>WPCG01041325.1_pt1 | contig 12427 bp, 9 predicted proteins | sample 5403311 | NCBI WGS metagenome assembly WPCG01 (sample SAMN12869467, study PRJNA574797) | sludge metagenome | isolation source: wastewater treatment of Control | place: China:Beijing | collected 2019-05-17 | reverse complement strand
GTAGAGCGCGAGCTCGAGCCTGGCCTGGACACGCACCGGGAAGTAGCGGGAGACCACGTCGGCTCGCACGTGGGCGTTGTGGGCCAGGGCATAGGCCCCGCTCATCATGAACAGGGTGCCGTAGAGCATGTAGCTGGTGTCGTAGGCCCAGGTGGTGGGGGCCCCCAGGGCGTAACGCATGAAGACCTCGTAGCTCACCACGAAGGTCAGGATCAGGATCGCCTAGGCGAACAGCTTGCCCACCCAGGTGCTGAGATGATCGATCATAAAGATGAGGCTCATAGCAACCTCTCACCACCGCTGGCCGCCCCCTCCGGTGCGGCCAGCGGGAATCGGGGCCCGGCGCCCTCCTGGTGCCGGGACGGACGGGGCCGGCGGCAAGCGCCGGGCACCGCTACAGGAGGGTGGAGGTGTCGGTGGGGGACTTGCCGTAGAAGTGCCGGTAGGCGGGCTCCTTGGGCGTGTTGCCCTCCAGGTGGAAGCCCACCACCCGCTCGCAGTAGGCGCGCTGGTGATCGACCACCTTCTTGAAGAACTCGTTGCTGGACTCACGCTCGATGACCGCGTCCCAGGCCTCGAGCTGCGCCTGCAGCACCGAGTCGGGGGTGATGTAGGTCTGCACCCCCTGCTCATCGCGCATGGCGTTGAGGTCGCGGGGATAGCGCTCCATGGCCTTCCAGTACATCTCCGACGAGGCCGCCTTGGCGGCATACTCGAGGATCGCCTGGAACTCCTCGGGCAGGCTGTCGTGCCTGTTCTTGTTGAACATGATCTCGAACGCCTCGCAGTCCTGGTGGTAGCTGCGCAGCATCCAGGTCTTGCTGACGTCGGGGAAGCCGAGCAGCCGGTCCGAGGAGGGGTTGTTGAACTCGGCGCCATCGAGCAGGCCGCGGTCCATGGCCGGCACGATGTCGCCGCCGCCCATGATGGTGACCGCCGCGCCGAACTCGTTCATCAGGTCGGCGCCCAGCCCCACGGTGCGGTACTTGAGGCCGCGCAGGTCATCGGCGCTGGTGATCGGCTCCTTGAACCAGCCCAGCGCCTGGGTGGGCATCGGTCCGGTCTGGTAGCCCACCAGCGGCAGCTCCAGCATCTCCAGCAGCTCGGCATAGAGCTCCTTGCCGCCGCCGGTCCAGAACCAGGCGAGGAACTGGTGGGCGTCCCAGCCGAAGGGCGGGGGGTGCCGAACAGCGAGAAGGCCTTGTGCTTGCCGTACCAGTAGGCCGTCACCCCGTGGCCGCCGTCCAGGGCGCCGGAGATCACCGCGTCCTGAAGTTGCAGGGCCCCCACCACCGCCCCGGCGGGCAGCAGGTTGAGGCGCAGCCGGCCGCCGGACATCTCGTTGACGATGCGTACGTAATCGGAGGCGAACTCGTGGAAGATGTCCTGGTTGGGCCAGGTGCTCTGGAAGCGCAGCGTGGTGGTCTGGGCCACCGCGACGCTGGGGAAGCCCACTGCCGCGGCGGCACCGACCGCGGCGGCGGAACCGGTAAGGAAGCGGCGCCGAGTGGTGGACAGGGGCGCCTGGACCTCCGGGGAGGGCGCTGTCTGGCCAGCATCGCTGGCGGGGGTCTTGTCATGAGCCATCGGAATCTCCGGTTCTGCTTGTCGTTGTTGTCTACCCGCCGGGCTGGCGGCAACCGCTCCTGTCCGAGGCTTCCTGCAGTGGTGCTGCTCTCCTGAGCCCTCCCTGTCACCGTCGGTCACTGAAGATATAGCCCGATGACATGAAAAAGGCGCCGCTCGCTTCCACGGACTCTCACCGGACTTCAACTCAAGGTTGCAGTGCCGCGTCGGAGTGCGTATTTTATTTGAACGTTCATTCAATAAAGACTCCCGGCGCTGGCGTGCTCTCGATTGTGCGGAACAATCAACAGTGCGTCCCGGGAGGCCGACGCCCATTCACCGCACAGGAGTCCGCCTGCCCATGGCGAATCCCCCCTCCCCCGACACCTCCCGGGACCGGCTCAACCCCGTGGTCTTCCACGGCAGCGTGGCCGGCATCCTGGTCTTCCTCGTTGTCACCCTGCTCTTCACCGAACAGGCCGGCGCCTTCTTCGATGCCGGCCTGGCCTGGGTCAGCCGGACCTTCGGCTGGTACTACATGCTGGCCGTGGTCGCTTACCTGGTCTTCGTGGTGCTGATCGGCGGCTCCCGCTTCGGCAGCATCCGCCTCGGCCCCGACCACTCCCGGCCGGAGTTCTCGCTGCTCTCCTGGTCGGCGATGCTGTTCGCCGCCGGCATCGGCATCGACCTGCTGTTCTTCAGCGTCGCCGAGCCGGTGGCCCACTACCTGGCACCGCCCGACCTGACGCCGGAGAGCCAGGAGGCCATGCGCAATGCCGTGGTGCAGACCTACCTGCACTGGGGACTCTCCGGCTGGGGCCTCTATGTGCTGATGGGCATGGCGCTGGCCTACTTCAGCTATCGCCACCGCCTGCCGCTGGCGATCCGCAGCGCGCTCTATCCGCTGCTGGGCAAGCGCATCCACGGCCCCATCGGCAGCGCCGTGGACATCACCGCGGTGATCTCCACGGTATTCGGCATCGCCACCAGCCTCGGCATCGGCGTCATGCAGCTCAACTACGGGCTGGCCTACATGTTCGACGTGCCCGAGAGCCTCTCGGTGCAGGTGATCCTGATCGGCCTGGTGGTGGTGCTGGCCACCATCTCGGTGGTCAGCGGCGTGGAGAAGGGCATCCGCCGCCTGTCGGAGTTCAACATGCTGCTGGCCCTGGCGCTGCTGCTGTTCGTGCTCTTCCAGGGCCATACCCTGACGCTGCTCGACATGATGGTGAACAACGCCGGCGACTACCTGGCCGGCTTCGTCGCCAAGAGCTTCGATACCTACGCCTTCGCCGGCGACGAGGCCAACGAGTGGAAGATGTGGTGGACCATCTTCTTCTGGGGCTGGTGGATCGCCTGGACCCCCTTCGTGGGGCTGTTCCTGGCACGCATCTCCCGCGGGCGTACCATTCGCGAGTTCGTCGCCGGCGCCCTGCTCATCCCGCTCACCTTCATGATGGTCTGGATGTCGGTGATGGGTAACAGCGGCATCGATCTGGTGGCCAACCAGGGCGTGGTGGAACTGGGCGAGCAGGCCCTGAGTACGCCTCAGACCACCCTCTACACCCTGCTCGAGCACTACCCCTGGATCGGCGTGACCGCCGCGGTGGTCACCGTGCTCGGCATCGTCTTCTTCATCACCTCGGCGGACTCCGGCGCCCTGGTGCTGGCCAACTTCACCTCGCTGCTCTCCGACGTGAACCACGACGCCCCGGTGAAGCTGCGGGTCTTCTGGTCGGCGGTGATCGGCCTGGTGACCGTGGCCCTGCTGATGGCCGGGGGGCTGGCCGCCCTGCAGAGCGCGGTGGTGATCACGGCCCTGCCCTTCTCGCTGGTGATCTTTGCCATCATGGTCGGCATGCTCAAGGCGCTGAAGCTCGAGGGCAGCAAGGCCGAGGCAAGGCGCCAGGTCAGCGGCACCGCCCCCGGCGGCGACTGGCGCGAGCGCCTCGACCGGGCGCTGGACACCTCCAGCCGCGCCGGGGCCGAGGCGAGCATCGAGCACGCCATCCGGCCGGCCCTGACCCAGTTCGCCCAGGAGCTTGCGAGCCGCGGGCAGGAGGCCACGGTGACCGAGGAGCCGCTGGAGGGCGAGCCGCTCCCCCGCCTGACCCTGCAGGTGACGCTGGAGAACGCGGCCGCCTTCGTCTACCAGGTCTGCCCCCATCGCATGCGCACCCCGAGCTTCCTGCCGGTGGACGACGACTACTACGTGCGCCTCGACGTCTTCCTCGCCGAGGGCGGCACCGGCCAGGACCTCAACGGCTACACCCGCGGCCAGGTGATCGGCGACGTGCTCTCCGAATACGAGCGCCACCTGCACTTCCTGGCCCTGGCCGGCGAGAGCGGTCAGGTGCAGGCGATGCCCGGCGCCATTGGCGACCTCCCCGACGACGCCACCCGGGAGTAGGCCGAAGGCGCCCCCGAAGGCCTATATCGACGCCTTCGGGGGCCCGGCGCGGCAGGGTCCTGCGACCTTGGCAGGCTTGCCGCAGCGCAGCGGGAGGGCGTAATGTGAGAGCTCAAGCTCTTTAGCAAGCGAAGGAATTGCCATGTCCCGCCGCTCCCCCCTGGCAGGCTATCGCCTTCCCGTTCCCGGCAGCGCCCTGGTGGCGGCCTGGCGAGCGGGATACGGGCTTGCGGAACTGCGCCGCGACCTGATGGCCGGCCTGACCATCGGCATCGTGGCCGTGCCGCTCTCCATGGCCCTGGCCATCGCCACCGGCGTCCCGCCCCAGCACGGCCTCTACACCGCCATCGTGGCCGGGGCCATCATCGCCCTCACCGGTGGCTCGCGCTTCAACATCTCCGGCCCCACCGCGGCCTTCGTGGTGATCCTCTTCCCCATCGTGGCCAGCCACGGGCTCGGGGGCCTGCTGATCGCCACCCTGATGGCGGGCCTGATCCTGACGGCCCTGGGGCTGGCCCGGCTGGGCAGCCTGATCCAGTTCGTGCCCTACCCCGTGGTGCTGGGCTTCACCGCCGGCATCGCCGTGGTCATCGCCCTGCTGCAGCTTCCCGACTTCCTGGGGCTGGCCGGGGTCGAGCTCGGCGACAGCACCCCGCACAACCTGGCCGCCATCGTTCACGCCCTGCCGAGCCTGGCCCCGGCGGAGCTCGGCATCGGCCTGGTGACCCTGGCCACCCTGATCCTCTGGCCGCGGCTGAAGCTCCCGGTGCCGGCCCCCCTGGTGGGGCTGGTGGTCGGCACCCTGGCGGCCCTGGCGGTGAGCGCCGCCGGCGTCGAGGTCGCCACCATCGCCTCGCGCTTCAGCTGGGAGCTCCAGGGCCAGAGCGGCAGCGGCATTCCCCCCTTCGTCCCGAGCCTGGCGCTGCCCTGGCGGCTGCCGGGCCCCGACGGCACGCCCCTGACAGTGGACTTCGCCCTGATCCGCGAGCTGCTGGGCCCGGCCCTGGCCATCGCCATGCTGGCGGCCATCGAGTCGCTGCTCTGCGCGGTGGTGGCCGACGGCCTGACCCGCACCCGTCATGACCCCAATGCCGAGCTGGTGGGTCAGGGCCTGGGCAACGTGGTGGCCCCCTTCTTCGGCGGCATCACCGCCACCGCCGCCCTGGCGCGCACCGCCACCAATATCCGCAGCGGCGCCGTGTCACCGGTGGCCGGGGTGGTCCACGCCCTGGTGGTGCTGCTGGCCGTGGTGCTGCTGGCCGGCGTGCTGGGCCATGTGCCCATGGCGGCGCTGGCCGCGCTGCTCTTCATCATCGCCTGGAACATGAGCGAGGCCCGCCACTTCGTGCACACGCTGAAAAGCGCGCCGGGCAGCGACGTGGCGGTGCTGGTGATCTGCTTCGCCCTGACCGTGATCTTCGACATGGTACTGGCGGTGGCGGTGGGCATGGGGCTGGCCGCGGCGCTGTTCATCCGCCGCATGGCCAACCTCACCGAGGCGCGGCGGCTGCGCGGCGGCGAACACGAGGCCCCGCCGGCCCGGCCCCGGGGGGTCGCACTCTACGACATCATCGGCCCGCTCTTCTTCGGCGCCGCCGAGAAGGCGATCTCGTCGCTGCGGGTGGTGGACCCGGACATGCGGGTCATGATGATCGACATGCGCGACGTGCCGAGCCTGGACGCCACCGCCATCGTGGCCCTCCAGGCGCTGGTGGAGGAGCTGCGCGCCGAGCGGGTCGGGGTGATCTTCGTCGGCCTGCCGTCACGCATGGTGCTCAAGCTCAAGCGCGCCGGGCTTCGCCGCGAGCCGGGTCGGCTGGCCATGGTCGCCGGCCAGGCCCACGCCGGCCGCCTGGCCGAACGCTGGCTGGCCTTGGAGGCGCGACACCATGGGTAAGTCCCTATCCCCGCTGCAGGTCACTCGCTGGCTCAACGTCGACACCCGTCAGGATCTGCAGGAGACCGATGCCAAGACAGCCAAAAGGGGCGCCGAAGCGCCCCTGGGACCGCTGGGCCGGTGACATCAGTCGGCCATATCGAGCACGATGCGCCCTTCGATCTTGCCATCGATCATGCGCTGGAAGACATCGTTGATGTTCTCCAGCCTGTCGGTGGCGACGGTGGCCTTTACCTTGCCCTCGCCGGCAAAGTCCAGCGCCTCCTGCAGATCCTGACGGGTGCCGACGATGGAGCCCCGCACGGTGATGCCGTTGAGCACGGTATCGAAGATCGGCAGCGGGAAGTCGCCCGGCGGCAGGCCGTTGAGCACCAGGGTGCCGCCGCGACGCAGCATGCGCTGGCCCTGATCGAAGGCTTTGGGCGATACCGCCGTGACCAGCGCCCCATGAGCGCCGCCGATCTCGCGCTTCAGGTAGTCGACCGGATCGGTCTTCATGGCATTGACAGTGACCGTCGCCCCAAGCCTTTCGGCCAACGCCAGCTTGCCGTCATCGATGTCCACCGCCGCCACGTTGAGCCCCATGGCACGAGCGTACTGCACGGCCATGTGGCCAAGCCCGCCGATGCCCGAAACCACCACCCACTGCCCTGGGCGAGTGTCGGTCATCTTGAGCCCCTTGTAGACGGTCACGCCGGCACACAGCACCGGAGCGATCTCTAGAAAGTCGACATTATCGGGCAGGAGGCCGACGAATCCCGCATCGGCCAATGTGTAATCGGCGAAGCCTCCGTTCACCGAGTAGCCGGTATTTTGCTGCGACTCGCACAGCGTCTCCCAGCCGCCCAGGCAGTGCTCACAGTGGCCACAGGCCGAATAGAGCCAGGGAACGCCAACACGATCGCCCTCCTTGACGTGTTTCACGCCCTCGCCGATGGCGACAATATGCCCGACGCCCTCGTGGCCGGGAATGAACGGCGGATTGGGCTTCACCGGCCAGTCACCGTGAGCGGCATGCAGATCGGTATGGCAGACGCCCGAAGCGGCCACCTTGACCAGGATCTCGCCCTTCTGGGGCCGAGGCGTCTCTACCTCCTCGATAGCCAAGGGCTCACCGAACTTGCGTACTACAGCGGCCTTCATCGTCTTGTCCATTAGCTTACTCCTGCTGTTGCTCGAGTGGAGAGCCCCTGTCGGGCTCGGGGCATCGCCCGGGGAACGAGGTGGTGGCCCACCCTCTGCTGGGAAAGGAGCGCCGCCCGGCGAATCCGGACGGCGCAAGGATCAGAAGAAGCCCAGCGGGTTGGTGTCATAGCTGACCAGCAGGTTCTTGGTCTGCTGGTAGTGCTCGAGTGCCACCTTGTGGGTCTCGCGGCCGACGCCGGACTTCTTGTAGCCGCCGAAGGCGGCGTGGGCCGGGTACTGGTGGTAGCAGTTGGTCCACACCCGGCCGGCCTGGATGCCGCGGCCCATACGGAAGGCGACGTTGATGTCGCGGCTCCACACCCCGGCGCCGAGGCCGAACTCGGTGTCGTTGGCGATGGCCAGCGCCTCCGCCTCGTCCTTGAAGGTGGTCACGGCCACCACCGGGCCGAAGATCTCCTCCTGGAAGACGCGCATCTTGTTGTTGCCCTTGAGGAGTGTCGGCTGGATGTAGAAGCCCTTGTCGATGCTGGCATCCAGGCTCTCCCTGTCGCCGCCGGTGAGGAACTCGGCGCCCTCTTCGCGCGCGATCTCCATGTAGGACATGATCTTGTCGAACTGCTCCTGGGAGGCCTGGGCGCCCACCTGGACGTCGGTGTCGAGCGGATTGCCGCGCTTGATCCTGCCGACCTTCTCCATGACCTTGGCCATGAAGGCGTCGTACATGGAGTCCTGGATCAGCGCCCGGGACGGACAGGTGCACACCTCGCCCTGGTTGAAGAAGGCCAGCACCAGGCCCTCGGCGGCCTTGTCGATGAACTCCGGTTCGGCGTTCATAATGTCGGCGAAGTAGATGTTGGGGGACTTGCCGCCCAGCTCTACGGTGGAGGGGATGATGTTCTCGGCGGCGCACTTGAGAATATGCGCACCCACCGGGGTGGAGCCGGTGAAGGCGATCTTGGCGATGCGCTTGCTGGTGGCCAGCGCCTGGCCCGCCTCGGCGCCGTAGCCGTTGACGACGTTGACCACCCCGGGCGGCAGCAGATCGCCGACCAGCTTCATCAGCTCCAGGATCGAGGCCGGGGTCTGCTCGGCGGGCTTGAGCACCACGCAGTTGCCGGCGGCAAGGGCCGGGGCCAGCTTCCACACCGCCATCAGCAGCGGGAAGTTCCAGGGGATGATCTGCCCCACCACGCCCAGCGGCTCGTGGAAGTGGTAGGCCACGGTGTTGGCGTCGATGTCGGCGGCGGTGCCCTCCTGGGCGCGGATGCAACCGGCGAAGTAGCGGAAGTGGTCGACGGCCCGCGGCAGGTCGGCGTTCAGCGTCTCGCGTACCGCCTTGCCGTTGTCCCAGGTCTCGGCCACGGCCAGCATCTCGAGGTTCTGCTCGATGCGGTCGGCGATCCTGAGCAGGATGTTGCTGCGCTCGGCGGCGGAGGTCCTGCCCCAGGCCGGGGCGGCGGCGTGGGCCGCGTCCAGCGCCTTGTCGATATCCTCGGCGGTGGAGCGGGGAATCTGGCAGAACACCTCGCCGTTGACCGGGCTGACGTTGTCGAAGTAGCCGCCCTTGACCGGCGGGACGAATTCGCCGCCGATGTAGTTGCCGTAGCGCTGCTCGAAGGTGATGACGGAACCGGACTGGCCGGGGTTGGCGTAGATCATGACGTGACTCCAGAGCTGTTGTGGTTATGTCGGGTCACTTCACAGTCTTGGTCAGGCCGCGCTTCTGCGACATACTCCGGTGGCATGAGATGCTCTCCTACCTTGGGAGGAGAGCCCGACGGGAGAACGCGATGACGACCCTGATGGTCGCCGATGACCATCCGCTGTTCCGCGACGCCATCGGCGCGGTGATCGCGGCGGGGCTGCCGGGCACCCGGCTGCTGGAGGCGGACAGCCTGGCGCTGGCCCTGAAGGAGGCCGAGCGCCACGAGGAGGCGCTCGACCTGCTGCTGCTGGACCTGAACCTGCCCGACGCCGAGGGCCTCGACGGGCTGCGCCGCCTGCGGGAGGTGCTGCCGTCGCTGCCGGTGGCCATCCTCTCGGCGGAGCAGGATCGGCGCACGGTGCTGGCGGCCATCGAGATGGGCGCGGTGGGCTATATCCCCAAGTCAACGCCCCGCGACGACCTGCTGGCCGCCCTGCATCAGCTCCTCGAGGGGCAGCTCTACCTGCCGCCTCAGGTCATGCGCCGCCCGCCGCCCGCCCACCCGGCACCGGCTCTCACCGGGACCGCGGCGCCCGACCCGCGCCTCACGGGGCTCACCGACAAGCAGCTCGAAGTGCTCGAGCTGCTCAGCCGGGGCGCCTCCAACAAGGGCATCGCCCGGGAGCTGAACGTCGCCGAGACCACGGTGAAGACCCATGTCTCGGCCATCCTGAGAAAACTGGGCGTGACGAGCCGGGTCCAGGCGGTCCTGCTGGCCGGCGAGCTGGAGCTGGCCCGCTACCGGGCGAGGCGCCGCTCCGGCTGACGCCCCAGCAGCGAGGTGAGCAGCAGACGCAGGCGCAGCGGCTTGACGGGCTTGAGCAGGCAGTCGTAGCCGGCCTGGCGTATCCGCGCCTTCAGCGCCGCGTCATGATTGGCAGTGATCACTACCACCGGCAGCCCGGGGTGGCGCTCACGCAGCCGGGCGGCGACCTCGAGGCCGTCGGGCTGCCCCTCCCCCAGGTGGAAGTCCACCAGCAGCGCGGCGCCGGGCGCCTTGATCCGCCCCAGCAGCTCGGCCGGGGAGTTCGCGGCCACCACCCGGCAGCCCCACCCCCCCAGCAGCGCCTCCATGCCCTCGCGGATCGCCGCGTCGTTGTCCAGCACCCAGATGGTCTCGCCGTCCAGCAACGGTCCGCTCGGCAGCCGCTCCCCCGGCGTTCCGGCAGACCGGGCCACCGTGGCGTAGGGCACCGTCACCGAGAACAGCGAACCCCGCCCCGGCGCCGAGGCCAGACCCACCGGGTGCCCCAGCATCCCGCTGATGCGGTCGACGATGGCAAGCCCCAGCCCAAGCCCTCGGTCCACGCCCTCGTGGCCCGCCTCGATGCGCCGGAACTCCTCGAAGATCTCCCGCTGCTGCCCGGCCGCGATCCCCGGGCCGGTGTCGCCCACCAGGATCTCCAGGCCCTCCGGGCGGCGCCGGCAGCCCAGCAGGATACGGCCGCGGGCGGTGTAGCGGATGGCGTTGCCGAGGAAGTTGCGCACCACCCGGGCCAGCAGCGCCAGGTCGGTCTCGATCAGCGCGCGACTGGGCACGTGGCGGAAGCCGAGCCCCCTGGCCGCGGCCATCTGACGATACTCCTCGGCCAGCACGCCCAGCAGCTCATCGGCGGGAAAGGGGGCGATATCGGGCCTGAGCACCCCGGCATCGAGCCGCGAGATGTCCACCAGGCTGCCGATCAGCGCCTCGACGTCCTTGAGCGAGCGGCCGATGTTGCCGACCAGCCGGCGGGAGCCCGTTGCCAGCGGGTGCTCTTCCAGGGCGCTGGCGAAGAGCCGCGCGGCGTTGAGCGGCTGCAGCAGGTCATGGCTCACCGCGGCGAGAAAGCGGGTCTTGGAGAGGTTGGCCGCCTCGGCCTCCGCCTTGGCTCGGTGCAGCTCCGCCAGGGTGCGCTGCAGGGTCTCGGTGCGCTCGCGGACCTGCTCGGCCAGCAGCACCGAGTGCTCGAAGGCCGCATAGGGCGCCCCGCCGGGCACGCCGCTGGACTCCACCCGCTCGATCAGCGCCGCGCAGATGCGCCGCAGGCGGGCGTTCTCCTCGGCCAGCAGGGCCGCCCGGGCCGCGGGTGCCTCAGGCAGCGTCGTCGGGTCGAGCGGTGCCAATGGCCACCCCGGTGAAGGTCTGGTTGATGTGCATGCCATGGTACTGCTCCCCGTAAGTGTTGAAGCCGACCACCCGGCGCCGGCTCAGCAGGTCCGAGACCTCGGCCTCCTGGCCCAGCACCTCGAGCTCCAGGCGCCTCAGAAAGCAGTCGCAGCCGATCACCAGCTCGGTGGCGCCCAGCCGCTCCTCGAGCCCCTGGAGCGTCTGAACCAGGTCGTCATTGATCGGGGCACAGGCCATGGCCGTGAGCACGATGCCGTTCTCTACCGCACAGTAGAAGGTCAGGCTGCCGTCCTCGTTGGCCCGCTGGATGGAGCGCACGTAGTAGTGGTCGCCGATGCGCACCGCCAGCGGATGCCGGGCGAACAGCTCCGGGCCGAGCCGTGACTCCGGCTGCCCCACCAGCTCTGCATAGGCCGCCACGGCGGGGGCGGCGTTGAGCTCCAGCACCCGCCGCGACTCCCGATCGACGCCGGTGACCACCAGCTTCTCGTGCCGGGGCCGCAGGTGGTGGGTGGAGAAGACCTCGAAGGGCAGCGGGGTGTTGACCAGCAGCACCACGGCCGCCTCGGCGTGAAACTGCCCGTCACAGAAGACGTGGGTGCGGGCGAGCCGGTTGTCGTCCCCCGCCGAGCCGCCGAAGCTCGGGATGCTGCCAAGGGCGGCATCGAGGGTCGCGATCACGCTCTCCTCGCTGCTCGAGAGGCCATCGAGCAGGGTGACCACGAAGCTGTTCTCGGCAAGGGGCGCCAGGGCTCGTTCGCGGCATCGCCCGAGGAGGTCATCCACCAGCCGCTGGGCCCGGGGCAGATCGAAGGCATCCAGCTGCTCCACCAGGGCCGTCGCCGGCGCGAAGTGGCGGCGATCGAAGCCGATCGCCACGATCCCGCCCCGGGCGTAGCCCGCCGGGGTGATCTCGCCGGCCGTGGTGCAGCCGGCCACGGACAGGCCCTCGAAGCCGCTCCTGATGGCATGGGAGAGGGCCTCGAGCGGGTACTCAACGCTGCAGAAGAAGAGCACGAAGCCCAGGGAATCATGCCGAAGAGCGGCGGCGAGCTCCGCCACGGCTTCGGCCGGGTCGGACCGAAGGCTGACCGCGGTGCGCAGCGGTGACGCATCGACCTTTACAGCAGCGGGAGAGAGGCTCGTGGCATCTGGCATGGCGGGCTCCGGTGTCAACGCTCGCCCCAGTGTAGGCTTACCGGCATGCGCCTCACAAACGCCGGGCTCAGCGGCTCGGCGACATCCAGCAGGCCTGCAGTGCCGCCCTGGTGGCCTCGAGACAGCGCCTCAGCTCGCCCAGCAGCTCCTGGGCCGCCTGCCGATCACCGGCCAGGGTCAGGCATTCGAGACGCCCGGCCAGTGCCGCCACCTTGATCGCCCCCAGGCTCGAGGACTCCCCCTTGAGCGGGTGGGCCGCATGACGGGCCTGCTCGGCATCGCCCTCCTCACCCAGCGCCCCCTTGAGTACCGCCACACGGGCCTCGGCCTGCTGTGCATAGAGGGCGACCAGCGACTCGAGGCCTTCCTGGCCGAGGGACTCACGCAGCCCCTGCAGAGTCAGCGGGTCAATCAGGATATCTCGCTCGATGAGCC
>WPCG01118110.1_pt1 | contig 12434 bp, 14 predicted proteins | sample 5403311 | NCBI WGS metagenome assembly WPCG01 (sample SAMN12869467, study PRJNA574797) | sludge metagenome | isolation source: wastewater treatment of Control | place: China:Beijing | collected 2019-05-17 | reverse complement strand
GGTGAGATGTTTGCCAGTGAGCATGCAGGTGTTGTTGCCGACATTATCTGTATTGGAAAGGCCCTTACTGGTGGATATATGTCATTGGCTGCTACAGTAACAAATAGCAATGTTGCTAATACTATTTGTAGTGGAGAGGCTACTCTTTTTATGCATGGTCCAACTTTTATGGCCAATCCATTGGCGTGTGCTGTGGCATCGGCATCGGTAAAACTGCTATTAGAGAGCAATTGGAGGGAGAGGGTTGCATTTATTGAGCAATTTTTAAAAAGAGAGTTGATGGTATGTGCCAGCTTAGATTGCGTAGAGGATGTTAGAGTTTTGGGGGCAATTGGTGTTGTTGAACTTAAGAGGGCTGTGGATATGAAAAAAATACAGGCAGCTTTTGTAGAGCGAGATGTGTGGCTTAGGCCATTTGGAAAGCTTGTATACCTTATGCCACCATTTGTTATAAGTGAGCAGGAGCTCTCTCTGTTAACAGATTCTATATATGATGTTTTAAATAAATCCCTCTTTTAGAATCTATGAATAGTAATAATGATAGTTATTATAGAGAGCTCATAGATGGACTCTCTATAAGTGGTAATAGAAGATATTTAAAAGATAATTGTAATCTAGATAATCTTATTAACTTATCTGGCAATGACTATCTGGGAATAGCATCTGACTACTCTGTTCAAGATAAGTTTATGGAGTGGTTAAAAGAGAGGGAGTCCCAATTCTTAATGGGCTCTTGTTCGTCTAGATTATTGTGTGCTAATTCCATGTATTATTATCTTTTGGAGAATAGATTATCGGATCTATCCCAAAAAGAGGCTGCTCTCTTGTTCAATAGTGGTTATCATGTAAATACAGGGATTTTGCCAGCTCTGGTATGTAGAGATTCAATAATCATTGCAGATAAGTTGGTACATGCTAGTTTAATTGATGGCATTAAGTTGAGTGGAGCTGAATTTGAGAGATTTAAGCACAATGATATAGAGCATCTTAAAAAGATTCTATGCAAAAGGGCTAACTCATTTAAAAAGGTATTTGTGGTGGTTGAGTCGCTATATAGTATGGATGGAGATTTTGCAGATATTGAAGCAATCATCCAGTTAAAGAAGCAGTATGATAATATTATTTTGTATGTAGATGAGGCTCATAGCGTTGGTGTCTATGGAGATACTTTAATGGGATATTGTTCTTATAAAAATCTATTGGATAGTGTTGATATACTAGTGGGTACTTTTGGCAAGGCCTTTGGTTCGTATGGTGCTTTTGTTTTGTGTAGTCAAATAATAAAGGATGTTTTGATAAATAGATGTCGCTCTTTAATATACTCAACTATTATCCCTCCAATTACTGCGATGTTTAACCTATTTCTGTTAGATAATTTAGAGATAATGAGATCTCGGCAGATACATCTTCAAAAAAAGGTAGGTTATTTTAAACATTTAGGAGCTTGTTCTCATATTGTTCCTATTGTGGTTGGTAGTAGCCAAAATGCAATGGTTGCATCTCAAACAATGATTGATCAAGGATTTTATCTATTGCCAATCAGGCCCCCTACTGTTGCAGAGGGAGCTTGCCGATTGAGGTTGTCATTGAGTTCATCTCTTTCAGATGAGAGTTTGTTTAAATTGGTTAAAATAATTGAGAATTTTTATGAAGATTAATATAATTGATAGATCTGGCGATGGAGTTATTATCTTTTTTTTAGGATGGGGCTTTGATAATAAGATTTTCACTAATGCCGCTATATTAGATAGGTTCAATCTGTTTTGTAGTGGTGTTATTGATGGATATTGTGAGAAAAATTACGATATAGCAATTTTGTATGATTATAGAGATTTAGAGTGGCAAGATATTCAGAGAGATTTGGATAGTAAATACTCAAAAAAGATTGTTTTTGCATGGTCTATGGGAGTGTGGGCCTGTGAAAATATAGAGTTTAAAGGTGTTCAAGATTTCTATGCAATAAATGGAACAAGCTCTGTTGCCCACAATATTTATGGAATCCCTATTTCTATATATGACTCCACTATGGAGAGCCTATCCAGTGCAACATTGTCAAAATTTGTTAGACGTGTATGTGACAATAGCTCTCTATTTAATCTGGTAAAAAGCATTGGTTATAGGCAAGATATTGAGGCTCTAAAAGAAGAGTTATTTTATATAAAAAGTAATTCACTTGCAGAACCAAAGTATCCAAAATTGTGGAGAAGTGCATATGTTTCTGAAGATGATAAGATATTCCCATTTGCTAATATGGAAAAATTTTGGAGTTCGAGAGGAGTGAAATTTGTTATTGTAGAATGGTCACATTTTCCATTTTTTAATAGACAGGAGAGCCTATGATAGATACTATTAGAGTAAAAGTGAGTTTTTCTAAGTCTGTTGAGAGTTATCATAGCAACTCATATGTGCAAAAGCAGATATGTTATGAGTTGATGGAGATTTTAAATAGTAATGTAGATGGACAGATAGATAGGGTGCTTGAAATAGGGTGCGGATCTGGTAATTTAACAAAACTTATATTACAGCGATATCCAAATTGTAGTGGAGTAATCAATGATTTGTGCGATAGGTGGAAGAGTAGAATAGCCCCTTTAGTAGATGAAAGGAATTTTTCTTTGATATGGGGAGATGCTGAGGCTATCTCTTTTGATGGAGAATACGATCTTATTGCCTCATCTTCTGCTATTCAATGGCTTAAAAATCCAGATCTTTTTTTGGCAAATTGTTATAACAAATTAAGGAGTGGAGGATATATGCTGATTAGCACTTTTGGAATAGATAATTTAAAAGAGATTAGGGAGTTGACAGGTATTGGTTTAGAATACTATTCATTGGATAGGCTGTGTTCGCTTATTCCCCAGGATGCTCTTTTATTAGAGACCTTTCAAACAGAAACTGTTCTTGAATTTGATTCGCCAGTAGATGTTTTAAAGCATTTAAAACAGACTGGAGTCAATTGTGTAAGTAGTGAAATATGGACAAAACAGAGGCTACAGAAATTTGTAGAGGGCTATAGATCTTTTTCTACAAAATGTGATAGTGATAAGGTCAAATATAATTTGACCTATAATCCAGTTTATTTTTTGATTAAAAAACCATAATTAAAATTTTATAGAGTAATATATGAAAACAGATAGATTTATTAATGAAAATAGAAATAAAATCTATTTTATATCTGGAATAGATACAAATATTGGTAAGAGTTATGCTACCGGTTATATTGCTAAAGACCTATTGTCTAGAGGATATAGTGTAATAACACAAAAGCTAATTCAAACAGGTTGTTGTGGGATTGCAGAGGATATAATACTACATAGAGAGATTATGGGTTGTGATTTACACAAAGTGGATAGAGAGTTAATTACATCTCCATATGTTTTGTCTCATCCATCCTCACCTCATTTATCGGCCAAACTAGATGGAGTGCAAGTTGATATGTCTAAGATTGATGGCTGTACAGATAGATTGAGCTCTATGTTTGATATTGTACTTATTGAGGGCGCTGGTGGTATTATGGTGCCTATTTTAGAAGATTATCTAATTATAGATTATATAAAAGAGAGGGGATTGGATGTAATATTGGTTACATCTTCCAGATTGGGTAGTATTAATCATACTCTTTTAACAATAGAGGCTTGTATAGGCAGAGATATAAAAATATCTGCTATTATCTACAATAGATTTGACTCTAAAGATGAGATAATAGCAGATGATACGTATAGTTATTTAGAGCGCTATCTTAAGAGAAAAAAAATAGATTCTCCTCTAATAGATTGGCCTAATAATTAACCAATAAAGTGAAAGTGCGGACCAAATCTCTCAAAAGCAGCTCTGTCTAACTCCTCTCTGTGGTCTGGGTGAGCTATTGAGATGATTTGTCTTGCTCTCTCTTGAAGAGATTTTCCATAAAGATTTACCGCTCCGTATTCAGTTACCAACCAGTGAATATGGTTTCTTGTAGTAACAACACCAGCTCCAAGATTTAATACAGGTGCAATTTTGCTTACACCCTTTTTGGTTGCCGATGGAATTGCGATAATTGCTTTACCTCCTTGAGAAAGAGATGCGCCATATATAAAGTCAACTTGACCTCCTACTCCAGAGTAGTGTTTAGTACCAATTGAGTCTGCACAAACTTGACCAGTAATATCTACCTGCAAAGCTGAGTTAATTGCAGTAACTCTTGGGTTTTTAGATATAATGAATGGGTCATTTGTATATGCAACATCCTTCATTAAAACCATTGGGTTGTCGTCAATAAAGTCATAAACTTTTTGTGATCCCATCAAAAATGTTGATACCATTTTACCTCTATCAATACCTTTGTTGGCTCCGTTAATTACTCCGCTCTCTACAAGTGGCAGTACGCCGTCTGCAAACATCTCTGTGTGGATTCCAAGGTTTTTGTGACCACCTAATTGTGCAAGAACTGCGTTTGGAATTGCTCCAATTCCCATTTGAAGAGTAGCTCCATCTTCAATTAATCCAGCACAGTTTTTACCAATTGCACACTCAATCTCATCTGGTTCAGAGAAGTGAGCAGGCTCTAGTGGAGTGTTATCCTCAACAAAAAAGTCTATCATGCTAACAGGTATCATAGCATCACCCCAAGCTCTAGGTACATTTTTATTAACTACTGCAATAACATAATCGGCAGTTTCTATCGCTGCTAGAGTTGCATCTACAGATGTTCCTAAAGAGACAAAACCATGTCTGTCTGGAGGTGAAACCTGCATCATTGCAACGTTACATGCTAGAACTCCACTTCTGTATAGTTTTTGAGTTTCACTTAAAAAGATTGGAATATAATCTGCATATCCCGCTTGGACGCTTTTTCTTACATTACCTCCTACAAAAAAGGCTTGATGGAAAAATACTCCTTCAAATTTAGGATCGGCATATGGAGCCTCTCCCTCTGTGTGAAGATGGTGTATTCTAACATCGGAAAATTCTTTTTTCTCTCCTCTGCGTACTAGTGCGTCAATTAGGATTTTTGGAGCGCTGGCAACACTGCTTAAATGGATATGATCTCCAGATTTTACCACCTTTACTGCCTCGTCTGCGCTTACGAACTTAATGTCTTTGTGCATGATAATTAATTGATAATTAGTTATTTTATTATATTTTGGCCTTTTCAAAAACTGGGGCAAATGTATTAATTTTTTCTATCTTTGCATAATTTTACATATCAATGACAAATATTGTAACTATCACAAGCGACTGGCATAAAGAGGACTATTATCTTTCTGCACTAAAGGGATCTTTAATCTCTTTGCCTTTTTCACTGGAATTGGTAGTGCTTTCAAATTCTGTTCCTAAATTTGATGTTTTGCAAGAAATTTTCATTTTAAAGAGCAGTTATCGTTTTTTCCCTGATGGAACTATCCATCTTTTGGGAGTTATGAGTGAGCCATCTGCGGCTTCTCAAATGGCAGTTTTTCATTATGATAATCACTACTTTATTGGAGTAAATGATGGGAGATTATCTCTTTTAATTAAAGATAGTGAGCGAATTGATATACAGAATAGGTTTACTGTTAGTAGAATTCTAAGAAGATCTAATAGAGGTGCAAATACATATTGTGCGTTAGACTATTTTTCTGAGGGAGTATCAGCGATATTGTCTGATTCCCTAGAATCCACAACAGAGGTTATTCCAATAAAGAGTGAGCCAGAGATATTGCCTGTGACAACTAACACCACGATTGTAGGAAAGGTTATATATATAGACTCATTTGGCAATGCCATAACAAATATTTCTAGAGAGATATTTTATGGAGGAGATAGGTCTTCTCAATTTGTTATATATGTAGGTGGCCCTTCTATTAAAATCAATAGAGTTGTAAAAAATTATGAATCATGGTCTGATAATAGATATATTGCTCTGTTTAATTCTTTAGATTTGCTTGAGATTGCAATGTATAAAGGGGATTTTTGTATGTTTGAAAGTATAGAAGTTGGAACTGAGATTTTGATAAAATTTAAGAGCGAAAAGTAGTAATAACAATATATTGAATATAAATGAAAGAGAGTGAAGAAAAATTAGGATTTAGTGATAGAGACAGAGCGATTGATAGTTTTAATAATTTATTAGACATAATGGAGTTGTTAAGACAAAAATGTCCATGGGATAGAGAGCAGACCATTGAGTCATTAAGACCGTTAACAATAGAGGAGACTTACGAACTAAGTGATGCAATATTAAATAGAGATTATCAAGAGATTTGTAAGGAGTTGGGTGATATTCTGTTACATATTGTGTTTTACTCAAAAATTGCCGATGAGCAGGGTGAGTTTACGATATCTAATATGATAGATAATCTTTGTAGCAAGTTGATTTTTAGACACCCTCATGTTTTTCCTAAAAATGAAGATGGTAATCTAACTCAAGTAGATGGAACAAATCAAGTAATACAAAATTGGGAGAGACTAAAAGGGAAAGAGAAGAATGGAAATAAGACAATTTTATCTGGAGTTCCCAAATCTTTACCCTCTTTAATTAAAGCATATAGAATGCAGGATAAGGCAAGAGCAGTAGGTTTTGATTGGAAAAATAGAGAGGATGTGTGGTCAAAAGTTAAGGAGGAACTTGTTGAATTTGAGCAAGAGTTAGAGAACATGGATTCTACCAAGGCTCAGAATGAATTTGGTGATCTTCTTTTTTCTTTAGTTAATGCAGCACGTCTTTATGATATAAATCCAGATACAGCATTAGAGAGTACTAATCATAAATTCAGAACAAGGTTTAATTTTGTAGAGAAGAAGATTAAAGAGAGTGGTAAAGAGTTTAAAGATCTCTCGTTAGAGCAGATGGATAGTTACTGGAATATGTCAAAGATTGAGGAGGTTTATGATAATGAGTAGTGAAATATATCCTTGGCAAGAGAGAAGCCTATTGCTTCTAGGAGAGGAGTCGTTATTAAAGTTAAGAGCAAGCAGGGTTGCTGTTATTGGTCTTGGTGGTGTTGGAGCCTATGCTGCAGAGATGATTGCAAGAGCAGGTGTGGGGAAAATGTTGATTTTGGATTCTGATGTTGTTGTGAGTACAAATAAAAATCGGCAACTACTTGCTTTAGATAGTACTATTGGACAGTCAAAAGCAGAGTTAATGAAAACAAGGTTATTGGATATTAATCCTACAATTGAGTTGACAGTGGTGAGTGAGTATCTTACTGCGGAGAATGTTGAGGGGATAATATCTCCATTCTCACCAGATTATGTTGTTGATGCAATAGATACACTATCTCCAAAGTTATCGTTAATAGCATATGCATATAAGAGTGGATTACCCTTAGTAAGTTCTATGGGGGCTGGAGCAAAGTATGATGCTACAAAGGTCAAGATAAATGATATCTCAAAGTCGTTTAATTGTCCATTGGCGTATGTGATTAGAAAAAAACTAAGGAGAGAGGGTATCAGTAAAGGCTTTAAAGTTGTTTTTTCAGAAGAATTACCAGATAAAGAGGCTGTTATAGCAGTGGAGGAGCAGAATAAAAAATCTCAGGTTGGGACAATATCTTACATTCCTGCAGTCTTTGGATGTGTTGTAGCTCAGTGTGTTATAACAGATTTGCTCAATATGTAATTGAGATGTATATATATTTTTTATATTTGTTAGTGAATAATAACCAAATAATCTACAGATGAAGTTCTCAATAAAGGAGATCAACTCTCCTTACGATATAAAAAAGTTTATTAAGTTTCCACACAAGCTATATAAAAAGTGTGATCAATATGTTCCTGTATTAGATTCAGATGAATACAAAATATTAACCCAAAGTCCATCTTTGGAGTATTGTAAAATTAAGATGTGGTTGGCATTATCAGATACCAATGATGTTGTGGGTAGGGTGGCTGCAATCTATAATCCTAGGTCTAATGAGTATCATAATCAAAAAAGAGTAAGGTTTGGTTGGTTAGATTTTATAGATGATTATGATGTTCTTAAATCTTTGATAGATAAGGTAGAGGATTGGTCTAAAGAGTTAGGAATGAGTGAAATTCATGGCCCTCTTGGCTATAATACATGGAATAGACAGGGTATGTTGATAGAGGGTTTTGAAAATACTCCTCCTATTAATTGTCTCTATAATTACTCATACTATCCTCAATTAATGGATAGAGTTGGTTTTGAAAAACAGGTAGATTGGGTGCAAGTTAAAATAAAGGCCAACGTTGGTGTTCCAGATAAAATTAAAAGGATAAATCAGCTTCTTTTAGAAAAATACAAATTAAGAGTTATAGATTTAAAAGAGTTTAAGGATCCAAAGAAGAGAGAGACTTTTATTGATAATTTTTTTAAAAACTACAATTTTGCATTCAAAGATATAGATAATTTTGTGCCTCTTACCAAAAAGGAGATAGATACTATTGCAAATGAGTATTTCCCCAAATTGAAGGAGGAGTTAACGTGCATTATTGCTGATGAAAATGATAATATAGCTGCATTTGGAATATGTTTTCCAAATCTCTCAACCTCATTTAAAAAGGCTAAAGGAAAGCTATTCCCTTTTGGGTTATTTCATATTCTAAGAGAATTCAAAAGGTATGATACAATAGATTTAATGATTTTAGGCTCTTCTGAGGAGTGGCAAAACAAAGGAATATCTTCAATTTATCATACACATTTGGCAACAAATCTTTCAAAATCTAATATTCAGTATGCAATTTCAAATCCACAGGCCGAAAATAATTCTGCATATAAGGTTTGGAGTAGATATGGTTTTGAGCCATATATGAGACGTAGGTGCTATATTAAGTCAATTATCTAATTTTTTTGTATATTGCATTAAATAGAAATGTGTATGGTATTACAGGAGGTTTGTGATCTGGTTAATGGAGAGGTGCTATGTGGCCACTCTCGTCTAAATGAGAGTGTTGAATTTGCTTTCTCTTCGGATTTAATGAGTGATGTTCTGACTGTAAAAAAAGAGCATTTTTTGCTTATTACAGGGCTTGCTAACAGTCAATCTATCAGAACAGCAGAAATGTCTGATGCTCCGTATATACTAATCTGTAGAGGAAAATCAGTTACTCCAGATATGGTTGAATTGGCTAGTGAAAATGGGATCTTAATAATTATTTCTAAGTTCTCTATGTTTAAGTGTTCTGGGATATTATACAGTGCAGGACTAAAACCAGTTTACTAATATGAAGTTTCAATACTCTGTGGAGGGAGGAGACTTTACAATGGCAGGGCACGCCTCCTCTCAAGTTAAAAAGAGCCTAAAACAACTAGGAATAGATAGCTCTATCATTAAGAGAGTTGTGGTGGCGCTTTATGAGGCAGAGGTAAATATTGTAGCTCATGCATATAGAGGCGTTATTGATGTTGATATTGAGAGTGGTGGTATAAAGCTAAAGTTAACAGATGAAGGCCCTGGTATTCCAGATATAGAAAAGGCTATGACAAAAGGTTTTTCTACAGCCTCTGCAGCCGTAAGAGAGATGGGTTTTGGAGCAGGAATGGGGCTTCCTAATATTAGAGATAATTCAGACAGATTTACAATAGAAACAGTAGTAAATAAAGGGACCGTTCTAAGTATTGAGATAGATTTCAAATAACATATATTTTTCCTTATGGGTGGATATCGTCATACAACGTATAATCGTGCTCTTGAGATTTCAACCGATATTTGTATCGGTTGTTCTCACTGTATGAAGGTGTGTCCTACCGAGGCATTGCGAGTTTTTGGTGGTAAGGCTGGTATTCATGCCGATTGGTGTATAGATTGTGGAGAGTGTTATAGGGTGTGTCCAACTCGCGCTATTGGGGTTATGGATGACGATTTCAAGGAGATCTTTAATTATCGGCATAGAGTCCTTTTGGTACCTTCTGTGTTTTTTGCACAATTTGATAGAACAATACCTAGACAAAGAATTTTTGATATAATTGGAGAACTAGGATTTACGGAGGTTTGTACTGTTGAACAGAGTGTAGATACTTTGGTTGATGAGATAAATTCGTATATCGAAGATGCAGAAAAGCCAGTTATATCCTCTTTTTGTCCTGCTATAGTTAGGTTGATTCAGGTCAGATTTCCATCATTAGTGGATAACATAATGAAGCTACTTCCTCCAATTGAAATTACTGCTCAGTTCTATAAAAAGAGATACGAAAGAGAAGGCATGAGCTGTTCTGAATTCGGAATTTTCTACCTAACTCCATGTATTGGTAAAATTGCTGCTGTAAAATCTCCGGTTGGTGGGTATAAATCTCCCATAACTGGTGTAATTAATATGGATTTCTTCTTCAATAAAGTATATCTGGCATATCGTCAAAAAATAGAGATAACAAAGCCTATTATTGTTAATGATCAACTCTCATCAAAAGGGGTTTTGTATCCAACAACAGGGGGTGAATCAATAAATATTAGCGGAAGATCTTTAGCAGTAGACGGGATGAAAAATTCAATTGATTTTTTAGAAGCATTGGAGAATGAGGAGATTAAAAATCTTGATTTTTTAGAGATAAGAGCATGTGATGAATCTTGTGCTGGAGGTATTTTATCTCATAGAAATCGCTTCTTAACGGCAGAGAGCTTAAGAGATTTTGCTAAAATAGTACCTAAAGAGCACTCTCTTATTTTAGACTACAAAAAGTATTGTTCTGCTGTAGTTCACATGGATAGGATAGAGCCTAGATCTATGGTAAAATATGATAGAGATATTGAGGTGGCTCTTAAGAAAATGGAGAGTGCTAGAAGGTTAAAGGAACTTTTTCCTGGGATAGATTGTGGAGCTTGTGGAGCACCTAGTTGTGAGGCTTTGGCCGAAGATGTGGTTAAAGGTCAGGCCGATATAAATTCATGTATATTTTTAAGAACAATTTTTGAAAAACGAGGAGAGATCTCTTTGGATGAGGCTGTAAAGATAATGGAGAGTATTTGGGGTAAAGATAGGTTCAATAAAAATAGTGATTAGTTATAGTCGATTTTAATACTTAATATTATGAAAATTCAAGATTTGGTGGACTCTCTTGGCCTTGTTGTATTTACTGGCCAATCTCTCTTAGAAAATGAGGTAACTGGCGGTTATACTAGCGATTTACTATCAGATGTTATGGGTTTTGCTAAAGAGGGGAATATTTGGATAACTCTTCAGACTCATAAAAATGTAATTGGAGTCGCCTCTTTAAAGGACCTCTCAGCTATATTGCTAATTAAGGGTTTTGAGCCAGATGCAGATGCTCTTGCATTGGCTGAGAAGGAGGATATTCCAATATTAGGTACCAAAATGGGTGCTTTTGAAATTTCTGCAAAAATTTATAATTTGATAAATAATTAGTTTTAGTGAAGGCCGATCTGCATATTCATACGGTTTTATCTCCTTGTGGGAGTCTGGATATGGCGCCATGTAATATAGTTAAACGTGCAAAGGAGGAGAATTTGTCTATTATCGGCATAACAGATCATAATAGCACAAAAAATGCTTTAGTTATTAAGGAGATTGCACAAAGAGAGGGCATTTATGTTTTAACTGGAGCGGAGATTACAACCAAAGAGGAGATTCATCTTTTGGCTTTTGTAGATGGGGATAAAAATCTTAAATTACTACAAGATTTTCTAGATAGTAATATTATTAAAATAGATAATAATGCAGATATATTTGGTTATCAGCTTGTTGTTGATGAGTTTGAGTCTATTGTGGAGCAAATAGATCATTTGCTAATTAACTCTCTGAATTGTGATATTTATGAAATAGAGTCTTTTGTGAGATCTATTGGGGGCTTTGTTATACCAGCTCATATTGATAAAAAACAAAACTCAATTTTAAGTCAATTAGGTTATTTGCCCTTAGATTTAAATTGTAATGTGTTAGAGGTATCGGCAAAATGTAATATTCATAAATTTATTGAGGATAACTCTTATTTAAAAAAATACAATTTTATTAGGAGTTCAGATGCTCACTATCTAGAAGATATAGGATGTGGATATACTCAGATAGAGATTGAAGATAGCAATCTTAATTTTGAGGTGATAAAAAATAGTATAAACATTTATTAAAAACATATGAACGATCTCTCTCTTCACATAATTGATATTATTCAAAACTCGGTTTCTGCAGGGGCAACTCTTATAAGTTTGTCGATAGAGGATAGTTTGAAAAATGATTGTCTTAAAATTAGCATAAAAGATAATGGAAAAGGGATGGATCAGGAGCAGGTTAAGAATTTGTCGGATCCTTTTTTCACATCTAGAACCACACGAAGAGTTGGAATGGGTATTCCCCTTTTTAAACAGGCGGCAGAGCAAACTGGAGGTAGTTTAGAGGTTAATTCAGTTATTGGTATAGGCACTGAGGTGGTTGCTAGTTTTGTCAATAGTCATATAGATAGAGCTCCTTTAGGAGATGTAGCTAACTCCTTTATCTTAATGGTTTCTGCTAATCCTAATATAGATTTTGAATTCAAGTATGATAAGGATGGGAATGTA
>WPCG01004382.1_pt1 | contig 12442 bp, 10 predicted proteins | sample 5403311 | NCBI WGS metagenome assembly WPCG01 (sample SAMN12869467, study PRJNA574797) | sludge metagenome | isolation source: wastewater treatment of Control | place: China:Beijing | collected 2019-05-17 | reverse complement strand
CATGGTCTGCTTGCCCTGCACAACCGGGCGGGTGTCTTGGGTCTCGGGGGTGCTCATCGGGTTCTCCTCGGCATGCCGCCGCATAGAATTTTACGGTACAAATAGTTCCGAATAGTGGAACGCAGTGAGAATCTAGCCTGTTCGCCGCCGGCCGTCAACGTAAAATTTCAAAAAATGGGACAAATTGATTTCTTTTTAAGAACCCCTTACCTTAGCGCCAAAGGGAGACACGCCATGAGCCGCAAAAAATCCGAGATCACCAAGCTAGACGGCGATACCCCGGCCCAGCGACTGCTGGCGCTGCTGGAAGTCATTGCCGATAAAGATCAGTTCTTTACTCTGCAGAGCCTGGTCGACGAAACCGGCCTGCCCAAGCCCACACTGCACCGCATGCTGCAGCAGCTGGAAGGCTCCGGTATGCTGCAGCGCGAAGCCGACAGCCGTCACTACAGTAAGGGCAGTCGGCTGCGCCGGCTGGCCGAGAACCTGCTGCTAAACGACACTGTGCATGGCGCCCGCCACGCGGTACTCAGCCAACTGGTCGACGATATCGGTGAAAGCTGCAATATCACCGCCCTCTCGGGCGGCGAGGTGCTCTACCTCGACCGCGTCGAGACCTCTGAGGCACTGCGCTTCTACCTGCACCCCGGCTCAAGGGTCCCCGTGCACTGCTCGGCCAGCGGCAAACTGTTTCTGGCCCAGATGAGCCCCGCCCAACGCCAGCGGCTGCTGGGTGAGATCCCACTCAAGCCGTTCACCCGAAGTACCCTGACCGACCTCGATGCCCTCGAGGCCGAGATCGAGACGGTGCGGCAGAATGGATACGCGTTCGACGATGAGGAGTTTCTGCCCGGCCTGCTCTGCATCGCCGTTCTGGCCCCCAGCCCAAAAGGCAGATCCAATCTAGGCATCGCTGTCCAGGCGCCGATCATGCGCATGACCAGGGAAAAAGCTCTGGAATGCCTCCCGGCCCTGCAGCGGGCTGCCAAAGCCATTGCCGCTATCGACCAGCAGGCCATGCCTCAAGGCGACAGCCTGGCCGGCTCGGAAGCCTGAACTACAGCCGGCCCGGTCAATCTCCCCTCAGTCGCAAACCCTGACCCACCGCTGGCTGGTCCTGCCGGGCCAGCCAGCGGTGGGTCAGGCCATGCTTAATCCGCCAGAGCAGTATCTGCACGGCGGGCGATCGTTCTCTGGCGCCAGCGCTTGAGGTTGCGAACGGTGATCAAGATCAGCGATACCACAGTCAGCACCAGGAAGAAGATGGTGATCTCATTGCGCAGCAGGATGGAATAGTCGCCATTCGACACCTGCAGGGCACGCCTTAAGTTGTTTTCCAGCATCGGCCCCAGCACGAAGGCGATTAGGAAGGGTGCAGGGGGAATATTTGCCTTGAGCATGCCGAAGCCAAGAATGCCGACCAGAAACATCACCAGCACATCGAAGGGGTTGCTGTTGACCGCATAGGCACCGAAGACGCAGAGCACCAGCACCACAGGGAAGAGAATGGTATTGGGAATATCGGCGATACGAGCAAATAGTCGTATGCCAAGCTTGCCCCACATCACCATGAAAACCGAGCTCAGCAGGATCCCGCAGAAGATGGCGTAGACGATATCGATATTTTCCTGGAATAGCAGCGGACCCGGCGTCAGACCATGAATCATGAAGGCGCCCAAAATCACCGCCGTTATCACATCACCCGGCACCCCCAGCGACAGCAGAGGAATCATGGTCGCGCCGCAGACACCGTTGTTACCAGCCTCTGACGCGGCGACCCCCTCCAGCTCACCCTTGCCGAAGTTATCACCGTTTTTGGAAGCTCTCTGCGCCGCTCCGTAGGAGACAAAAGCCGCCGGCGCTCCTCCAATCCCCGGAATCGCACCCAGGATAACCCCGATGAAACTGCCACGCAGAATAGTGCGGATCGACCCCTTGAACTCCTGCCAGCTGACCCGAGCATTGGCTGCCTCGGCAATTCGGGTGGAGACCCCGTAGCGCTTGGTGAACTGATTGATGATCTCCGGCATAGCGAACAGACCGATCAGAATCGGAATGAAGTTGATCCCGGCGGTCAGCTCCACTTCACCGAAGGCGAAGCGCGGCGTACCGAAGATGATATCCAGGCCCACACTCGCCAGCAGCAGGCCCAGCGCTGCGGAGGCCAGGCCCTTCATTAGAGAACTTCCTGATACCCCGGCGATAATGGTCAGCGAGAAGCACATTAGTGCAAAGAACTCTGGCGGGCCGAAGCGTAACGCGAAGGCCGCGATAAACCCGGCCAGGAAGATCAGCGCCAAGTTGGAGATAAAGTCGGCACAGGCCGATGAGTAGAGAGCCATGTTGAGCGCCTTGCCCGCCTTGCCCTGACGAGCAAGAGGATAGCCATCCATCACGGTACAGGCACCACCGGGCGTCCCCGGCGTCTTGATCAGGATAGCCGGAATCGAGCCTCCGTAGACCGCTCCCTTATAGACCCCCACAAGTAGCAAGATGCCGGTAACCGGCGCTAGAGTAAATGTGAAGGGCAACACAAGGGCAACGGCCATAGTACCGGTCAAACCGGGTATGGCACCGAACACAATCCCCACCAGCACGCCAATAAGAATTGCTAAAAAATTTCCCCAGCTAAGAAACAGATCGAAGCCTTGAGCAAAGTTGTCAATTATCATGAATATTTCCTTCTATGCCCGGCTGGGCGACAGCATTCTCAGAGTGGTGCATGCTACTTTATCGCTCAGAATATGGCGCGAAAGACCGTTCTGGATATGGGATCAGGAATAGGAATGCCTGCCACATAGACGAAGAAAAGATAGAGCACTATCGGCAGCAGAAAGGCCACGGGAATCAGGACTCTCCAGCGGCGCTCACCGTAGGCATAGCCCAGCAGAAGAATCCCCAAGGACGAGGCCACCACCATCCCCACCCGGGTCATTGCCCAGAAATACCCCGCTAGCAGGACGCACCCAACCACCAGTCCGATGAGGGCTTGAATGGGAGGGAGAGGCTCGTCACCGTCATCGGCTTCACTCGCTATCCCCTGCCCTTTCTCTAACCATGCCAGGGCGGTGAGCACCAGGCCGGACATAAGAAGAATAGAAGTGGAAATCAGCGGCCAGAAGCGAGGCGACAGCTGGCCCTCTCGTAAGCGAGTTGGCTGTGGAACACCTTCTGGAATCAACCAGATCAGCAAGAGAAAGGACAGCGCCAACAGCGATAGTCCGACACCAACTTCCTTGAGTCTTAGAGTCATGGGAGAACCTGCACTTCGCGGAAGGCGCAGCAAACGTCATGCCGAGCCCGATCAACCAGACGGGGCTCGAAAAGCGAGCCCCCTTGAAATAGCGATCCGGTATGTTCAGTTGGCGAGATCGAGGCGCTCGACGATGTCGCGAATGACAGAGACCTGGCTGCCTACGAACTCCTTGGTCTCCTCGGGCGACATGATGCTGGGGATAGCACCAAGGCGAACCACAGCAGCATTCCAGCTTTCGGAGTCTTTTAGCTGTTCCAGAGCGCCGGCCCAAGCGTCTACGACCTCGTCGTCCAGGCCGGGCGGTCCGACCAGGGCACTCCAGCCGACCCCGGCTTCCATAGTTTCATAGCCCAGTTCTGAGAAGGACGGCACATCCGGCAGGTCACCAACGCGTTCCGGGGTGGTCACGCCGAGCGGCTTGACCGTTCCTGAGTTGATCTGGCCCAGTGCCGGCGAGAGGTTTACACAGGTAAAATCCACATGGCCACCGACCACGGAGGAGACCACCTCCCCGTCGCCTTCATAGGGAACATGGTTGGCGGTATCAGGATCGATGCCCTGGCTATCCAGCAGCAGGGAAACCACCAGGTGGTTGCCGGTGCCGAACCCCGAGGTCGAGTAGCTGTACTTGCCGGGGCTGGCCGCGACCCCTTCGCGCCACTCATCCAGGTTATCGTAGGGAGAGTCTGCGGGGACGATGCAGACAAAGGCATCCAGCGATAGCATGCCAAGATAGGTAAAGTCGTCCCAGTCATAGGGCGCATCAGGATTCAGTGCGGGCCCCGTGGCATGGGATCCATAGCGGGCCAGCAGAAGAGTCTCGCCATTTGGTGCGGCGTTGCGCACGAAATTCGACCCGACTACGCCTGCGGCACCGGTACGGTTCACTACCAGTACATTCCCCCCGACATAGTCGGGAATAGACGACGCCATGGTGCGTGCGGCGAGATCAGAAGATCCACCAGGCCCATAGGGAGCCACTACGGTAATAGGGCCATTTGGATAATCGGCCATTGCCGCGAAGGAGGTCACGGCCATCGCAGAGGCAATAGGAAGGGCAAGCGACTTTGTGGATAGCTTCATTATTATTCACCTGAATCTGTTGGCTTTATTATCACTTTCGTAACCGCAGCTAAGGCCTAACCGAAAAGCGCCTTATTTCGCTGGCTAAAACTGACGCTACTTGCCATCCACCAGTAGAGATAGAGCCAGTCGTGACCTCTGAATAATGCCAGCTGACCAGCTTCCAAGGCTTGAATCTGCCTTCAATAAACCGACTAGCCGCTCAGGGTGAAAGGCGCCAGGGACCGAAGCGAGGGGGCCGAAGCAAGGACTCACAAGTGTTTCTTTAACCGTTCGCCGCGCCAGCGCCACAGCATCATACTCACCCACAGCAGGGTAAAATGCAGAAGCAGGATGATGGCCATGGCCCGGGGCGGCTGGCTCCGGCTGGCGAATGGGCATATCCTCAGGCCATGGCCCTTTGCCTTAGCGAAGCCCCTCTGACCGATCACGGAGATTCACATGCCAGGCTTGCTTCCCGACGTTGACCCCGATGGGCTGCTGGAATATTCGGTGGTCTATACCGACCGCGCCCTGAACCACATGTCCGCCCGCTTCCAGGAGGTGATGCGCGAGATCTCCGGCCACCTCAAGCGGGTCTATCACGCCCACAGCGCGGTGATCGTCCCCGGCAGCGGCACCTTCGGCATGGAGGCGGTGGCCCGCCAGTTTGCCAAGGAGCGCCGCTGCCTGGTGATCCGCAACGGCTGGTTCAGCTATCGCTGGAGCCAGATCCTCGAGATGGGCCGGATCCCTGCCGATATCAACGTGCTCAAGGCGCGCCGCCTGGACGAGCACGATGCCACCTCGCCCTTCGCGCCTGCGCCCATCGAGGAGGTCGTCGAGGCGATCCGCGACCAGCAGCCGGATATCGTCTTCATGCCCCACGTGGAGACCGCCGCCGGCATCATCCTGCCCGACGACTATATCCGCCAGGTGGCCGACGCCATCCATCAGGAGGGTGGCCTGCTGGTGCTGGACTGCATCGCCTCCGGCGGCATCTTGCTCGAGATGCAGGACCTCGTCGTGGACGTCCTGGTCAGCGCCGCCCCGAAGGTCTGGAGCGCCTCTGCCTGCTGGGCGATGGTGAGGCTCTCCCGCCAGGCCCGCGAGGCCATCGACGACACCACCAGCTCGAGCTTCTCCTGCGACCTCAAGAAGTGGCTGCAGATCATGGAGGCCTACGAGGGGGGCGGGCACGCCTACCACGCCACCCTGCCCACCGACGGCCTGGTCAAGCTGCGCGACGTCATGAACGAGATCGAGGCCTACGGCCTGGAGAGGGTGCGTGACGAGCAGCAGGCCCTGGGCGACGGCGTCCGCGAGCTGCTGGCCGAGTTCGGCTTCCGGAGCGTGGCGGCCCCCGGCTTCGCGGCCCCCGGCGTGGTGGTCAGCTACACCGACGATGCCGGCCTGGTCGGCAGGTTCGCCGAGGCCGGCCTGCAGGTGGCCGGCGGCGTACCGCTGATGTGCGACGAGGGGGAGGAGTTCCAGACCTTCCGCATCGGCCTGTTCGGCCTGGAGAAGCTCCACGACCGCGAGCGCAGCCTGGCCCACCTGCGTGGTGCCCTGGAGAAGGTCGCCGAGGCCGAGCCGGTCCCGCCCGGCGAAGCCTGACGCGGCAGCGCAACGAGGAGGGGGCGGCCCATGGGCCGCCCCCTCCAGCGGTCTCGCCAGGCGCCGCCCGGGGTCAGAGGCTGCCCACGCCGCGGGGCACGAAGCCGAGGTTGTTGTCGATCTCCTTGACGCCGGGAGTGTTCTCGGCGGCCACCTGCACCGCCATCTTCTCCTGCTGGTTCTCCACCAGCCCCCACAGCTGAACCTTGCCGTCGGCCACGATGACGTTGAGGCGATCCACCAGCACCCCGGTGTTGCTGTCGACCTCCTTGAGGATCGCCTCACGGATCTCGCGATCATCGTGGGTCACCTCCGCCTCGGTGGCCACCACGGAGAAGCCGCGCAGCAGGTTGGAGCGGCTGACGATGCCCACCAGCTTGCCCTCCCTGACCACCGGCACCCGCTTGATGCGGTGCTTCTCGAGCAGCCGCGAGATCTTGTGCAGCGGCATATCCTCGCCGATGGTGAGGGGGTCCGGGGTCATGATCTCGTGGGCACGGCGGCCGTGGGACTTCACATAGTCGGCGGCGTCGTGGCCAGCAAACAGCCTGAGCCACCAGGACTTGCGCCCCAGGGTCCCGTTCTCCACCCGACGCATCAGATCTCCCTCGCTGACGATGCCGAGCACCTTGCCGCTCTCGTTTACCACCGGCACCGCACTGATGCCGTGCTCCAGCAGCAGGGTGGCGATCTCGCGCACCTCGCTGTCGGGCGACACGGTGATGACGTTCTGGGTCATGACATCTGCAGCTTGCATCGAGCGTTCTCCACCAGAGGAAATGAATACTCTTTCAAGATAGCAAGGAGCCGGCCCCCGCGCATTGACCCAGAGCGCCATGGCTGGACGCTGTCTCAACCCGGCTGGCTCACTCCTCGAGCCCGGGCCCCTCGGCGTGCACCTCTTCCACGTCGACGATGCGCGACCGGCTCATCACCACCTTCCAGCGCTGCAGGGTCGGCGGGCGGTCCCCCTGGACCTCCCGGATCACCAGGTTGATCAGGTGGCGCTTCTCCACCTCCTCGCGCACCACCTGCCCCTCCTCCAGCCGATAGACCCGGTGGCTGCCCTTGTCCATCAGGCGCGCCAGCGGAGAGAGGTCCAGGGTCAGGGTCTCCCGGGTCCGGTCGTAGCCGCTCAGGAAGCGGGTCGGCGACATGCGCGAACTGGAGCGGTAGTGAAGCACCACCTCCTCGCGCTGGGCCACGCTGCGCTTGCGCACCCGCTTGACCTCCTCGTCGAGCCGGGTGAAGCGGGTGTAATCGCACCACTCCAGCTGGCGGCCCACCGGGGCGTTGCGGGTCGGATCCAGGTACTGGCGCCGCCACTTGGGGCGCCCCCGGCGCAGCAGGCGCCACAGGGTATTGCGCAGGTCATCCTTGAACACCTCACGCAGGGCGTAGATCCCCGCCATGGCCAGCACGAAGAGCACGGTGATGTCCGAGAGCGTATCGCGCACCCGCAAGAGTCCCAGGGACACGAACACCATCACCACCGCGGTGGCCAGCGCCTTGACCGCCTTCTGCTCGCCGCCGCCGAGCTCCTGGCTCTTCTGCTTGAGGGTCACCGGGTACTCGATCAGCCGGCGCAGCAGGCGCATCTTGTTGGACATCCGCGTCGGGTCCCGGGTCACCCGCTCGGAGTTGTACTCCTGGGCCTCGCGGTACGCCCCCTCGTCCCGGCAGATCGTGATCAGGCGCTCGCGGATCTCCCGGAAGCGCGGGCCGCGCGGCAGGCTGGCCACCAGGGCCAGCAGGCGCTGCTCGGTGAACCAGGAGAGGTAGTTGTCGATGGTGATGTAGTAGCGGTGGAGGCTCTCCTCCTCGGGCCGGTGGCGGCGCAGCCGCTTGAGGATGCCCACGGCAAGCTCCACGTGCTCCTCGAGCTGCGCCTTCAGGGCGTCATCGCCCTCCTCCCCGCCGCCCTTCTCCTTCTCCTTCTCCTTCGCCTTCGCCTTTTCCGCCCTGCGGGCCTCGCGAGCCGCCTCGAGCAGCGGCTGGGTGGAGCGCTCCAGGGCCACCACGTACTGGTAGGCATAGAGGCTCATGCTCAGGCGGTAGTGCTCCGGCGCGAGCCGCCCCCGCTTGGCCAGGCGGCTGAGCACCAGCGGGAGGCGATAGCGGTCGCTGAAGTAGGTGCGCTTGACGTGGATCGCCGCGTGGTAGAAATCCTCCTCGGAGAGCACCTGGGGCCCGAGCCCCAGCTCCCCGGGCACGAAGAGGAAAAGGTCCAGCTTGTGGGCGGTCTCCTCCTGCAGCACCCGGGTGATCCGCAGGTGAAAGCTGTCCTGGCGGTGGACGCTGATCATTGGCCCGGATCCGGCGAGCCGCCGCTGGCGCTGGTATCACGCGCCGGGTCGGCCGCACCGGCCTGGCCGGGAGCGCGGCCCGCGGCATCGCGCTGGTCGGCGTACTCAGCGGTGCCGTCAAGGCGGCCGCCGCCGCGGCCCTCCATGCTGACGTTGAGGCGCGGCATGGCCAGGTCGAGACCCGCCTCCTCCATGCGCTGCTTGAGCAGCAGGTTGAAGGCGCGGGAGACGTCCCACTGCATCTCCGGCGCGGTGCGGAAGCGCATGCGCAGCACCGGGCAGCCCTCCTCGAAGGCCTGGATGCCCTGCATCTCCAGGGGCGACCAGATGTAGTGGCGCATCATCGGGTCCTGACGCAGCGCCTGGGCGGTCTCCTGCATCAGGGTGATGGCGTCGTCGATCTTCATGTCGTGGGGAATGCGGATGCGCATCAGGGCGATGCCGAACTGCCGCGACATGTTGTGGATGGAGGCGATGCGGCTGAAGGTGATGATGTGCACGATGCCGTCCAGGTCACGCAGGCGCACGGTGCGCAGGGTCAGCCCCTCTACCGTGCCCATGTGGCCGTTGATCTCGACGAAGTCGTCCACTGCGAGCGAGTCCTCGATGAGGATGAAGATGCCGGTGATCAGGTCCTGCACCAGGGTCTGGGCACCGAAGCCGATGGCCAGGCCGATCACACCGGCACCGGCCAGCAGCGGGGTGACGTTCACGCCCAGGTTGGCGAGCCCGACGATGGCGGCGATGATCACGATGGTGGTGAAGATGACGTTGCGGATCATCGGGGTGATGGTCTGGGCACGAGCCTGGTTGACCCGCCGCCCCCGGGAGCGGGCCGAGCTGGTCAGGGCACGCTGGATAGCAGTATCGGCGAAGATCCAGGCCAGCCAGGCCAGCAGCAAAGTGAAGACGATGGCCAGCAGCGCCTGGCCGATGAGCGCGCTGGCCACCCCCTGCTGGCTGATCCCGATCAGTGAGCCGCCCCACACCTGGGTGGAGGCCTCGGCGAAGGCCAGCCAGGTCGCCACGTGGGCCAGCACATAGCCGAAGCGCTCCAGCCGCTGGCGATACTGGCTGATCCGGCGGCGCTTGTTGCGCCTGTTGCGCCGCTCGCCGTGGCGACGCAGCAGGCCGGTGATGACCAGCGCCAGCACCAGCAGCGAGGCCGAGATGATCGAGCGCGCCAGCGCCGTGCCCACGTCGCCGCCGGTGACGAAGATGGCCACCAGGGAGCCGCCCACCAGCAGCAGCGCCGGCACGTGCCAGAGGCTGCCGACCACGCTGATCACACCGGCGCTGCCGCTGCTCTCGCGGCGCTCGCGCCAGGGGCGATTGCGGATGATGTGCTGGATGGGGCGCTTGAAGCGCAGGATGAAGCGCACGCTGAGCAGCGCCGCCAGCATGTTGGCGAGCACCGAGAGCAGGCCGGCGAGTTCGCCGCCGATCAGCTCGGTCAGCCGCCCGGAATTGAAGGCGTCGCCCAGGGCGATCAGCGCCCCGATCACGAACAACGGGCGCAGGCCATGGTTCTGCAGCAGCTGCACCGCCGTGTAGCGATGGCCGCGGGTGAAGACCGAGATGAAGGTCTCCACCACCACCGAGAGGGTGCGCCCGCACAGGGCGATATAGGCCACCACCAGGGCCGTGGTGCGACCGGAGCTCTCGGGTACCAGCTGGGCGATCCCCAGCACCAGGGCGAAGGCCAGCACCCAGGGCAGCATGCGGCGCAGGAAGTGCACGGTGAGCAGCCAGGCCCGCGGGTCCCGAGGCAGGTCCAGAGGCCAGCCCCGGCGCCGGGCCAGCAGCCGGCCCAAGGCGATGAGGATCACCAGCAGGCCGACCCAGATGCCGAGCAGCACGGCACCCTCCACCATGAAGCGCACCAGATCGGCGTTCTCGGTGGCCCCCACCAGCCCGCTGAGGTCCCGCCAGCCCTGGTCGAGCTGGTCATGCCACTGGTCCACCGGCGAGTGTCCCGACTCGGCCTGCTCCCCGAGGTCGCTCAGGGTCTCGGCCAGGGCGCCGAGCAGCCCCTGTCGCGGCGCCAGGGCGGCCTCCTCCGCCGCCTCGCCATGGGCCACCTGCAGGTCGCGCAGGCTCTCCAGCAGCTGGCCCCGCCGCTCGGCATCCTCCAGGGTGGCGATCACCTGCTCGAGGGAGGCCTGGAAGGCCTGGGGATCATGCTCGGCGGCCTCTTCACCGCCGCCGGCGAGCCCCGGCAGGCCCAGCTGCTGGGCCTGGGCGGGCAGCGCCAGCAGGGGCAGCAGCAGCCACAGCAGGCAGAGGAACAGGCATCGGCGCAGTGGTGGGGACATCTTCTCTCCGTTCAGGTAACGATGCGCAACAGCAACATTATGTTAGGCTCGACCGGAGCCCATCGGTCACGCACAGGATGCCGCCATGACGCCCCTCCCGCCACCCGAACCCCGCAATCCCGATGGCGAGATTCGTCGCGTCGGGGTCGAGATCGAGTTCGCCGGGCTGCCGCCCCGGGACACCGCCGAGCTGGTACGCGACCTGTTCGGCGGCCGGATCGTGACCGTCAGCCCCCACCGCCTCAAGGTGCAGGAGACCCGCTGGGGCGAGTTCGTGATCGAGCTCGACACCCAGTATGCCCATCCCGACGCCGAGGTGCTCGATGCCCGGCCAAAGGACGACACCGAGTGGGAGCGCCAGCGCCACCAGATGCGCCTGGATTTTCATACCCGCACCCGGGAGCTGATCGGCGACGTGGTCACGGGATTGGTGCCCACCGAGATCGTCTGCCCGCCGGTGCCCTGGGACGAGCTCGACGATCTCGATGCCCTCTTCGATGCCCTGCGCCAGCGCGGCGCCAAGGGCACCGATGCCAGCCTGCTCTACGGTTTCGGCCTGCACCTCAACCCCGAGGTGCCGAGCCTCGAGGTGGAGAGCGTGCTGGACCACCTGCGCGCCTACCTGCTCACCGCCGAGTGGCTGCGCGAGCAGATCGACGTGGACATCACCCGGGAGGTGCTGCCCCACGCCAACCCCTTCCCCAGGCTCTACGCCCTCAAGGTGCTCGACCCCCGCTATGCGCCGGACCTGGACACCCTGATCGCCGACTACCTGGCGGACAACCCGACCCGCAACCGCGAGCTGGACATGACCCCGCTCTTCGCCCACCTGCGTCCCGGCTATCCCCACGAGCTGTTCCGCAACCGGCTGGTCAAGCCGCGCCCCACCTTCCACTACCGGCTGCCCGATGCGCGGCTCTCGGAGCCCGGCTGGGGCTCGGTGACGGAGTGGAACCGCTGGCTTGCCGTGGAGAAGCTGGCCGCCGACAAGGAGCTGCTCACCCGGCGCGGGTCGGGCTACGTGGCCAAGCATACCCGCTCGCCGCTGGCCCGGCTGTGGCTGCGCATGCGCGGCTGGGCGGGGGCCTCGTGAGCGACTTCCGCCCCCTGATCGGCATCACCACCTCCGACCGCAAGAGCCAGATCGCCTGGCTCTTCGACTGGTTCGCGGTGTGGCGCCACGGCGGCCGCCCGCTGCGTCTCTCCCCCTCGCGGCCCTGGCCGGAACGGCTCGACGGCCTGATCATCGGCGGCGGCGACGACATCCAGGCCCACCTCTACGACGCCGAGGTACAGCTCGACGTGCGGGTGGACCCCCAGCGCGACGAGCTCGAGCTGGAGCTGCTGGAGACCTTTATCCCCCGCCGCGTGCCGGTGCTCGGCATCTGCCGCGGTGCCCAGCTGATCAACGTCTATCGCGGCGGCACCCTGGACCCGGACATCTACACCACCCACGAGGGGCTCAAGCGCCGGCGCACCGTGCTGCCGCGCAAGACGGTGGACATCGTCGGTGCCAGCCAGCTGCAGCGGATCCTCGGGGTGAGCTGGTGCCGGATCAATAGCCTGCACCACCAGGCAGTACAGGAGACCGGCGAGGGCATCGAGATCGTCGCCCGGGATCGGGAGGGGCTGGTACAGGGCATCGAGTCCCGGGACCACGACTTCCTGATCGGCGTGCAGTGGCACCCGGAGTGGCTGATCTTCAACCGCCCCCAGCAGCGCCTGATCCGCGCCCTGGTCGAGGCCGCCCGCCAGCGGCAGGCGGGCTGAGGCCCCCCCGGCACGAAGACGGCCACCCGAGGGTGGCCGTCTGCATGGATCGGACGATCCGGTTCCCTCACCCGCTAGCCGAGGGACGCGAGCGCCGCCTCGTAGTCCGGCTCGTC
>WPCG01177896.1_pt1 | contig 12447 bp, 13 predicted proteins | sample 5403311 | NCBI WGS metagenome assembly WPCG01 (sample SAMN12869467, study PRJNA574797) | sludge metagenome | isolation source: wastewater treatment of Control | place: China:Beijing | collected 2019-05-17 | reverse complement strand
CCGAATTGCTTCAGTGCGCCAGGCGTATTGAATACTCCTAGTGCGTATTTTGCAGGCACATATCTCTTTTCCTGAAGATGGTCAAATTTAATATTAATTGGTGGTGTACTAAAATCATGTGCATTTAATGTCACAGTCAATCTGCCATCAAAGTTTTTAACAAGCTCCATCTGTGCTGGACGTTTTTTCGGTGCTTCAACTTTTTGCTCCTCTACTACAGTTTTAACTGGTTCAGTGGCCTTAGTTTGAAAAATAATTTTTTGTTTTTCTTCCATGTGTGATTCTCCTTATTTAAGAACAAGCTGGCGGGTATAATTCCACACCAGCCTGTAATGAATTTTTTAAGTCTTATTCAGTGTCTTGGTAGACCCCGATGTTGTTGTAAAGTAGGATACCTACCCCTAGGATTTTGTGAGCATTTTGCTCTTCAGAACCAGTAGCATGTTCAACAACTTTAGTGAACATTTCGCCTTTCAACGCAACTTTAACTGGTTTTTCGCCTGTAGGAAGGATATATAACATATCTTCTTCTAGTAACCATTCAGCGTTAGTGTTTTCATCAACGATGTAGTTCGGAAGTAATACAACAGGAATACCTTTGTATAAACTTACATATCCTTTTGAGCGGATTTCTGATAAATCCTCTGAAGGGAAGTTAGGTGTAGCAGTCGCAACTGGAACTAGGTTATCAATTTTTGAAATTGTTTTGTGGAAGCCCATGATTACTGGTTTTCCGTAAGCGCCAACAACACGAATAATATCGTCTAATTGGTCTTTGTCGATACCTGAAGCAGAGCCTCTGTTAGCTGCTGGAGCGTATGTAGAAGCTTCTCTTAATGCACCAATAACTTGTAGATAAAGTCTTTCAACGAAACCATCTAAGATGTTGTTCATTAAATCTCTTAAAGAGTATTTTCCTAATAGGATTTCTTCAAGTGTAACGAATACTGAAACTGTTTCTGTCCAAGTTGGAAGACTCATGTGTACAGTATCTAGTCTAGCAGCCTCATAAGTCCCGCCACGTTGACCTTTTTTGATAGTCATGAATGCACGTCTTTTTCCTCTATTTTTTAGAGTGAAAATAACTTCATCATCACGTTTGTATTGTTTGATTTCTGCAAAGTCTCCGATACGCTCAGCTAGTTTAGCTGGCATAACAGCGTCGATTTCTTCTTCAATTAGAGCCATAACGTACTCTCTTTTTTGACGAAGTTCTCTCGCTGAGAAATTGTCAGAGATTTCTAGAATTTCGTATAACGCTTTTCTAGTAGATGTTTCAATGTCACCGAAGTTCATGCCTTGAACTGGTACAAAGTTTGCTTTAAGTAAGTCTTTGAATCTCATTACTTTTTCCATATTATCTCACCTCTTAAACTACTGCGATAGGAGTAACTCCTAAGTACGTAAATTTGTATGCTAATTCTGAGTCAGCTGGCATAGTTGAGGCATTTACGGCAAATAATGAATCCTCATCTCTAACGTCTTGTAACGTTAATACACCTGCAACTACTTTTGCAAATTTAGGAGCTACTGCACCTGCCACTGCAAAGTTGTTTGTTGTGAAGGCATCACCAATATAAAGTGCGATAGCGCGTGGGTATAAATCTCCATCAGCATCTTCGAAAGTTGCATAGTATTGTAATCCATCCAAGAAAGTATTTAATTCTTCAACGAAAACAACGAATGGTTGGTTGTGTTCATCTCTGTCGTAGTTGCCAATTGTTAAATCGGCGTTAAGACCTACGATAAGTCCGTTCTCAATAGCTTCTTTTGTACCTGCAGTCACAGTTGTGATGCTAGCGTCAGCTTTAAATTGAGATAAATCATGACCGTGTCTAAGCCCAATTAAACGGTTGTTTTCTAGGACTTTGAACTTTGGTAAGTAATTTAAAATTGAGTTACTCATGTTATTTCACCTCTTTGTAGTATTCAACTGACTCCCTAATTCTTTCTTCGAATGTCTTAGGTTTTGGTTGTCCTGTTACTCCTAAAATGTAAGGAGCTTTTTGTTTATTTTTTTCACCTTTAGATGCTTTGCCCAATTCCATATATAGGAAGGCTTCAATTTCATCTAGGCTTAATTCTTCAATTCTTTGTGTGGCTGAAGCAATTACCTCATCACTTAATTCTCCTTTAAAGGAATTAATTATTCCTTCTTTTCGCTCTCTTCTGAATCCTGAAACTTCGTTTTTAAGGGCTTCAAATTCCTCTCTTTCACGACTAGAAAGTGCGATGGTGTCATTATTTTCTGCAAATGCTTCTGGCTCTTCTTTGGTGTTTTCTTCATCTATCTCACCGTCAGTATTTTCTTCTTTTGAAAACACGCCTTGTTCTGTCTTTGTTCCTTCAGCAGACTCATCTATTACAGCTTCGTCTGGCTTAACCTCAGTGAACGTAGAATTTATTTCCTCATCTGTTAGGTATCTTACTTTTACTTTGACAGGTTCTCCAAATGTTATTGAATTTTCCTCTTCGGATAAAATGTAATCAACTCTGTAGTACTCACCATCCTCGAAGGAGTAAAATACTACAACACTCTCAGTAGAAAAGAATTGTACTGGGTAGCAGTCCCCGAAAGAGTTTACAAGTGCCGTATGAATGGCGCTGTGTAATTCGCTATCTGACTTCAGGGCCGAAAAGTACATTTCCATGTATTTTGTGGCAAAGTCTACCTCTGGTGTTTCTTCAACAACTGGAGCAATCTCTTGTACATTATCCTCTGTTGTGAACTGCTCTTCATTTGTCTGTGTTTGTGGTTCTAAATTCTCTACGTTTTGAGGAGTTTCAATTACTTGTTCTAATTCATTCATTTCAACACCTCTTTTTTGTTCTGCGTCTAAAGTCTTTACATACTCAACGATTTCAGAGAAAATTTGTTTAAACTCCTCGTTCTCCTTGAAAAATGCAGAGCCTTTAAATGCAGGGTTTTCATCATCACCCAATACACTTAAACCTAATAACTTACCCTCTAAGAATTCAATATTTTTGAACTCTCCGTTAGCATCGTTGTTTACTCTGTATTTAACAGAGCTTGGGTTTAACTCTAGTGAGTGAGGTTTTCCTACAATCTTCTTTGCTACAGTTCCTGTTTCATCTAGTCGTCCAGTATACAAGATAATGTCACATACAGCATAGGTTAATCCGTTTTCTTTTTCATAATCGAGGTTCGGTTCAGCTGGTACTATGCCGTATATATACTGCACTTCCTGCTTATGACCCTCGAAATCACCTTTTTCACTATCAAAGTATCCAACTACTGGAACGTAAGGTAGACTCTTTAATAATTTTTTTGCGAAAGTTTCTGTAAATAATCTCTTATCGCCAGTCATTCCGGTGTGAAATATCTTTAACCTTGCTTTTGAGTATAGTTCATTCTCTTCATTCTTGAACTCTATGATTGAAGCTGGAATGCTAAAATTAACTTTCATCTTCATTCACCTCTCCACCATCTTCTTTCTCATCCTCTTTTTCGTCCTTGTCAACTTCTTTTGCTGAACGAGTGTGAGCGCTTTCTAGTGGTTGTAACACATCACCTAAATTCAAGAATGTCTCTAAGTCGTGTTTCGCGCTAATATGTCTTTGTTTTGTCCCAGACGCAATAACTAACTCCAATCTTCCAACGCCATATTCCGCATTTCGCCTATAAGTTTCCATAAACTCTTTTTGATTATAGTGGGTAATCGGTAGCATATTTACTTCTACTTGATAGCCTTTAAAGTTGAATAGGTTGTTAATTGTGACATTGTAGAAATTCATTATTTCTTGAACATACTTCCATATAAACGCTTCATCACGTCTCATTGCTGCCTGAACCGCTTCCGCAGTTTGACCTAGGAATAATTCTACGTTAAGACCCGCCTTGAAATAAATAGCCTCTTGAGCTTTTCTCAATACTTCGCTTTGAACCTTTCCAGATTCTTGAAGGGGATGAATTTGCAATTCTCCAAATGTTGTTAGTAATTTTGTTCGTGAGTTTACGGCTAACTGTCTAGACATTGTTCTATGTAGGGATTTTATTTCTTCCATTTCGAAAGGTAACTGGTTCTCATACATTGGAATTTTGTGTGTGACTAAGCGGTCTAACTCATTAGCGTTTCTAAGTACTTCGTTTTTGCGATACTTGTCGGAGTCAAAAATCGAAGGCAGTGTTCCCAATAGTGTTGGAAAGCTTGATTCATTGAGTGATACGTATGCTGCATACCTACCGTCAATAAGTTGCCACTCCTCTCCTGTATTCTGATACTCTCTGTACGCCTTGACTAGAACATCTGGAAAATAAGGGAATACTGATTCTTCTAATTCAGATGTGTTCACTCCTAAGTCTTCGAAATAGGTAGCATTGAACTGGTACAATCCAGTGCCGAATTGACTTGATTTTATCTTTCGACAGTATTGCGGATTTAATACCATTGTCGAAACCGTTTTAGACGATGTTTGCTTGTCTGTTAACAAGTATATTACACCATTAATAACCAATTCCGTTAATAATTTTGGCATTGTTACTTCTAATCCAACCCCATCAATAACGTCTCCCATTAGTTTGTATATCTCGGCATAGTCTGAACTATTCTCCTTGACAAGAACTGGGACATATAAATATCGCCATAAGTACATTGAGGCGAAATAATCTACTATTCTTTGGTAAGTTGGGTCACTTGCATAGGCGTAATTTGAAAGCGCCAATACATCTTGGAAATTCAGAGCTCCTGAACCTATTTGGTCTAGTACTCTATTTAGTGTTTGTTCGTTATAACGACCTCTTCCGCTTGCTCCGACACTCGTATCTAAGGCAGCTCGTAAGCCAGCGTCATCGTCATAGAGGACACTAATTGTTTTTCTCCTGTCTGCGAAGTTAACAGGTTTCACGCTGTTTTCCTTTTTAGGCTCCACATAGGGACGGAAGCTATTTCGCACATTAGTGCTATAGTTTCTTCTCATATTACTCCCCTCTTTTCTTCTTGACGTCTAGTCACATCTAATCCATAAAAACAAGGTCCTTTGCTGAGACGCGAGATTTTCTACGTGATTTGTAATGTTGCAACTCAATGTGTTGATTCACTCCAAATATAGCGTACTCTGCGGCCGAGAAAAAGTCTTTTTGAATTTTTGTGTCTCTTCGTGTAACTTTCATTTTTACACTCATATTATCACTCAAGTCAGCAACTTGAAGATTTCTTAATTCTTTTTCCATTTTGTCCATGAATAGATATGGTCTTAGTTTTAACATTCTTTTTTGATTGCTTGCTTTCTTAAAGCCTTCCATTTCTTGGAACTTTGCAATCGCGTCAGTTGATTTAACTAGGAATCTAACTGAACCGTTACTAATTCTACTGAAGAAGATTTTGTGGATTTCATCCGCCTTTTCTCCTGTAGCCTTAATTTCGTAACATATTGTTTTGTCTTTAGGCCATTTGATTATATCTCCTTCCACTTTTGTAGGTGGATTGATGATTCCTAGGCCGCTAAGACGTGTTCCATATTCATCTACACTATCTTTATTAATCCAGTCTCTTAGCGATGCTCCGATACCTGCGGCATCGTATATCAACATTGAGGCTTTGTAATTCATAATAGTTTTCTTCAAGATGTTAGAAACTTTTTCATAGTCACTTGTATCAATACTGAACAAGTTGACAAAATTATATGTGAAATAATATTCACGAGGAATTACCTTAACAACAACCACAGCAGTGTTCGCACTTCCGTCTTTCGACATATCGGCAGATACTACATAGAATGGTTTACCCATCTTGTAGACCCTTGAATCTTCTCTGTACTTGTACTCGGCATTCGTAATTTTTCTTAATCTTTGTATTGCTGATGCGGAGAAAATTGAACCTTTTCTAGCACCACTCCATATACTCTCATACTCTCTTTCAAACGAACTTCTCTCATAGGAACCAGCTGATAGTAGGTCTCTAATCGATGACTCCTGCAATAGTCCATGCATGATAGGAATTTTATAACTCCCCCCTAGAACCATATATCGGTCTGGGTTAACTGCTGTTTGACATAAGGTCTCAAGCAATTTATCATGGGCATAAGTGCCTTGATAGCCAGCTGTTGTAATGAAAATTTTACTTCCGTGTGGTTCTAAGGGGTTTACATTTCCAAAGATATCCTCACGAGGTTTATTTAGTAGCGGAATCGCATGTTCGTTAATAAACTCAGGGTCTAACTGAATTACCTCCTCAAATATTCCAGAATTTCTTCGGAATCCGCGAATGGTACCGCCGACAACGTCGAATATACCGCCATGTGAGAATCTGAACTCTGCATACCCCTGCCCCTGTGTAAATGGGTTTCTAATTTGACCGCCTACACGGAACTTCTGCATCTCATTCTCTAGAAGAGGGAATCTGACCCATAAGTCGCCAATAACCTTTTCTTTTGCGATTTGAGCCGCCTGCTCTTTAGTTCCCGCTATTACGAAACTCTTGTGTCTCGGCACTAGCATGGTATGAACATACCTACTATAGAACGCCAAGAATGATTTCGAAAATCCACGAGTAAACGTATGATACGATTGGACACTTCTTGACATCGACCTCAAAACCATTCTTTGTAAGAAGAACATTGAGAAGGTTCTGCTTTTAGGTGTCATTATGTCCGCTAATATATCTGGATAGGTCAGGAACGTATTAATTGCCTCCCCAAACCCTTCTAAATTTTTATCTATTCTTTCTTTTGTTACAAAGTGTTCAGCCATTTCAAAGTTCTTATTTAAAAAGTCGAGGTAGTCGTAAATTGCTTTCTCTCTGTTATCCGAAGAATTCATCTTCTTCATCCCCCATATCGAAGAAATCTTCCATTTCATCTTCCTCTAGTTCTTTATCTATTTCTGAGTTTCTAATGTCTATCGAGTTTTCAAACAACGACTCTAGTGAAACTTCATTAACTGCCTCTTCATGCTCTTCTTTGGCTTTATCTTCTCTGTAAGTTTGGCTAACTCTCTCTAGTGCAACTTCTAATCCTGTTGAATCTTGAACCAATCTTCTTATATACAACTTGATATCATCAATGGATTTATCAACAATATCTCGTTCCACGTTGTCATAATACTTGAATTTGAAGCCGCTTCTTTCTATGTAATCCACCAACTCAGACACGTTAGATATAACATCCTCACTTGAGGCTGTAATAAGGTCATCAATTTTAGCAATCTTCACGAAGCCTTGATACGCTCTGGTTAAGTCATTTATCTCTTTAGACTCTCTGGAAGTAATAGATTGGTCAATCGCAATACTCATCTTACATGCCTTTTTAACCGCATCTATCTGTATTGGATTACTTACGTTATTCGCCTTCAAAGTATGAATAAACAAACTCTCTAGGTTAATTAACTCATTAAAAGTGTAGCCTGGACCCCACTTTATTTTATTTCTTTCTATGAACCCCTCTCTCAAAGGCTCCATCTTAGATAGAAGTTCTTCGTGAGTTTGTATTTTAGCCCACTCTTCGTTGGCCCTAACCCATAGGTCTAAATTCTTTTCTGTGTATCCATTTTTCAGCATAAACTCATTAACTTGCATTAGATACTCGTAGAAAACCTCTTCCTTGTATGACTTCGAAATCTTAATCCATTTCTCAGGATTTAATGGTATATTATAAGTCCTACAAAAAAAATCCGCATCAATCAGGTCATTATACTTCAAGGTTGTGGATATACAGTAGTTACATATGCCGGGAACTATTGGATTATTTGTTGGAAGTATGATGTTGTGTTTTCCACATTTAGGACACTTGTCTTTTTTAAAGTTCATTTCCTTAACACCTCCTGTTTCTCTTATGTCTTAAGTATAACACGAATTAGAGAATAAGTCAAATTTAGAACTATTGGAATATGGAATACATTTTTTCTAAACTCAAATTTGACTACTTTTGGAATCCATGTTATAATAAAGTAGGTCTTAAAGGAAAAGGTTTTAAAATCATTTCTAAAAAAGGACAATACTATACTACAGGAGGATTATACTTATGCTAAGTAAAATCAAAGCTAAAAACGAATCATTTATTAAGCAAACCCTAATTGAGGGTTTGGGAGAAATCGGTGTTGAAGTGGATTGGGGATTCCCGGTTTGCAAAATTGAACTTGGAAGTGAAGAAGGCGATACATATTTCAAAATGAGCTATGTATACGAAATGCTAACTGGGAGGTTCTCAATAACTAGCAAGGCGATGAAAGAAGGGAAAGTCGATAACGCGCAAATTGATAGCGAATTGCTTGAATACCTGAACAATGTAATGAAAAATTACACAGAATCGTTCTTTGTAACCGCAAACATGGTTAGACAAGAAGAGGAAGTCCTAGTCGAAGAAGATTGGTTCCCAGAAGGCGAAGGCGAGGTTGAAATCGAAGAATCCGAAGCTCCAATGGTTGATGTGATTGCAGATGAAGTTGAGCCCCAAACCCTAACCGAGGCTTAAAATGGAAATTTTAACTGGAGCGCTACTTGCAATAATAGTAGCGCTTCTGTTTCATATCCACTCCATTCGGAAGAAAATAGGCGCACAGTCAGAATCGCAGAGGTTGGCAGAGCTTGAGTTAATTCAAGCCAAGTCCGATTTCGAGCGCACCCTCTCAGTAGAAAAAGAAGGTAGACTCTTGTTGTTAGACGAAGAGATTTCTAAAAGAAAAGAAGCTCGAATCAACGAATTAAACCACTTACTACAACTGGAGGAGTTCAAAATCTCAAACAGGCTAAGCGAATACTCAAAAGGCGTAGCGGCTGAAATTGAAGAGATTGACACCGAAATTGAATTACTGAAAGCAGAATTGGACTCGTGGCGCAAAAAACATCAATCAGTTATCGAAACCTACGAGAGACTTGAGCAAATTAGAACCGCGGAGTCTTTCCATAAACTATCTTTTTCTACTGGCGAGGTTGAAGAGATAATGGAGTTAAACAAAATAATCCCTAAACTAACCAATCCTACCGCTTTGAGAAAAGCGATATACGACATCTACTACAAAAACAAAGTATCGGACTTAATAATCCGAATAGTCGGAAAGGAGCGAGTTAGCGGAATTTATAAAATAACACATTTCCCATCTGGAAAAAGCTATGTCGGACAAAGCGTCGATATTGCCGAAAGATGGAAAAGTCACTGCAAGCGCGGTGCCGGGGCTGACCAACTCACAAATAACAAACTCTACCCAGCAATGCTAGAGCACGGGCTTTGGGAATTCAGCTTTGAAATACTAGAAACAACAGAGGACGCTAAGAAACTAACTGAAATGGAAAAATACTGGCAAGAATTTTATGAATCTAAAAAATTCGGCTACAGCATGAGGTGAATCAATAACATGAAAAAAATATTTACAACAAACTTGACTAAATTTGCCACCGCTAAAGGTGTCATTCGTAAACTAAATCTCTCTTGTGATTCAAACTACCCAAATGTCTAAAGCTGCGGGTGAAGATATGAGAAGACTTATCGTTGAATTGAGCTCAGTCATCTCAGACATCAGCGATGAAGACGCGGATTTAGCCGCACTAGCGACTCTACTATTACAAAACCAAAATAAAATCGCAGAAAGATATTCGGAACTTTTCACTGACATAGACTACTTTGTTGATGATTTGCCGTACTTTGTCTGCTAGGAGGAAACATGAAAGACGATAAAAACAAAGGACTAGGCGGACTAGGCGAACTAGGCGGACTAGGCGAACTAGGCGGGACTGCCTCTACTCCGTTCGGGGTGACCTTGCTTGCCCACACACCTGACCCGCTCAAAATAATTTTCGCCGCAATACGTACCTGCTATAGCCCACTTACCCAATCCGAAATACTCGAAATCGAATACCCCAAATATAAAGGCAAACCGCACCCCAAATACGGAGATGACCTAACCCGGCTACTCGTAAGCGTAGTCTCAATGGCCCACCTCTCCACTCTCGAACACGTAACCTTTACGTTCGCAATCACTGGGGTTTCTCGAACCCTTTTGGCGCAACTTACCAGGCATAGGGTTGGATTCAGCTACTCAGTGCAATCCCAAAGATACGTAAAACAATCCTCGGATTCCAAACACGGAACCTTTGACTATGTGATACCACCATCAATCTCATCAAACGATAAGGCTATGGCCATATTTGGAGCCGCAATGCAGGTGACGCAAAACCTCTACGACGAACTCATAGAAACCGGAATCAAAGCCGAAGATGCTAGATTCCTAATCCCCGGAGCTGCAACAACTAATGTAACGCTGACTTGTAATCTTCGCTCATTTATGGACTTCTACAATAAAAGGAAAGAAGGGACTGGGACTCAGTGGGAGTTGATGGCTCTTGCTGAGAAGATGAAGGAGGAGATAGTTGGGTGTGAGCAGGGGTTGGGGGTTTTGTTGGGGGTGTTGTAGTGGAATATTGGTGTTGTCAAAAAAATCGTTTGTGTTAACCGCACCACTCCTCCACTAAAATTTTCAAACGGTTCATTTTTTCAACTAAGATACCCCCCCTATAACGGCCTTGCAAAGCCATTTTAATTCAATTAGTTCCATATTAAGTACTATCTAACTTTAAGCGTGTAAATATACACGCTTTTTTATTTAAAAAAATTTTTTTAATTTAATTGTAACAAAAGTATTGTATTATTGTTTTTTATTTGCTATAATAAGGTATAAGATAAAAAAAGGGAGGCTTTAAAATGAAATACAATGATTTAATATCAAACAATGTGCGTGTGCGTGGAGCGGTACAACGGGCGGTTGAAAATGGTTATAGCGGGCATGGCTTACTAGTTTTAATCTCAAACTTTGAAAATGTAGAAAGTTACAAGGCTTGGGTTAATCGAATGAAGCAAGAAAACCCTATAATCGCTTACATCGTGGAGCGCATAGGCGGTAACGGTTATAGAGCAATACGAAAAGCGCTTAGAGGGTTTTAGTAGTAAATGCTTACATGGTTGAGGGCGTACCAAAAAACGCCCTAAAAACTAAAAAAAATGGAGGAAGTAAAAAATGAAATATTACATAATCGGGAAAGTAAAAAATTTTAACACTATCAAAACTTTTATAAAGGAATATACAAGCAAGCAAGAAGCGGAAAAAATCTTTAATGGCTTAATCGCAAATAACGGCCAAGCCCGTTTACCTCTTAAACTATATGAGGGTAACACGATAATAAAAGCGGTTTAGCATCTCATGGAGGGGAAACCCTCTTTTTTTGTGTCGGGCGATGTAAGCGCTTACAAAAAGGGTTCGAAAATGTAAGCGCTTACATTCGAATTTTATGAAAGCGCTTACATTAGGCATATCAAAAAAATACTAAATTGCGACTATTGGATACGCTACAATGAAAACGCTTTCATAAAATATTTTTCAAAATCTATTGACTTCTTATCAAATACGTGGTATAATATAAGTATAAAGATAAAGGGAGGATTTAAAAATGAAAAAAAGTTTACTGATACAAGTTAATGCGCAAATGGGTTGCGTGGCTTTAAGGATTCAACAGTTAATTAAAGCAAAAAGAAACAAGTTAGAAAGGTACATTCTAGAAAATGAGGTAATTGAGATTTACAAAGCCATGGACATTCTAGATGATTTAGTTATGACCAATCACACGGAGAAAAGCGAAGAAGTATCAATCAACATCTTAAAGCAAACAATGTTTAGATTAGAGGAGATAAAAGACTCATTTATAACCGCTGACTTAGTCGCATTAGACTTTACAATCCGATGGCTAGAGAGATTAGAAAGAGATGGTGATATTTGGGTTGACTGTGAGACTGAAGAAGATTTCATCATGATAGACGATGAATAGGGGAAACCCTATTTTTTTTGTTTTTGAGGTGTAAGCGCTTACATCAGCATGCAAATGAAAGCGCTTACAGAGGCCGTTATCCCAGTAGAAAAGAAATTGTAATGAAAACGTTTTCATAAAATATTTTTGAAAATCTATTGACTTATACAAAAAAGTGTGGTATAATATAAGTATAAAGAATAAGGGAGGAATTACAATGTTAAAAGATATTTTAAGTTTTGGCGGTGCAACTTTAGTTAATGGTAAAATGGTATCATATAAGAGCGGTTATCAAGTGGCGGTTAATAGCACGGAGCAGGTTTTCCCGAACTTAACGCAAGTGATTAGATACATAAAGCAACAAGGGTTAAAAAGTGTAGGGCTCTGGAAAGATGGCGGCGCATGGTATCTAGATACTAACACTAAGCGATTCGCAACGAAAAAAGAAGCCGTTCAAGTAGGAATCAGCCAAAATCAAATTGCGATTTGGGATTGGAAGAAAAAAGATTCAGTCTACCTATAAGGTAGACTTTTTTAATGCACGGATGATGTAAGCGCTTACAATTTAGCCGCTATGTAAGCGCTTACAGGCTACATTCTAATGAAAACGTTTTCATAAAATATTTTCAAAAAACACTTGACTTTTTAAATAAAGTATGTTATAATATAAGTATAAAGATAAAGGGAGGATTTAAAAATG
>WPCG01004159.1_pt1 | contig 12459 bp, 13 predicted proteins | sample 5403311 | NCBI WGS metagenome assembly WPCG01 (sample SAMN12869467, study PRJNA574797) | sludge metagenome | isolation source: wastewater treatment of Control | place: China:Beijing | collected 2019-05-17 | reverse complement strand
TGTGTCGTTTGCCCAATGGGACATGCGACTCATCTCATCAAAGACATTACACCAATAGCAACACTCAAAAAACCAGAGCAAGTCCAGTAAAACTGGAATTACTCTGGTTTTTTCCATAAATCAGCCATCAAGCCTTCAATATAACGTTTTCTTTGGTCTGTAGCGCCTTCACACTTTATAAATGCAAGCACATCGCCTTCTCGACTGCCTTCTGGCAACACCGAAAGCGGCACTCTTATAAACAACTCTTGCTCCACCTCAATCACGGCGTCATTGCCTTCAAATCGATCAATAATCATCGGCCCTCCTTTTCAGTGAAAACGTGTATGTCAACACCATCTGTTTGAAAAATAACCGTTCCATGAAGATCTGTTCGATAAACCTTAACTGTGCTCAGACGGTTAAGAACCTCTCTATGTGGATGCCCATAAGGGTTTCCTTTTCCAACCTGTATCACAGCGTACTCTGGATTTACCTGTCTTAAAAAGGCCTCTGTGGTAGATGTTTGGCTTCCATGATGACCAAGCTTTAAAACATTAGCACTCAGTAAGAGACCACTTGTAAGCATATGCTCTTCAGCCAGCGCTTCCGCATCTCCTGTGAACACAAAGCTGACGTTTTCATAGCTTACCTTCATCGCAACAGACCAATTGTTGAGATCATCATACTCTTGAGACGGTGAAAGAATTAAAAAATGTGCATCTCCTAATGCATATTGATCACCTACTTGGGGTAAGGTAACCTTATAACCCTTCTTTTTGATGGTTAAAAGAAGTTTTTCATAGGTTGCAGATGTATGCGTTACCTTTGGCATAATAATCTCATCAACATCGAAGGCCTCAAGTACCCTGCTTAAGCCTCCAATATGGTCTGCATGAGGATGCGTTCCGATCACATAATTAAGCTTGGTTACACCTTGATTTTCTAAATACGCAACCACCCTGTCGCCCATTTGTGGCTCTCCAGCATCGATGAGCATGGTAAATGCCTCTTGGCGAATAAAAATGGCATCGCCTTGACCCACATCAATAAAATGCACCTCAAAGGGCGCATCGTCCATCCCTACAAAAATACTAATAACTGCGATGACAATACTGAGTATTGTCAGCAAAGACGCTTTCTTTTTCATCTGTTCCTCCCAAGACATTATAGCAAAATTAAGGTCAATTTTCTACATTATAATAGTATCAAATAACCTTTAAATGCTCTATTATACTTAATATACTAAGCAAATTACCCCGCAAAAAACCATCTCGAAAAAAGTTTTAAAAAAAGTGTCAAAACACTAGCAATATGCGAATTATGTGTTATAATTGTACTTGTGTAAAAAACAGTATAGGTATACTTGTTGGTTAATATTTTAAGTATTATTGAGCATTTGCAATCTTTTCATGAACGTGGATGCGTATAAGGAGGATTCTTTATGAAAGGCTATAAAAAAATCAAACTCCACGGTTTTAATAACCTAACGAAGACGTTGAGTTTTAACATTTACGACATTTGTTATACGCGTACCCCTGAGGATCGTCAAAAGTATATTGAATACATTGATGAGCAGTACAATTCTGAAAGATTGACTAACATCCTTCAGGATGTCACGAAAATGATTGGCGCTCATGTACTAAATGTCGCTAAGCAAGATTATGACCCTCAAGGGGCTAGTGTTACCATTCTTATATCCGAAGAGGAAGTGCCTGGAGGCGCTTTAGATGCCTCATGCAATAAAGGTGTTCTCGTAAATGTGCCTCAGCATGTTGTGGGTCACTTAGATAAAAGCCATTTAACGGTTCATACCTATCCAGAATATCACCCAGATAATGGCATTAGCACATTCCGTGTTGATATTGACGTGTCAACATGTGGTCAAATTTCTCCTCTAAAGGCGCTCAACTACCTTATTGACAGCTTTGATTCGGATATTATTACAATTGACTATCGCGTTAGAGGCTTTACTCGAGACGCATCAGGTCAAAAGCTATTCATTGACCACAATATCAACAGCATTCAAAACTTCATTGCAAAACGAACCTTAAACAAATACCAGCTGATTGATGTCAATGTTTACCAAGAAAATATTTTCCACACAAAAATGATGCTGAAAGATTTTGAACTGAACAACTATCTTTTTGAGGTCATTAAAGATGACTTGACGCCAAAAGAACAACGCGACATCGTCAGTAAACTGAAAAAAGAAATGACAGAAATATATTATGGACGGAATGTGACCAAGGTATAAGGAGGCAACAATGGCTGACCACAATTTAACACCCGTTTTTTCCGCTATGAAAGCCTATCGCAATCGCCAGGTAATTCCCTTTGACGTTCCGGGCCACAAGCATGGAAAGGGCTTGAGCGAGTTTACCCAATACTTTGGTGACGCTATGATGTCGCTTGATGTCAACTCCATGAAACCCCTCGATTTTTTGGGGAACCCAACCTCTGTGATTAAAGATGCTGAAGCCTTACTCGCAGATGCCTTCGGTGCAGATGATGGCTTTTTCATCGTAAATGGCACATCCTTTGCCGTTCAAGTCATGATTATGGCCACTGTGACAACAGGTGACAAGATTATACTGCCTAGAAATGTTCATAAGTCTGCGATAAATGCCCTTATCTTAAGCGGTGCCCTTCCTGTCTACATGGAACCCGAGCTAGATCAAGAAATGGGCGTCTCGCACAACATCACGCTTGAAAGCTTAAAGGCAGCTTATGCAACACATCCAGATGCAAAAGCTGTGTTTATAATAAACCCCACATACTATGGTGCGACCTGCGACCTAAAAGCTGTAGCCGATTTTTGCCATGAACGCCACATGGTTTTACTTGTGGATGAAGCTCATGGAACCCATTTTCACTTTCATGATGCCCTACCAATGAGCGCCATGCAAGCTGGTGCCGATATGTCTTCAATCAGCCTTCATAAAACAGGTGGCTCGCTGACACAAAGCTCGGCTCTACTAACTAGAGGCAAGCAGGTAAAGCCCCAATATGTAAGAAAAGTCATAAACCTAATGCAAACAACAAGCCCTTCCTACTTACTCATGGCGTCACTGGATGTTGCAAGAAAGCAGTTGGCATTAGAGGGGACGGCTATTCTTACACATTTACTTGACCTAGCCTCTTACGCGCGCCTTAAAATCAATGCCATTGATGGGTGCTATTCCATAGGCAATGAGGCTATTGGTAGACCAGGCATTTTTCATTTTGACCCGACAAAGCTCAGCGTTACCACACGTAATATGGGGCTTAATGGTATGGAGCTTTACGACATTCTAAGAGATAACTACAATATTCAAATGGAAACAGGTGATGTTTACAACTCGCTTGCCATACTCAGTCTCGGCGACACCCGCGAAGCAGTGGATAGTCTTATCGACGCTTTGAAGGATATTTCCCATAAGTACGGTAAGAAGAACCGCATAGACTACAAAAAAATTGATTTACATTACCCCGAAGTGGTATTAACACCAAGGGAGGCCTTTTATGCCCCTAAAGAAATGGTTCCCTTAGACGATACGCTTGGCCGCATCAGCGGCGAATCCCTTATGAGCTATCCACCCGGAATCCCAGTTGTTAGCTATGGCGAGCGTATCAACAGCTCTGTCATTGCACAATTGAAGCTTTTTAAAGCCTCTCATGGCATCATTACAGGCATGGAAGACCCCGACGTCAATACCATCAAGGTTATTAAATAGGAGGATTATTATGGAACTTTGGTATACAGAAAAACACACAGACACAGTCAACTTTTCTATAAAGGTCAATAAACACATTTACTCTGAAACAAGCCCCTTTCAAAAAATTGATTTTTTTGAGTCTGATGAATTTGGCACTTTCTTTACACTCGACGGCCTTATGATGGTCAATGAAAAAGACGAGTTTGTCTACCACGATATGATTTCTCACGTTGCATTGGCTACTAATCCAAACATTAAGCGTGTGCTGGTCATTGGGGGTGGCGATGGTGGTACTGTGAGAGAAATCACACGCTATGCCCATATTGAAAAAATCGATATGGTCGAAATAGATGAAATGGTGGTTAGGGCTAGTCAAAAATACCTGCCTTTAACAGCAAGTCAATTAACCGACCCCCGTGTTACCCTTTATTTTGAAGATGGCTTAGCCTTTATACACGGAAAGGAAAATGCATACGATTTAATTCTTGTCGATAGTACAGACCCCATTGGTCCTGGTGAAGGTTTATTTTCAGAAGCTTTTTACAATGACTGTTACAGAGCACTCTCGGAGGATGGCATTTTAATCAATCAGCATGAAAGCCCATACTATCCTAACTACGCACGAGAAATGAAACGTTCTCATTCCAAAATTAAAAAGCTCTTCCCAGTTAGCAAAGTCTATCAATTTCACATGCCAACATACCCATCAGGCCACTGGCTATTTGGATTTGCATCAAAAAAATATGATCCAATTGCTGATTTTAAACCTGATGTATGGAATGCCTTTGGTATAGAAACAAAGTATTATAATACTGAGTTACACATGGGTTGCTTTGCTTTACCAACCTTTGTCAAAAATATGCTGGAGGAATAATCCATGATGACCTCAAACATTCATACCTTTATTGGATGCGACGCTGCCTTTGACGATGCTCAGCTCGTCATTTTTGGAGCGCCCTTTGACAGCACCACGTCCTTTAGGCCCGGAACACGATTTGCAGGTGATTTCATTCGTATGGATTCCTTCGGTCTAGAAACATATAGCCCATATGTGGATAAAGACCTTTCTGATTACGCGCTCACAGATATCGGTAACTTAGATTTACCCTTTGGAAATGCAGAGCGTGCTCTTGCCCTCATAGAAGAGGCGGCAGAGGAAATTTTACATGCAGGTAAAAAGCCCTTCCTCATTGGTGGAGAGCACCTTGTCTCATTAGGAAGTATTCGCGCTGCATATAAAAAGTACCCCAATATGAAGCTTCTTCACTTTGACGCACATACGGATTTAAGAGAGCATTACATGGGCGAACCCCTTTCCCACGCTGCCGTCATTAGGCGTGCATGGGATTTCATGGGAGACGGTAGCATTTTTCAATTTTGTATCCGTTCTGGAGAACGCGAAGAGTTTGAATGGGCCAAAACCCATACCCATCTTGAAAAATTTTCTTTTACTACCCTTAAGGGTGTGATCGAGTCCTTTGATCCATCAACTCCAATTTATGTTACCATTGATTTAGACGTGCTTGATCCCTCTATTTTCCCGGGAACAGGCACCCCAGAGCCAGGTGGCATTCAGTTTGTGGACATGCTAAATATTTTAAAAACCCTCACAGGCCTAAACATCATAGGTGCAGATGTGGTAGAGCTTTCTCCACACTATGACACTACTGGTGTCAGTACAGCCGTGGCATGTAAGGTCATTCGAGAGTTAATGCTAGCAATGCTATAAAAAAATAGGATTTTCCTTCTGAAGGAAAATCCTATTTTTTATATGTGAAAGACCTCGTTACCTGAGAGTATAAATCCCAAAACAGCCGAGAAAAACGATTGCGGTTGTTCATACATAGATGCATGCCCACAATCTTGTAGGGTAAGCATTTTGGAACCTGGTATATGATGCAAAAGCTCAAGCTGACACGATAGGGGGGTTATGAAATCGCAGTCTGCACCTATAATCAATGTGGGAACATCAATCGTGTGTAGCTGCTGCCTTGCATCATGTGTTTCAGCACTGCGAACAAGCCTTATAAAGCCTTCATACCATTTTTCGTCAAACAAGTCTGCAAACATTTTTTCCCTTGCATCCAGCCACTCAGCGCGTTTTTCATAAAAGCCAGTTGAGTAAATTGGAGGAATTGTCGCTTTGAAAAATTTTCTCCCGTCCAGCGTTTCTGCAGCATGTATCCAATTGTCGCCAATGGCTTTGAGCTGAAGCGTGGTGTATGCCGTGGTATTGGCTAAAACGAGCTGCCTCAACTCAATTTTTTTAGAAATCGCCAGTTGCATGGCAACCTCACCACCATAAGAAATGCCAAGCAAGGTTATATTTCTTAAGGAAAGCGCCTTGACAAGAGCCTCAACAGCCTCCACTTGCAGATGCTGATCATAAGCACCATACCCCTCTAGGTAAGCCGATTTCCCTTGGTCATAAAAATCCATGAGTACGACCTTGACATGCTTTTTCAAATAAGATATAAAGGGTTTCCAGCTTGCACTACTCATCATAATACCGTTTAGAATCAAAAGTGTGTTCTCTGATTCACCATGTACTTCATAATAAATGTTTTTGTCTTCAATCTGTAAAAATGACATTTATGACTCCTTAATACACTCAACCACGCGTTGAAGCTGATCGACCATTGGATTGTGTCCTGAATTTTCTAGAATTACCAATGTCGCATTTGGCTTTAGTGCATCGTATATGCCCTGAGCCATTGCCATAGGGACAACATAGTCCTTATCACCTTGTATAATTGTCACTGGGCACTTGATTTTATGCACCTCGCTAGCAACATTAAAGTGTACTAGGGCGTAATCAATATCCACTAAATTTCGTTGTAAAAGCATTTCACTTATATAACGCTCATAATCCTCTTCTGAAGGTTGATTACCTGCGGTATAAATGGCTGCGTTCCATAGCATTTTATAAAACTGGGCATCTTGGTTTTTAAGCGCTTGAAGCACTGGTAGTACTTGAATCGGATCATTTTCAATGTCCTCTTTTGTTGAAATGGGCTCAGACAAAATGGCTTGTCCATTGGCATCCTTTTTGAACATGGGGTACCCCGTTATGCCAACACTTTCAACAAGAACAAGCTTTTTGACTAGCTCAGGATTGTCAATCGCCAAATGCATCGCGATGCCACCACCTGTCGACCAGCCAAGAACCTCAATATCTTTTAGCCTTAATTTATCAATGAACATTTCCAAATCTTCACTGAGCTCCTTCAAGGAATCAAACCGATCATGATAAGAGGAATGACCAAACCCTCTTAAGTCAATTGCAAAAATTTTAAAATCATCATAGAGGGCATCCATTAAATGATCAAAATGCAATGATGATGACATGTTCCCATGAATAAGGAGCAAGGTTCTGCTTCCGGTACCGCCCTCTCTATAGGCTAAAATTTCATTACCTACCTGTAGTTTTTTAAATTCAAAATCTCTCAAGTGTCCCTCGCTTTCTAAAATAGACGCGGATAACCGCGTCTATTTCTAAACATTGATTATTGATTTAAAATAGAGCTGATGCTTTGTAAAGGTTTTACTTCTAACCACTCACCTGCTAGGTTTTCGTGACTAATTTTTGAAAGGTTCATCTCTTGTGTTCCAAGTCTTGAACCGTTTGCAAAATCAATTGTTCCACCAAAAGGATTTGCAATTGGGCTCGACTCCATTGCATCCATAAAGCTATCCCAAGTAATGACGCCATCAACGGCTTTTAAGCCTTCTACCAAGAAGTGTGCAGCTATCCAGCCAGTCATAGCGTATACATTCGTTTCATAACCTGTTGTAAATTGTGCGAACTCAGCAAGGGCATTTGCACGCTCTCCTTCAAATGATACCCAACCATTACCGTAAACATCAAATTTGCCTTTAATTTCATTGACAACACCTTCTGCAATGACAGGCGATACGTTTACATACGTTGTAATAACATCTTTATTCACGTTTTGAGCAGCAAGCTCTTTAATAATTGTAGGAATTGTAGCTTGAATTGCTGCACCTACAATGAAATCCACATTTGCATCTTTAATTGTTGTAACGGCTGAAGAAACGTCAGTTGCGCCAGCTGCAACCTGTTGAACAACAAGCTCTACGCCAAGCTGTTTTGCCATTGCTTCTGCACCCCAAAGGATATCTTTACCTGCATCATCATTTGTGTAGATAACGCCAATTTTTTTTGCGCCAAAGTCACCCACAGCACGTGCAACCATGATTTGACCTTCTGTACGGTAAATCGGTTGAACTGGGAAAATATTTCTGCCATCATTTGTTGCATCGTCATTGTAAAGCTGACCAATTCCTGTTGCAAAGTAAACTGCTGGGATGCCATAGCTTTTTATGTCATCAAGAGTTGCTGCAACAACTGGTGTTCCAAAGTGACCAACAAGAGCAAAAACCTTTTCATCCTCTACAAATGAAGATAAGGCTGCTTTTCCTTTGATTGGGTCAAACTCATCATCAACATGCTTAAATACGATTTTACGTCCTTGAATACCACCTTCTTGGTTGATTTTTTCAAAATACGCTTCAATACCTGCATTAAAAGGCACGCCAACTGGAGCAAATGCACCCGATGTAGCCGCACTGTTTGCAACAACGATTTCTGTTGCGCTAATGCCTTGAGCCCACTTTTCTTCAACAGGCTTCGGTGCATCACTACCATTCGAAGGTGTTGAAGGCGTTGTTGTAGACGAATTGTTGTTTTCAGCCGGTGAACATCCCACCACTGTAAAAACCATAATCATTGCTGTTATAAGCGCTAAAACTCTTTTCATCTTATAAATTCCTCCTCTAATCATTTGTCAGCATTTCAACTGATCTATTATTAATTGGCAAGGCCAAATTAATACGGGTTAGTGTGCGCCTAGGTAGGCCTCAATAAGTTGTGGATCATTTTTTAATGTTTCTGCATCGCCATGCATTTTAATTCTTCCAACTTCCAATACATAGGCATAATCTGCAATTTTAAGAGTTTGTGCTGCGTTTTGCTCTACGATGATAACCGTTGTTCCCTCAGACTTAATTTCATATACTATGTTCATGATGTCAGCAACAATAAGGGGTGCTAATCCAAGCGACGGTTCATCCAGTAATAGAATTTTAGGACTGCTCATCAATGCTCTTGCTATGGCTAGCATTTGCTGCTCGCCACCAGAAAGCGTTGACGCAATTTGATCCTTTCTCTGCTCAAGAACAGGAAAGTAGCGGTAAACACGCTTAAAGTTATCTTCCATGCGGTGCTTATTTTTTAATGTAAAGGCACCAATTTTTAAATTTTCTTCAACTGTAAAGTCTCTAAAAACCTGTCTTCCTTCAGGGGATTGAGATATTCCAAGAGAAGCAATTTTTTCAGCCTCCACCTTGACCAAATCTTGTCCATAATACACGATACTGCCACCAGCTGCTTCCACAAGGCCAGATATGGTTCTTAAGGTAGAGGTTTTACCTGCGCCATTAGCACCTAGCAGAGCCACAATTTCTCCCTCTTTCACCTCGATGTCAATACCCTTCAGGGCTTCAACAGCACCATATCTAACCACAAGGTTTTTCACAGACAAGGCTGATTTCTTTTCACTACGCATGTTCTTCCACCTCAATTCCCAAGTAAGCTACTTGAACATCCTTGTTTTCTTTGATTTCCTTTGGTGTTCCCTTTGCGAGGAATTTCCCAAAAGAAATTGCACAAATACGGTCACATACGTCCATAACCAATCCCATATCATGTTCAACAAGCAATATTGAGCAATTAAGCTCATCTCGTATGCTACGTATACGCTTGGTTAACTCAATGGTTTCTGCATCATTCAAGCCAGCAGCTGGTTCATCGAGAATGATAAGCTTAGGGTTAGACATTAAGGTACGTGCAAGCTCCACCTTTTTTAAAATTCCGTAGGGCTGTCCCCAAACCATCATACCTGCACGGTCAGCAATGCCAAGCGTGTCTAGAATCTTCATTGCTTTTTCTTTCATACGCTTCTCTTCTTTTATTGCAGAAGGAAACCTTAGGGCCTGTTTAAAAGCATTTGACTTAAAATCAACGTGTGCACCAATAAGAACATTATCAATAACACTGAGCTCACGAATAAGCTCTACATTTTGAAAGGTCCTTACAAGGCCAAGTTTGATGATATCATGCACTTGATGATCCACTAAATCATGCACTTTTTTTGAGTGGTCACTAAACAAAATGCGCCCTTCATTTGGCTTATAAAATTGTGTAATACAGTTAAATGCTGTGGTTTTACCTGCACCATTAGGCCCAATTAATCCAAAAACCTCATTTTCTTTGATTTCAAAGGAAAGGTTGTCAACAGCCTTTAGGCCACCAAATGCAATGGAAAGGTTCTCCACCTTCAACACTAACCCATTCATGTTCACTTGATTATCATGCATATTATTGAGCACCCTTTCTTCTAAGTTTGTTAAACCACTTTTTAATGTCATGCCCCGCGTAAATGAGCCCGTTCGGGTAGAAAATAATGACGAGAATAATGAGCAAACCATTTAAAACGTACGATAATTGGTTAAAATAAGGAATTTGCTTCAAAAATAAATCGGGTACCGCAAACACAATGAACGCCCCTAGAAGGGTACCGTAAATGCTTCTCAAACCACCAATAACAATCATTGCCAGGAAATCTAGTGACAGCTTTAGCGACCAAACACTTGGATACGAATAGCGAATAAAATGAACATAAAGGACACCTGCAATGCTTGCAAAAATAGTTGCAAGTGCAAAGGCAATCAATCGGTGTGTGAGCAGGTTAACGCCCATAGCTTGAGACGCAGCTTCACTGCCTCGCATTGCATTTAATGCACGCCCTAAACGACCGTTCATCATATTGTATGTGAGGATCATCACTACAATGAGAGTTGCCACAATAAAATAGTAAGTACCATTTCGGTCTAAGGCAAAGGTACCTAGTAACGTAGGATAGTTAGCTGTTTTCCCACTAAAGCCATTCGTAAAAAAGTCAAACTCTTCAAAGGTCTTTCGTAAAACCTCTGAAATGGCTAAGGTTGCAATGGCAAGGTAAATACCTTCTATTTTTAAGGAAACAAGACCTACCAAAAGGCCAATAAAGGTTGGAATAAGTACTGCTAAAAGAAAAGCCACTTCAAAGGGCAGGTTCATATTCATTGTGGCATATGCAGACACGTATGCCGCAAGCCCCATAAAGCCAGATGTACCTAAGGAAATCAATCCTGAATAACCCAACAAAATATTTAAACCCAAGGCAGCAATTGCAAATATCAAGGCCCCACCGATGGTCGTTATATGACCAACCTTCATAAAACCTGTTTTTGCAAGAAAAGGCACCATAGCCAACATTGCCCCTAGAATTAAAAAGTGTAAATAGGGATTTTTATGCAACTTAAATTTCATGTGACCACCTATACTTTCTTTATGATTTTCTTGCCAATTAGACCATATGGCCTAAACACCAAGAACACGAGAATCAATATATAGAGAATTTGCCCACCCCATACCGAGGACACATAATATAAAAGCAAATTTCTACTGATACCTATGATGTACGCACCAAGTACAGGTCCATAAAATGTCTGGAACCCTCCTAGAACAACTGCTATTAAGGCATTAATTTGAATTTCATCCATTAAGTTTAAGGATACTGAGGTCATTGGTGCTGCCATAACTCCTGATAAAACACCAAGAACACCTGCTACTGCCCAGGCTCCCATTGTAACTGTTTTTGTAGGCACACCCATGAGCTTGGCCGTGTATTCATTAGACGCTGTGGCTCGCACCGCTAAACCAACCTTTGTTTTTTGCAAAATAAAAAACAAAATAGCCATTAGGGCAATCCCAAAGAAAATGTTAAACAAGCCATTATACGAAATATCAGCACCTAAGATAGATACATTACCTGACTCAATGAGCCTTGGTAAGCGTAACGGGTCCACACCAAAAAAGATAGGGGTAATCCCTAGAACGATCATTACCATACCAAGTGTAATAATTTGCTTGGCAACAGGTGCGACTTTCTTTGTATGCCTAATAATCACAAGGTCTATTAAGAGACCCACGATAATTGCGCTGACCACACCACCTAGTATGGCTACAGGAAGCGCAAGCCCAACACTTCTAAACAGATACGTCACAACGAACGTATTAAACATTGCCACAGCACCCTGTGAAAAGTTTGTAATGTTAGATGTGCGGAAAACAATGATGATTCCCAATGATGCCAATGCATACAAACTTCCTGTTTCTAAACTACGGAAAATAACTTGCAAAAATGTACTCACGCTTTTCACCTCGTATTAGTCTTCGTGTTAAAATTTCTCTGCCAGCTGTTCCAAAGCAACTGCACTTTTATTTAGCTCTTGAATGGATATTAGTACCTGTTTCAGAGCAGCTGCCTGATTTTCAAAAACGGCATTATTACTTTGAATTTTATGCTCAATACTGGTAATTGATTCTTTGACACGACCAAGTGTGTCTTTAATTAGCTCTGCGGAGGTTTTACTCGACAAGGAAAGCTTCCTTATCTCCTCTGCAACAACAGCAAAGCCTCTACCATGCTCGCCAGATCGTGCGGCTTCAATGGAGGCATTAAGGCCTAACAAATTCGTTTGACCTGCAATTGTTCCAATAAACTGAATGATTTCATCCGTTTTGTCCGTTGATGTTTTTGTTTGCTCTGCTTCAGATTCAATGACTTGGTTCACCTTTGACACGGCATCTATCCCCTTTGACACTTCTGATAGGGCAGATGTGATTTCTGACATGGTTTCTGTTAAGGTTTTACTC
>WPCG01060100.1_pt1 | contig 12461 bp, 11 predicted proteins | sample 5403311 | NCBI WGS metagenome assembly WPCG01 (sample SAMN12869467, study PRJNA574797) | sludge metagenome | isolation source: wastewater treatment of Control | place: China:Beijing | collected 2019-05-17 | reverse complement strand
GCACCCAGGCGGCAGGCGACAGCGCGCCGCAGCGCACCGCCCGCCCCGCACAGCCCGAAGCCGAACGCATCTATACCGTGGTCCTCGACCCCGGCCATGGCGGCGAGGATCCCGGCGCCATCGGCCGCCGCGGCAGCTACGAGAAGAACGTCACGCTGTCGATCGCCCGCCGCCTGAAGCGCAAGATCGATGCCGAACCCGACATGCGCGCGGTGCTCACCCGCGACGGCGACTTCTTCGTGCCGCTCTACCAGCGCGTCGCGCGCGCGCGACGGGTGCAGGCCGACCTCTTCGTCTCCATCCACGCTGATGCCTTCGTGCGCCCGGAGGCCCGCGGCAGTTCGGTCTTCGTACTCTCCGAGCGCGGCGCCACCAGCTCCGCGGCACGCTGGCTGGCAGAAAAGGAAAACGACGCCGACCTCATCGGCGGGGTCAACCTCGCCAAGCAGGAGGGGCACCTCGCGCGCACCCTGCTCGACCTCTCGCAGACCGCCACCATCAACGACAGCCTCAAGCTCGGCCGCGCCGTGCTCGGCGAACTGGGCGGCGTCAACACCCTGCACAAACCGCAGGTCGAACAGGCCAACTTTGCCGTGCTGCGCGCCCCCGACATTCCCTCCATCCTCGTCGAGACCGCCTTCATCAGCAACCCCGAGGAAGAGCGCCGGCTCAACGACGAGGCCTACCAGGAGCGCATGGCCGAGGCCATCCTGCGCGGCATCAAACGCTACTTCGCTGACAACCCCGCGCCGCCGGCGCGCACCCGCGTCGCCCGCCTCGACTGAACGCCGCGCGCACCCTCTTGGCGCTATAATTACCGCTTTTTGTCAGGCTGTTCATGCAGGTCTTACGCGGTTTTCCGCAACACGCTGCGCAGCCCTCGGTACTGACCATCGGCAACTTCGATGGCGTGCATCGCGGCCACCGGGCGCTCCTTGAGCTGCTCACCGCCAAGGCCGGCGAACTTGGGCTGCCCGCCACGGTACTCACCTTCGAACCGCATCCGCGCGAATTCTTCGCCCCGGAGAAGGCCCCCGCGCGCCTGTCCAACCTGCGCGAGAAGCTCCTCATGCTCGCCGCCGCCGGTGTGGACCGGACCTACGTGTGCCGCTTCAACGCCGCTCTGGCGAATCAGCCGGCACAGGATTTCATCGACCGCATCCTCTGCCACGGCCTCGGCGTGCGCCACCTCTTCATCGGCGACGACTTCCGCTTCGGCGCCGGCCGTCATGGCGACTTCGCCATGCTCGCGGCAGCCGGGCACAGCCGCGGCTTCGGCGTCGAGGCCATGCCCACCCTCGACCTGGCCGGCGAGCGCATCTCCAGTTCGGCGGTGCGCAGCGCCCTCGCAGCCGGCGACATGGATCACGCCGCGCGCCTGCTCGGGCGCCCCTACAGCATCGCCGGACGCGTGGTGCATGGGCAGAAGCTCGGCCGCACCCTCGGCTTCCCCACCGCCAACGTACAGATGAAGCACCGCAAGCCTGCGCTCAACGGCGTCTATGCCGTCACCGTCGAAGGCCTGCAGGGGACGCCGGTGGGAGGCGTGGCCAATGTCGGCAGCCGCCCGACCGTCACCGGCAGCGGCCGCCCGACGCTTGAGGTACACCTTTTCGACTGGCAGCAGGACTGCTACGGTGCGCATCTGCGCGTACACTTCCTGCACAAGCTGCGCGACCAGGCCCGCTTCGACTCGCTCGCCGCACTGAGCGCACAGATCGGCATTGACGCCGTATCCGCGCGCCGCTGGCTGAGCGCCCACCCCGATCTCTCCGCTCCCTTTGAAGGCTGAAAGAAGACCGCCATGGCCGACTACCGCAAGACCCTCAACCTGCCCGACACCCCCTTTCCGATGCGCGGCGACCTCGCCAAGCGGGAACCGGGCTGGATCGCCCAGTGGCAGCAGCGGAAGCTCTACCAGAAGATCCGCCAGGCCGCCGCCGGCCGTCCCAAGTTCATCCTTCACGACGGCCCACCCTACGCCAACGGCAGCATCCACATCGGCCATGCGCTGAACAAGATCCTCAAGGACATCATCGTGCGTTCGCGCACCATGGCCGGCTTCGATGCCCCCTACGTGCCGGGCTGGGACTGCCACGGCCTGCCGATCGAGCACAAGGTGGAGGTCACCCACGGCAAGAATCTGCCCGCCGACCGCGTGCGCGAGCTCTGCCGCGCCTACGCCGCCGAGCAGATCGAGGGGCAGAAGGCCGACTTCATCCGCCTCGGCGTGCTCGGCGACTGGGACAATCCCTATCGCACGATGGACTTCGCCAACGAGGCCAACCAGATCCGCGCACTGGCCGAGATGGTCAAGGGCGGTTATGTGTTCAAGGGTCTGAAGCCGGTGAACTGGTGCTTCGACTGCGGCTCGGCGCTGGCCGAGGCCGAGGTCGAGTACGCCGACAAGCAGTCGCCGGCGATCGACGTCGCCTTCCCCTGCGCACAGCCCGAACGCATCGCCGACATCTTCGGCGTCGGTACGCTGGCCAAGCCGGTACTGGCGGTGATCTGGACCACCACGCCGTGGACCATCCCCTCCAACCAGGCCCTCAACATGCATCCGGAGATCGACTACGCACTGGTCGACGCCGGTGAGCGCTACCTGCTGCTGGCCCACGACCTGGTCGCCGCCTGTCTGGAGCGCTACGGCCTCACTGGGCGCATCGTCGCCTCGGCGAAGGGCGCGGCCTTCGACCAGGTGCTTTTCCGCCACCCCTTCTACGAGCGCAATTCGCCGGTCTATCTGGGCGACTACGTCAGCCTCGATGCCGGCACCGGCATCGTGCACAGCGCCCCGGCCTACGGCCTCGACGACTTCCAGTCCTGCCGTGCCAACGGCATGGCGATGGACGAGATCCTCACCCCGGTCACCGGCGACGGCCACTTCGCCACCGACCTGCCCTTCTTCGGCGGCATGAACATCTGGAAGGCCGCCCCGGAGATCCTCGCCAAACTGCGCGAAGTCGGCTGCCTGATGGCGGACGCGAAGATCACCCACAGCTACATGCACTGCTGGCGCCACAAGACGCCGCTGATCTACCGCGCCACTGCGCAGTGGTTCGTCGGCATGGACAAGACCGTCGCCGACGCCTCGACGCTGCGCGAGCGCGCCCTGCGCGGCGTCGAGGCCACCCGCTTCTTCCCCGCCTGGGGCCAGGCCCGCCTGCACGCGATGATCGCCAACCGCCCGGACTGGTGCATCTCGCGCCAGCGTAACTGGGGCGTGCCGATCCCATTCTTCCTGCACAAGGAGAGCGGCGAACTGCACCCGCGCACCGTGGAGCTGATGGAAGAAGTCGCCAGGCGCGTCGAACAGGAAGGCATCGAGGCCTGGTTCAAGCTCGATGCCGCCGAGCTGCTCGGCGACGAGGCCGCCCACTACGACAAGATCGCCGACACGCTCGACGTCTGGTTCGACTCCGGCACCACCCACTGGCACGTGCTGCGCGGCTCGCATCCGGACGGCCATGCGGAGGGACCGCGCGCCGACCTCTACCTGGAAGGCTCGGACCAGCACCGCGGCTGGTTCCACTCCTCGCTGCTGACCGGCTGCGCGATCGACGGCCACCCGCCCTACAAGGCCCTGCTCACCCACGGCTTCGCGGTCGATGGCGCCGGGCGCAAGATGAGCAAGTCGCTGGGCAACGTGGTGGTACCGCAGGAGGTCACCGGCAAGCTGGGCGCCGAGATCCTGCGCCTGTGGGTGGCATCCACCGACTACTCGGGCGAGCTGTCGATCAGCAAGGAGATCCTCGACCGCGTGGTCGAGGTGTACCGCCGCATCCGCAACACCCTGCGCTTCCTGCTCGCCAACACCGCTGACTTCGACATCAACAGCGACGCCCTGCCGCTCGACCAGTGGGTGGACATCGACCGCTACGCGCTCGCCTTCACCCGCAAGCTGGCCACCCAGTGCGAGGCCGACTACGAGAAGTTCGAGTTCCATCGCGTGGTGCAGGCCCTGCAGGTGTTCTGCGCCGAAGACCTCGGCGCCTTCTACCTCGACATCCTCAAGGACCGCCTGTACACCACCCAGCCGGGTTCGGCCGCGCGCCGCTCCGCGCAGACCGCGCTGTGGCACATCACCCACACCCTGGTACGCCTGATGGCACCGGTGCTGTCCTTCACCGCAGAGGAGGCCTGGGCGGTGATGAACGGCGGCGACGAGGAGGACAGCGTGATGCTGCACACCTTCCACGCCCTCCCCGAGCAGGGCGGCGAGGCTGGCCTGATCGCGCGCTGGGAGATCATCCGCAGCGTGCGCGCCGAGGCGCTGAAGGTCATCGAGGCCCTGCGCAGCGAAGGCAAGGTGGGCGCCTCGCTGCAGGCCGTGCTCGACCTGCGCCTGCACGAGGACGCCTACAACGCACTGGCTGCGCTGGGCGACGACCTCAAGTTCGTCACCATGACCTCGCAGGTCAGCCTGGCCTTGCAGGCCGAGGATGCTCCGCAGCAGATCGTCGCCACCCCCAGCACCCACGCCAAGTGCGAGCGCTGCTGGCACTACGCGGAGGATGTCGGCAGTGACGCCGAGCACCCGACGCTGTGCGGGCGCTGCGCGGGCAATCTGTACGGTGCCGGCGAGCAGCGCCGCCATGCCTGAGCGCCGCCTGCTGCCCACCGGCGTAAGCGGCTGGCTGGCCATCGCTGCCGTGGTGGCGGTGCTCGACCAGCTCACCAAGCAGCTCGTCCTCGCCAGCCTGGAACTCGGCGATGCCGTGCCGGTGACGCCCTTCTTCGACATCGTGCTGGTCTATAACCCGGGCGCAGCGTTCAGCTTTCTCGCCGACCAGCCGGGCTGGCAGCGCTGGTTCTTCACCGGGCTGGCGGCAGTGATCTGCACCTGGCTGACCGTGCTCCTCCGCCAGCACCGCCGCGAACGCCTGCTGCCGGCCGCCTTCGTGCTGATCATCGGCGGCGCCGTGGGCAATGTCGTCGATCGCCTGCTGCATGGCGCGGTGGTGGACTTCCTGCACTTCTACGTCGGCCGCTTCAGCTGGCCGGCCTTCAACCTCGCCGATTCGGCAATCACCGTCGGCGTGGCACTGATGCTGTGGGGCAGCTTCCGCCATCCCGCGCCCGACCCCGCCAAGGAGAACCACGCGTGACCCAGACCGTCCAAGCCGACCAGCTCGTCACCCTGCACTACCGCATCGCGCTGCCCAACGGCCAGCCGCTGATCAGCACCTTCGAGGGCACCCCCGCCACCCTGCAACTTGGCGCGGGCGAACTGCTGCCGGCGCTCGAAGCGCTCATCACCGGCCTCCCGGTGGGCGAACACAGAAGCTTCGAACTCGCCGCCGAGCAGGCCTTCGGCCCCTACCGCGACGAACTGGTGGAACGCGTCAAGCGCGTCCACATGCCCGCCGAGGAGATCGAAGCGCTGAGCATCATGGAGTTCACCGCACCCGATGGCTCGCGCTATTCCGGCCTGGTGCGCGAGATCGACGACGAGTCGGCACTGATCGACTTCAACCACCCGCTGGCCGGCAAATCCATCCGTTTCGAGGTGGAAGTGATCGGCATCCTGTAAGCGGCAAACCCACAGAGAGCAACAAGCGATGAACGACAAGGAAGTGCTGCTCGCCACCCCGCGCGGCTTCTGCGCCGGCGTCGAGCGCGCCATCGAGATCGTCGAGCGCGCACTGGCGCTGTTCGGCGCACCGATCTACGTGCGCCACGAAGTGGTGCACAACAAGTTCGTGGTCGATGACCTGCGCGCCAAGGGCGCGGTGTTCGTCGAGGAACTCGACGAGGTGCCGGCCGGCAACACGGTGATCTTCAGCGCCCACGGCGTCTCGCTGGCGGTGCGCGCCGAGGCCGAGCGCCGCGGCCTGCGCGTCTTCGACGCCACCTGCCCGCTGGTCACCAAGGTGCACATCGAAGTCGCCCGGCACCGTGCCGGTGGACGCGAGATCGTCATGATCGGCCACAAGGGCCACCCCGAGGTGGAAGGCACCATGGGCCAGGTCGGCGACGGCATCCACCTGGTGGAATCGGCTGCAGACGTCGCCACGCTGGAGGTCGCCAACCCCGCGCAGCTTGCCTACGTCACCCAGACCACGCTGTCGATGGACGACGCCGCGGCCATCATCGCCGCTCTGCGCGAGCGCTTCCCGGCCATCGTCGGCCCGAAGAAGGACGACATCTGCTACGCCACGCAGAACCGTCAGGATGCGGTGAAGATCATGGTGCCGCAGGCCGACGTGGTCTTCGTGGTGGGCTCGAAGAACAGCTCCAACTCCAACCGCCTGCGTGAAGTGGCAGAACTGCGCGGCGTCCCCGCCTATCTCGTCGATAACGCCGACGGCATCGATCCGGCGTGGCTCGCCGGCAAGCGCCGCATCGGCGTGACCGCCGGCGCCTCAGCGCCGGAGGTGCTGGTACAGGCGGTCATCGACCGCCTCGGGGCACTGGGTGCGGGCACCGTGCGCCAGCTCGAAGGCGTACCGGAGAAGGTCACCTTCCCGTTGCCGAAGGAGCTCCTGCAGGATCGTTGAGCTGATCACTGGCAGGCGTAGACAAGGAAGCCGGGCATCGCCCGGCTTCTTCATTTTGCAGCACAGTGCATCAGAGATGCGGCTCGACGATCCCGCGATAGAACTCGTGGAAGTGCTGCATGCCGTCCTCGAAGGGCGACTGGTAGGGCCCCACCTCGTTGCGCCCTACCTTGAGCAGCGCCAGGCGCCCGCGGTCCATGCGCTCGCCGATGTCGTCGTCCTCGATGGCGGTCTCCATGTAGGCGGCCTGCTCGGCCTCGACGAACTCGCGTTCGAACTCGACGATCTCCTCGGGGTAGTAGAACTCCACCACGTTGGTCGTCTTGTTGATGTCGGTCGGGATCAGCGTACTTACCACCAGCACGTGCGGATACCATTCCACCATGATGTTGGGGTAGTAGGTGAGCCACACCGCGCCCTGCGCGGGCTTGTGTTCGCCGTAATAGTCGAGCACCGCCTTCTGCCACTTCCCGTACACCGGCGAGCCGGACTTGGCCAGCGAGGTGATGCCCACGCGCTGCACCGAATACCACTCGCCGAACTGCCAGGTGAGGTCGTCACAGGTGACGAAGTTGCCCAGCCCGGGGTGGTAGGGGACGACGTGGTAGTCCTCCAGATAGACCTCGATGAAGGTCTTCCAGTTGTAGTTGCACTCGTGGATCTCGACGTGGTCGAGCTTGTAGCCGGAGAAATCGAATTCGCCCGCCACCTGCATGCCCGCGAGATCGGCATTGGCCGAACGCGGTCCCTTGAAAAGCAAGCCGTTCCAGCGTTCCAGCGCGTCGCGCTGGAGGTTCAGGCAGGGGTTCTCGGGGAAATGCGGCGCGCCCAGCAAGGAGCCCTGCTGGTCGTAGGTCCAGCGATGGATCGGGCAGACGATGTTGTCGGTCTTGCCGGCGCCCTGCAACATGATCGCCTGGCGGTGGCGGCAGATGTTGGAGAGCTGGTGGACGCCCTCGCCGGTGCGGAACAGGAGCTTGGAATGATCCAGCCACTCCAGCGAACGGTAGCTGCCGACTTCCGGTACCATCAGCTCATGGCCGACGTACCCGGGACCGGCATCGAAGAGGAGCTTCTTCTCCAGCTCGAAGATCTTCTCGTCGAAGTACCAGGAAACCGGCAGTTGCGAAACAGCCGGGGCCAGTCGTGCCTTGGAAGCGATGTCGGACATCACCGAACCCCCCTCTTGTTAACCAGAAAACCGGCAGAACAAACGGGCTAGTTTAAGCCAGAAGCCGTTTGACCGCCAATAGCGCGATCGGTTATTTTCCCTCCTTTGTACCCCCTCGCCTTACCCCATGGTAAAGACCGCAGCCGCCCCGAAAAATTTCGAATCCGCCGTCGCCGAACTGGAGACCATCGTCCGCGACATGGAGGCTGGTTCGCTGGCCCTTGAGCAGGCTCTGGAGCGTTACCAGCGCGGCACCGAACTGCTGCGCTACTGCCAGCAGACCCTGAGTGCCGCGGAAGCGCGCGTGCGCGTCCTTGAGGGCGACAAGCCCGTAGCCTTCGGCGCAGAGGCGCAGTGATGGACATGGTCAGCGACTTCAAACAGTGGATGGCGGCCATCCAGCAGCGCACCGAGAGCGCGCTGGCCGCCCGCCTGCCCGCCCCTGCCACCGCCCCCCAGCGCCTCCACGAGGCGATGCGCTACGCCGTCCTCGGCGGCGGCAAGCGCGTGCGTCCGCTGCTCGTGCATGCCACCGGCGAGCTGGTCGGCGCCTCCCCCGAGCGCCTCGACCGTGCGGCCTGTGCGGTCGAACTGATCCACGTCTACTCACTGGTGCACGACGACATGCCGTGCATGGACGACGACGTCCTGCGGCGCGGCAAACCGACGGTGCATGTCGAATACGACCAGGCCACCGCGCTGCTGGTCGGCGACGCCCTGCAGGCGCTGGCCTTCCAGGTGCTGGCCGAAGCCCCGCTGTGCGGCAGCGCCGCCGAGCAGCTCGACATGGTCGCCCTGCTCGCCCGGGCCGCCGGCTCGCGTGGCATGGCCGGCGGCCAGGCCATCGACCTCGCCGCAGTTGGCCAGCAGCTCGACCGCAGCGAGCTGGAGTTCATGCACATCCACAAGACCGGCGCCCTCATCCGCGCCGCCGTGATGCTCGGTGCCCATGCCGGCGAGGCGCTGGCGGTTGCCGACCTGGAGCGTCTGGACCACTTCGGCAAGCTCATCGGTCTGCTCTTCCAGGTCGTCGACGACATCCTCGACAGCGAAGCCGATACCGCCACCCTGGGCAAGACCGCCGGCAAGGATGCCGAACACGACAAGCCCACCTACGTCAGCCTGCTCGGCCTCACGGAAGCGCGGCGCTACGCCGAAGAACTTCTCGCCGCCGCGCGTGGCACGCTCGCCCCGATGGGCAGCGGCAGCGCCCACCTGCTGGCGCTGGCCGACTACATCGCGCGGCGATCGTTCTGATCAACCCCACCCGGCTGCACCCCACCATGTCTCCCTATCCGCTCCTCGAACGCATCGGCAACCCCGCCGCCCTGCGCGCCCTCGACCGCCGCGAACTCGGGGAGCTGGCCGCCGAACTGCGCGCCTTCCTCATCGAATCGGTGTCGAAGACCGGCGGCCACCTGTCCTCCAACCTCGGCACCGTCGAACTCACCGTTGCCCTGCACTACGTCTTCAACACCCCCGACGACCGTATCGTCTGGGATGTCGGCCACCAGACCTATGGCCACAAGGTCCTCACCGGGCGCCGCGAAGCCATGGCCGGGTTGCGCCACTGGGGCGGCATCTCGGGCTTTCCGCGGCGCTGCGAAAGCGAGTACGACACCTTCGGCACCGCGCATTCGTCCACCTCCATCTCCGCCGCCCTCGGCATGGCCGTCGCCGCCCGTGACCGCGGTGAGGAGCGGCGCGCCATTGCCGTCATCGGAGACGGCGCAATGAGCGCGGGGATGGCGTTCGAAGCCCTCAACAACGCCGGCGACATCGATGACGCCAACCTGCTGGTGATCCTCAACGACAACGAGATGTCGATCTCGCCGCCGGTCGGCGCCCTCACCAAGATCCTCGCCCGCCTGATGTCCGGCAGCACCATCAATGCCGCGCGCCGCGCCGGAGAGAAGGTGCTCGGCGTCGCTCCGCCGATGCTCGACTTCGCCCGCCGCGTCGAGGAGCACGTGAAAGGCCTGATCAGCCCCGGCACGCTGTTCGAGGAATTCGGCTTCCACTACTACGGCCCCATCGACGGCCACGACCTTGACGCCCTCATCCCCACCTTGCAGAACCTGCGCAAGCTCAAGGGCCCGCAGTTCCTTCACGTCATCACCCGCAAGGGGCAGGGTTACAAGCTCGCCGAAGCCGACCCCATCCTCTACCACGGGGTCAGCAAGTTCGACCACACCGCCGGCATCCAGGGCGGCAAGGGCGCCGGCAAGCTCACCTACACCCAGGTCTTTGGCGACTGGCTGTGCGACATCGCCGCCAGCGACCCGCGCATCGTCGCCATTACCCCGGCAATGCGCGAAGGCTCCGGCCTGGTGCGCTTTGCCGCCGAGTTTCCCGGACGCTACTACGATGTCGGCATCGCCGAACAGCACGCCCTGACCTTCGCCGCCGGGCTCGCCTGTGAGGGCCTCAAGCCCGTGGTGGCGATCTATTCGACCTTCCTGCAGCGCGCCTACGATCAGCTCATCCACGACATCGCCCTGCAGAACCTGCCGGTAGTGCTGGCCATCGACCGTGGCGGCCTCGTCGGCGCGGATGGTGCCACCCACCACGGCGCCTTCGATCTGTCCTTCATGCTGTGCGTGCCCAACCTCCTCGTCATGGCTCCGGCTGACGAGAACGAATGCCGGCAGATGCTGTACACCGCCGTCTGCCACGACGGCCCCGCCGCCGTGCGCTATCCGCGTGGCAGCGGTTGCGGTGCGCTCCCGCGTGCCGCCATGGAAGCCTTGCCGGTGGGTAAGGGCGAGGTGCGCCGCCACGGCCGCCGCATCGCCCTGCTTGCCTTCGGCAGCATGCTCTGTCCGGCCCTCGAAGTGGGCGAACGCATCGATGCCACGGTGGCCAACATGCGCTTCGTCAAGCCGCTCGACGAGGCCCTCGTCGCCGAACTGGCCGCCACCCACGACCTCCTCGTCACCCTTGAGGAGAACGCCGTGGTCGGCGGTGCCGGCAGCGAAGTCGCCCGTGTCCTCGACACCCTCGCGCAACGCCCCCGGCTGCTGCGCCTCGGCCTGCCCGACCACTTCATCGATCACGGCGACCAGGCGCAACTGCTCGCCGCAGTCGGCCTCGACGCCGCCGGCATCGAAGCCGCCATTGGCCGTATCTATCCCCTCAATAGTTGAGCGTTTTTGTCGGGAATGCTAGGATGCACACTCGTTCCCGACAGCCCCCTTCCGCAGAGAACAGCTTATGAAACCCGTCGAGGCGCACGCCATTCCCGATGTCCAGAACAGCGCCGACAGCCGTCAGATCGCCATCAACAAGGTCGGCATCAAGTCCATCCGCCACCCCATCCGGGTGAGCGACAAGAACGGCGGCGTCCAGCACACCGTCGCCGTATTCAACATGTATGTCGGCCTGCCCCACAATTTCAAGGGCACCCACATGTCGCGTTTCGTGGAGATCCTCAACGGCAATGAGCGCGAGATCTCCGTCGAGTCCTTCGAGCCCATGCTGCGCGAGATGGTCGCGCGCCTGGAGGCCGAGACCGGCCATGTCGAGATGACCTTCCCCTACTTCATCAACAAGACCGCGCCGGTATCCGGCGTGCAGAGCCTGATGGACTATGAGGTCACCTTCACCGGAGAGATCCGCGAAGGCGGACGCTACGAGTTCACCATGAAAGTCGTCGTGCCGGTCACCAGCCTGTGTCCGTGCTCGAAGAAGATTTCCGAGTACGGCGCCCACAACCAGCGCTCGCACGTCACCGTCACCGCCACCACCAACGCCCACCTGTGGATCGAGGAGCTGGTGCAGCTGGTGGAAAGCCAGGCCTCCTGCGAGCTCTTCGGCCTGCTCAAGCGCCCCGACGAGAAGTTCGTTACCGAACGGGCCTACGACAACCCCAAGTTCGTCGAGGACATGGTACGCGACGTTGCCGGACTGCTCGGCGCCGAGCCGCGCATTGATGCCTACGTAGTGGAGTCGGAGAACTTCGAATCCATCCACAACCACTCCGCCTACGCCCTCATCGAGCGCGACAAACGCAAGCCGTCCTGAAGGCTCCATACGCGTGAAGAGGCCGCCACCCGTACCCCGGGTGGCGGCCTCTTCACATTCACACCTGAGCTTTCCGCCTTCGCGTCAGCTGCGCGCCGGCACAAGAATCTCCGCCTCACCTTCGAGCACGACCTTGCCGGCCACCGTGCACACCGTATCGAAGATCGCCCGACGCTTGGCCGCATTCAGCTCACGCACCGTCACCCGCGCAACCACGGTATCGCCGATCTTGACCGGGGCCTTGAACTTCAGCGTCTGCGACAGATAGATGCACCCGGGGCCCGGCAGGCGGGTGCCAAACACAGTGGAAATGTAGGCCGCGGACAGCATGCCGTGAGCGATCCGTCCGCCGAACATCGTCGACGCGGCAAACTCGCCATCGACGTGCACCGGGTTGGTATCGCCGGAAACGCCCGCAAAGGCGAGGATGTCAGCTTCGCTGACCGTTCTCGCCACCGCCGCGCTCATGCCGATCTGCAGCGCCTCGAAGTCATGGCCGTAAAACTCGCTGAAGTCACGTTGCTCGGTCGTCATCTCTCGTTCTTCCTCTTGTCGATGTCTCCGCCGCGGCTCCTGCCACAGCTCTGTCGAGGATACCGCAGTCGCGTGACGCTTTGCATGCGGTAGACGCAACAAAGCCGCGAGATCGATTTGATCTTGCGGCTTTGTTAATGTGGGTTAGTCTGACGATGACCTACTTTCGCGAGGGGAACCTCACTATCATCGGCGCGGTCTCGTTTCACGGTCCTGTTCGGGATGGGAAG
>WPCG01102872.1_pt1 | contig 12488 bp, 11 predicted proteins | sample 5403311 | NCBI WGS metagenome assembly WPCG01 (sample SAMN12869467, study PRJNA574797) | sludge metagenome | isolation source: wastewater treatment of Control | place: China:Beijing | collected 2019-05-17 | reverse complement strand
CCACTCCGTACTTCGGAGCACATCGTCCCGACATACTGAAAAATGCCGGGAACCGGCGCTCAAAAGCCCTGCGACAAGAAACGGAACATGTTCTTTTTTCCGATTGCCTACGAGCAGGTGAATCCCGAGCGCCTGCGCCTCTTCCTCCGGGAGATTCTGCGCCCAGCACCCGCACGCCACAATCAGGGCGTCGGGCGACGCCCGGCGTACACGGCCGATCATCTGCCGGCATTTCTTATCCGCAACCGCGGTGACGGTACAGGTCACCAGAACCGCCGCATCGCAGTCGGGGGTATCGCTCAGAACTGCTTCCGCCTCGGTGAAGGCGTTGGCAAGCGCCTCGCCCTCGTATTGGTTGGACCGGCATCCAAGCGTGCAGATCCAGATTCTCTTACCGGAGAGATGGTGCAGCATAGGGTTCCACCGCCACCCCCCACCAGTCGCCAAGGGAGAGTTCATCGACAACGCGCAATCCTGTTTCCTCAAGCGCAGCGCAGAAACGTTCACGCTCCTTTACAAGCAAACCGGAAAAAAGAGCGCGCCCTTTCTCTTTCAATCGAGCCGGCACGCCTGGAAGCATTTCGAGGAGCGGTTCGATAATAATATTCGCCATGAGGAGATCGACGGTTTCGTCCATTCCGTCGAGAAGATTTCCCTCCTCAAGGTCCACCGTTCCGGCGGCGATTTCGTTCAATCCCAGATTATGGCTGATCTCGGAGAGCACCGCGGGATCGAGGTCCCGCGCCCTGACATGTTCGGCTCCCAGCTTGACCGCGGCAATGGAGAGGATGCCGGAACCGGCCCCGATGTCGGCGGCAGTGACTCCGGGGACGACAGTACGTTCCAGAAGCGTCAGCACAATTTGAGTGCTCTCGTGATACCCCGTGCCGAACGCGGATCCGGGATAGATATATAAAGGCATCCGGCCTTCGGGTTCGTTCCCTTTGTGCCAGGGAGCCAGAACGACGAGCCCTTCTCCTACTGTAAGAGGAGGGAATGCTTCCTTCCAGTCGGTATGCCACTGTTTGTTCTCTATTTTCCCCATATCGGCGATCCTGACTTCCGGCCACGGGGACAGCGCCCCGCCAAGGCGTTCGAGCCAAAAACCCAGATCCTGGGAGCTGCGAAAGTATGCCCGCAGGAGGACGGAAGCTTCTCCGGCAGTCTCCTCCGAACCAATGCTTCCCGACATATCCGCAAGAGAGGCCAGAACCTCCTCGCTCCCGGGCCGCCCTTCCAGAGTGACATACCACCAGAAGCTTTCTGCCGAACTGTTCATGCCGAATTCCTCCCGGAAGATGAAATAAGGGAGGCTAGTGCAGCCTCCCTTTTCGTGCTGATAAAGAGTGTAGCAGAAGAAGCGGCGTTTTTACAGGGCGAATACGCCGTCGGCGTACAAATCCACCGGAAATAGGTTTACCCCTCGAAAAGATTCCTGAAAAATTTCCCGAAAACGCCGGAATCCTCGACCGCGACATTCATCTCCCTGGCCAGTTCTTCAAGAAGAGCGCGCTGTTTTTCCGTTAGCTTCGTTGGCACATCCACGGTCACATGGACAAACAGATCTCCTTTGCCCCTTGGCCCGCGCAGGCGCGGCACGCCGCGTCCTCGAATCGTAAATACCTTCCCGGGCTGTGTTCCGGAAGGAATGTCAAGCGTCTCGGGATCACCGTAAAGCACCGGAACCTCCACCGTACACCCCAAGGCCGCCTGAGGGAAGGAAATGGAGAGACGGGTATGCAAATCTCCGCCTTCTCGTTTGAAATCGGGGTGTTCCTGAACGCTCACGACGAGGTAAAGATCGCCCGATGACCCGCCGTTTACGCCGGGCTCTCCTTCGCCGGAGATCCGAAGGCGCGTTCCGGTATCGACTCCCGGCGGAATTTTCACCTCTACTTTATGCTGCGTCCGAACTCTTCCCTGACCCCCGCACTCCGGGCACTTCTCTTTGATGATCTTTCCCGAGCCGTTGCAACGGGGGCAGGTATTCACCGAGACGAACTGGCCGAAAGGCGTCTGTTGCCTGCTCTCCACCTGTCCGCGCCCGCCGCACTGCGAGCAATTCTCGGGGGACGTGCCCGCCTTCGCGCCGGTTCCGCCGCACGCGCCGCAAGATTCCCAGCGGGGAATCTGGAATTCCTTCGCCGCTCCGGTCGCCGCCTCTAGCAGAGTGACCTCGACCTCCATCTCCAGATCGGCTCCCCGGCGGGGGGCGTTGGGATTCGCTCTTCGCCGCCCCATTCCCCCGCCGAAAACGCTGTCGAAGATATCGCCGAAGATATCCCCCATGCCGCCGAATCCTTCGAACGGACTCCCTCCGCCCTGCATATCGCCGACGGTGCCGAACTGATCGTACTGGGTCCGCTTCTGGGAGTCGCTCAGCACCTCGTACGCCATGTTGATCTTCTTGAAACGCTCCTCGGCATCTTTGTTTCCCGGATTGGCGTCGGGGTGGTACTTTCGTACCAGCTGGCGGTAGGCTTTCTTTATGTCAGCGGCGGAAGCGTCCCGGGGCACCCCCAGTATTTGATACAGGTCGTCGGTCTCTCCTCCGCTGTACATACACGGTCACCTCCCCTACGCCTGGCCCTGGTCGCTGAATTCAGCGTCCACGGTGTCGCCGTCGGAGTCGCTTCCCGCCGTTTCGGAAGAACCGTCCTGCTGTTGCGCCTGGGAATACAGCCTGGTGGAGAACTCTTGGAGCGCCTTTTCGAGATTTTCCTTTGCGGAACGGATGGAAGCGAGGTCATCTCCGGAGAGAAGTCTGCGGAGCTCCTCCATTCCGGACGTGATTTTCCCCTTCTCTTCTGGGGTCATCTTGTCTCCGTTCTCCGAAAGGAGCCGTTCCGCCGCGTACGCTGCGCTGTCCGCCTCGTTCTTCGTTTCCGCCGTCTCGCGCTTCATCTTGTCCTCTTCTTCGAACTCCTCCGCCTGGTTCTTCATCCGCTCGATATCGTCCTTCGAGAGATTCGACGAATGGATGGAGATATTCTGCGCCTTACCCGTCCCCTTGTCCTTCGCGCTTACGTTGAGTATGCCGTTGACGTCGATATTGAAGGTAACCTCGATCTGAGGAATCCCGCGAGGCGCCGGAGGAATGCCGTCGAGGACGAATTTGCCCAACTTCACGTTGTCGGCGGCCATTGCGCGCTCGCCCTGGAGCACAACGATCTCGACCTGCGTCTGATTGTTCCCCGCCGTAGTGAACGTCTGACTCTTCGACACGGGAATGGCGGTATTGCGCTCGATGATCTTCGTGAACACGCCGCCGAGCGTCTCCAGTCCGAGAGAGAGCGGCGTCACGTCGACGAGGACGATATCCTTATGATCGCCCGCGAGAATGGCTCCCTGGATCGCGGCGCCCGCTGCAACGCACTCGTCGGGGTTGATCCCCTTTGTGGGGTCTTTCCCGAGAAGTTCCTTGATCTTCCGCTGCACCATCGGCATGCGGGTGGAACCGCCGACAAGGAGAATCTTGTCGATCTCCCCGGCGGACAGGCCGGAGTCCTGAATCGCCTGCCGCGTGGGCTTCACTGTACGCTCCAGAAGGTCCGCCGTCATCTCCTCGAACTTTGCGCGGGAGAGACTCATCTCAAGGTGCTTGGGGCCCGAGGCGTTCGCCGTGATGAAAGGAAGCGAAATAGTCGTTTCGGGCATCGAAGAGAGCTCGACCTTCGCCTTCTCCGCAGCCTCGCGGAGCCGCTGCAACGCCATGCGGTCGTTCTTCAGGTCGATTCCTTCGGACTTCCGGAACTGCTCGACCATCCATTCCACAACCCGCATATCCCAGTCGTCGCCGCCAAGACGGTTGTCGCCGGCGGTGGCGAGCACCTCGAAAACCCCCTCGCCGACGTCGAGGATCGAGACGTCGAACGTTCCGCCGCCAAGGTCGAAAACAAGAATCTTATGCTCGCCCTGCTTGTTTTCTCCATAGGCGAGGCATGCGGCCGTGGGTTCGTTGATGATGCGGAGCACCTCAAGCCCGGCGATGGCTCCCGCGTCCTTCGTCGCCTGGCGCTGCGCGTCGGTAAAGTACGCGGGTACCGTGATGACAGCCTTCGTCACCGGCTCGCCGAGATAATCCTCGGCATCGCGCTTCATCTTCTGCAGGATCATCGAGGAGATTTCCTGAGGCGTGTACTTCTTCCCGTCGACGGTCACCCGGTGGTCGGTTCCCATTTCACGTTTGATGGACATGATCGTCCTGTCGCCGTTCACAATAGCCTGGCGCTTGGCGAGCTGTCCGACAAGACGCTCTCCTTCCTTCGTAAACGCGACAACGGACGGCGTCGTCCGGTTTCCTTCGGCATTGGGGATGATTGTAGTAACGTCCCCCTCTTGAACAGCGATGCAGCTGTTGGTTGTTCCAAGATCGATTCCTACCACTTTCGACATTTTTTCTCACCTCGTAATAGATTGAACAAAAGATCGTACGCTGCTTCAGACATGGCAAAACACTGCTCACGCTACAAGAGCTCGCTCTTAATGAACTCGAAACCGCCCCGGGCGGGAATTTTACGGAGAGCGAAGGGAGGCGCTATTCTTTTTCCGCCGTAAAAGACGCAACCTTCACCTTCGCTGGACGGAGCACACGCTCCTTCGTCCGGAAACCGGACTGGATCTCCTCGAGGACGATTCCGTTTTGCTCCGGGTCGTCCGTGGCAACCGCAACAATTGCTTCGTGACACTCAGGCGAGAATACGGAACCTATGGATGGTACAGCCTCGACACCCATAGATTCCAGGACCGCGAGGAATTGTTTTCTGACCATTGCGACGCCCTGAAGCACGCTCTTCCCATCGACGTCCGGCGTCACTGAAAGCGCACGGTCCAGGTTATCAAGAACCGGCAGAAAATCAAGCGCCTTCTCTTCGGCGATCATAGACCGCTCCTTCTGACGATCTCTTTCGACTCGCTTCCGATAGTTGAAAAAATCCGCACGCGCTCTCGCCAGAGCCTCGTTCAGTTCACTCTTCTCCCGCTCAGCATTTTGAAGCGCCGCAAGGAGCTCCTCCACTGAACTCGACGCATCCCGACACTCTTCCGAAACACCCCGGGAAACGTCCTCTCCGCTCGAAGCGGCAGCGACTCCCTCTTTTTCCAGCTCCGAAGAGACCTGATCGTTGACACCGCTCATTCATGTCGCTCCTTTCTCATAATAACTACTGGACTAACATGTCGTCCAAATCTTCAGCAAGCGTTTCCAGTATGGCGATCGACTTCTCGTAATCCATACGAAGCGGGCCTATGAGCCCCAAGATCGCCCTGCGACTCTGACCGGAGGCCGGCACGAGCACAAGGGAGAGCTGTTTCATCTCCTCTTCCGTGTTCTCATCTCCGATGGTGACCGAGACTCCCTGTTTTACGCTGTAGCGTTCGACCATTTCGGCAAGAGCCTGTTCCTGTTCAAGAAGGGAGAGCACGGTCTGGAACTTTCCTATATCCTGGAAATCGGGCAAGCTCAGAATGTGCTGCGCCCCCCCTATGAAAAGACGGGAACTCCGTCTGTTCAAGAGCGCATCCATCTGGACGATCGCCTCGCGACATGTATCCCAGACACGCTCCAGACCATCGAGAACATACCTGAAAAGAACATCGCGAACTTCGCTCCAGGAATGCCCCTCGGCAATTGTCGTGATTCTGCGGCCAAGTTCGTCGAGCATGTCCTGAGAGAGCTCGCAAGGAAGCTGGATGTTGGAGTGATGCACCAGGCCGCCTTCAAGAACGATCAGAAGCAGGACAGTATTGCCCCCGAGGCGGAGAAAACTCACCCGCTGAATCTGCACCTCTTCGAGCGCCGAGAGGGCCGCGACTCCCACACAGTTCGTCGCCTGCCCGAGGAGGCGGGAAACATAGATGAGGATCGATTCGATCCCCTGTTTGCGTTCGCCGATCTCCCGTTTCCACCTCTCCGTTTCTGCAGGAGCGGTACGCCTTCGCTGCATGATCGCATCCACATACAGCCGATACGCCTTCGACGTCGGCAACCTTCCCGCGGACGTGTGCGGCTGGTAAAAATACCCCATCTCCTCCAGGTCGGCCATCTCATTGCGAATCGTCGCCGGGCTGCACCCCCGGAGATACTTTTTCGAAATCGTCCGAGAACCCGCCGGCTCGCCCGTCTGTATATATTCATAGACAACGGAAAAAACAACTTCGAGCTGTCTCTCCGTAAGCATTTCGACACCTCCCCGTAGCGTTAGCACTCTTTCAATGCGAGTGCCAACGCATTGCTCCCGGAAGGTAGAGTAACAATCCATGGTATGATTGTCAAGACTGGTCAAATGCATTTTTATTTTTTCCGCCATCGCGGCAGCCCTACGACAAAGGTCTCTTTCGTCGTCGACTCCGCGAGACTGCGGAGACGGAGGGAAAAATGAGCGAACACACTATTCGCACCACCATCTTGCTTGTGCGCCACGGGGAGTGCCGCGGAAACGTCGAAGGGCTTTTTCGGGGCAGAGTCGATTTTCCTTTGAACGAAACCGGTCTCAGACAAGCCGAAGAAGTCGCAGGAACTCTCGCTTCTTATCGTCCGGAAGCGGTCTTTTCGAGTCCGCTTCTCAGAGCCTCGCAGACCGCCGAAGCAATAGCGAAGGCGTCGTCCGCCCCCTTGCTCGTAGATGAAGGGTTCAACAATATCTGCCTCGGAATATGGGAAGGGCGGCCCAAGACGGAGATCGCGGATCAGTTTCCCGAGATGTGGCGAACGTGGCTCGAAAACCCGGAAGCGCTTTCAGTCGAAGGAGCGGAATCTTTGAACGATGTTCTTGTACGCTCGAAAGCAAGTCTCGACCGAATAGTCGCCGAATACCGAGGAAAGACCGTCGTCGCCGTCACACACAGAACTGTTGTCAAGCCGCTTCTCGCCGGATGTCTGGGAATTCCCTCTCCGTACTTCTGGAAAACGCACATGGACACCGCCGCCTACTCCGTGCTCCATTTCGACGATATTCACGGCTATAGTCTCTTCTGTTTGAACCAAACCCATCATCTTTCCCATTTCACAACCGAATGGATCTGAGACGGGAAGCACTTGCAATGAAAAGAAAATACCAGCGATACTCCATCTTTGTCGAAGAATGTAGTATTATACAATGTGGAAGAGAAGAGCCGCGAAAGCCGACGAGAGGAACGTCGGCGCTTCAGGCGGACTTGAGTCTTGATCCGGGAGGCTGCCCTCTTGAGAGACGGAAAACTTTTACTTCGCATCACACTCGTACTCGTCCTCTGCCTCCTTGCACGGCAGAGTTCCGCTTACATGAAGATACTGACGGCTCCAGGACACCCCGTTTCTTTGATTGTCGAACATGACAAGGGACGTATTCGAAAAGCGTACTTCCGTTCTCCGGAGGGAGTGCGTTCCTTGGAGCAGATCGAACAGCACCTTCTTCTTTCCGACTCGTTTTTTTTTCTGCGAGCCGATGGCGATATGCTTGACGACTTGGTGTGGAAAATCGACCTTCTGCAACCGAAGAGCGAAGAAATGCTCTCTCTCTGGATCACATCTGTTACAGAAACTTCCACTGCATGGCTGGCGCTGGCTCCGGCAGGTTCCGGCTTTTGGGAATCGCTGCCTCGGTCGCCCCTCCCCCGTGAAGACGTCTTTCTCTACGTCGCGCCACATCTCCCTGCGTACGAGAAGCTCGCCCGGCGAAGCGGACCGGAAATCCTGACCTTCATTTATACGATGCTCCTCACGAAGAGCGGCCCGAAACTGGCCGCCATCCCGGAAGTCTACAGCCGACTTCTCCCTCTGACCTCACTTGTCAGCAAGGCGCAGGAAGACGACGGTCTGAAAGCGGCATACACGGCGTTGCACCAGGACTTCGAACGGATGGGGCAAGGGGCGATGCCTTCGCGGGAGGCAATAGAGAACTTTCTGTGGAAACGTATTCTTACCGTTCGATGGAAGCGATGACGGAATCGGGTCGGGGCGCCCCTTTACGGGAGCGCCCCCGTTTTTATCCCGCAACCTCTTTCAGGGTTTGAAGAACCTCCTCGGCGTGACCGGCCACTTTCACCTTGGAGAAAAGCCGGACAACAATCCCGTCAGGGTTGATCAGCAGCGTAGAACGCTCAACTCCCATATACTCCTTCCCGTACATCTTCTTCTGCTTCCAGAATCCGCATGCTTCGATGAACTCATGCTCCGGATCGCTCAAAAGAGGAAAGGATATGCCAAGTTTCACGGCGAACTTTCGGTGGCTCTCGACCGAATCAGGACTCGCACCGGCAATCCGGCAGTTCAAATCTTCAAAGGCGGGCATCCTGTCCGCAAAGTCTTTGACCTCGTTCGTTCACCCCGATGTATTGTCCTTGCTGTAAAAAAAGAGCGCCAACCAGCTTCCTGCGAAATCTTCGAGCGCATACTCCTTACCCGATCCATCCTGAAGGCGAAAAGCGGGCGCCGGTTTCCCTTCCATACCCACCCCTCCTAACGACACATCCCGTCGATCAGCTTCTTCACGGCCTCTCTTGGAGCCGCTCGACGGAAGAGCGGCTCTTTGTCATTTTTGTATGCGGCCAAGGATCCCTCGAAAGTTGTCCGCTCTTCTCCGCGAAAGAGAACTCCCAGCGGGAAAGGCGCTTCCGACAGAGCAAGAGAAAGAGCCTTCGAGAAATCGGAAGGGTCGTGGCCGTCCAGCCAGTACGTGTTTTCCTTGAACCATGCATAGGTGTTCACCGAATTAAAGGAAACGCACGGTTGGAAGATATCCACAAGAGCATAGCCCTTGTAGCGGACGGCTTCCTTGATAACGTCCTTCGTCTTTTCGACGTCGCCCGCATAGGCTCTGGCGACGAAACCGGCCCCTTGGACAAGCGCTGTAGCCAACGGATTGAAGGGCAGCGCATGGACGCCGTCCACCTGCACCGATGTGCGAAACCCTCTCGGACTTGTCGGAGAAGCCTGGCCCTTGGTCAGGCCGTACACCATATTGTTGAACACCAGGTTCGTGATTCCCGGATTTCTCCGTATCGCATGCAGAAAGTGATTGCCGCCCTCTCCATACATATCGCCGTCTCCACCGACCGCGACCACCTCCAGCGACGGATTCGCCGCTTTAATCGCCGTCGCGTTGGGAAGCGCTCGACCATGCAGTCCGTTGAAGAAGTGCGATTGCATGTGGTGGGGCGTCTTTGCCGCCTGTCCGATGCCGGAGACCATCACGACATCCAGTGGAGAGAGGTTCAGCTCTGCGAGCGCCTGTTTGATCGAATCGAGAATCTTGAAATCACCGCACCCGGGGCACCAGGCAATATCGGCGCCGGGAAGATCGAAAGGCGTAGTCATCACACTCTCCCTCCTTTTCCGGAAAACACTTCCGACAACCTGTTTGCGGCCTCTTCCACAGAGAACGGAAGTCCATTGTACTTCAGCACCGTTTTCGTAGCAGCGATCCCCGTATGCGCACGGAGCAGCCGGGAGAATTGGGCCGTGCTGTTCCCTTCCGCCACGACAATCGTACGCGCACGATTCAGCAGATCCGCCACAGAAGTATGTAGTGGCCAGAGCTGTTCGAAGGCCAACAGAGACGTTTCCTTCAAATCCAGGAGCGACAACGCCTCTCTGAAAATCGGGATAGTCGATCCCCAGCAGATCACAAGATCCGCATAGTTCTCCGGGCCGTACAGTTTCGGAGGGAAGGCCTCCGCACGCATACCTTCCAGCTTTCGCATCCTCTTGTCCTGCATGCGCTTCCTGAGCTCGAAATTTTCGTAGACGTGCCCGACCTCGTCGTGCTCATGGCTGTCCGCGCCGACGAGACCTCTCCCCCACCCCGGGACGCCGAAGGGAGAGCACCCCGAAGGGACATCCTCGTATCTCCTGTACTCCTCTTCGGTCTCCGGGATAACAGCAGGCGCCTCAATGAGCAGCAGATCCTCCGGACGCACATTGTAAAAGGAGTCCACAAAATACTGATCGGTCAGCATAATCGCGGGCGTCTGATATTTCGAAGTCACCCGGAACGCCTCCTGGGCAAGCGAGAAGGCGCTTTCAATGCTTCCCGGCGCATAGAGAGCCCTCGGGAACTCTCCATGCCCTGCGTAGAGAGCAAGCTCGAGATCGGCCTGCTCGGTCCTTGTCGCCATTCCCGTCGCAGGGCCGGGCCTCTGGGAGAGATGCACCACGACGGGTGTCTCCATGACACCGGCCAAGCTCAGCCCCTCGCCCATCAGAGCAAAACCGCCACCCGAAGTGGTCACCAGAGGGCGAGCGCCCGCATATGCTGCACCGATCGCCATATTTATCGCCGCAAGTTCGTCCTCGACTTGCTCGACCGCCGCACCCGTCTTCTCCGCATTTTTTGCGAAGAAGGAAAGAACTCCTGTGGCCGGGGACATCGGGTACGCCGTCACAAAATTGCATCCTGCGGCCATCGCCCCCAACGAAACGGCTTCGCTTCCGTTGATCAGGGCTTTCCCTGCTCCTGGCTGCACCTTCATTCCGGAGAGGAGTCCTTTCCCTTCCACCAGCTTCTCTCCGAGTTCGTAGCCCTTCCGGAACGCCTTTGTATTCTTCGTCGCGACATCGCCCTTCTTTCCCGAAAAACGTTTTTCGAAGAAGGCCTCGCCTTTCTCCGTACCCAACCCCAGGATTCCCACAAGGATTCCGGCCGCAACCGAATTCGAATAGATACGCCCTCCGGCCTCGGCGGCAATCCGCGAAAGCGGCGCAGGGATAAAAAGGCCTCCGGAGTCCTCCAGCTCTCCTTTCAGCTCGTCCCTGTCCCCTATGATCACCGTGGACGCCGCGATGCGTTCCCGAATATTCGTCCGCACGTCCGGACTCAACACCATCAGAATATCCATCCTGTCCACAAGAGCGTCAACGCGAAACGGAGCTATGCGCAGTTCGGTGGAGTTATTTCCTCCGCGCACCCTGGACATATACTCCTTTGATCCAAAGACAGAATAGCCGCAGTCTACCACAATTCGGGCGAGCATATCCTCAACCGTCTGAATACCAAGACCCGCCGCGCCGCAGAGAACACAGGAAACTTCCTTTACGTCTCTTGATAATGGAAAGAGCATGTTCGGCCTCCCTTCAAAATAATGGAACCTCTGAACGATTCGATTATACAGCCTGTTTCTTCCTCAAGAGCTTCCGGAGGGTTCCGGGCGCCCTTGCCTCTGCGTGTTATAATACACTATCGAGCATAGACGATGGATATTCAATATGTATGAATTCCCAAAATATATGGAGGTGTTTTTCATGGGGAAATTTAGATGTCTATCGTGCAAAAGCGAATTCGAGTTGGACGAAAAAGCTTCGACGATGCGCTGCCAACGATGTGGAAGTCGATTCCTCGAGGTGATTGACGCGGCAAACAGAAAACGCGGCAAATCCTGGAGCGCAAAGTCGTTCAGCGTAGGGAAGAGAACAAAGTAAGCCGTGTGGACGGAGAATAATAAAGGGAGGCGCCGAAAGAGCCGGCGCCTCCCTTTATTTCATTTACAGGCGTCCTCGATAACGCCATAACGCGTTATCCCTTGAGGTTGTTATCCTTAAGCGCCTTCAAAGATTCAAAGACCATCAGGATTGCCAGGACCAACAGGACGATGGAGGGGACGACCAGTATGTAATTTGGATGTTCGTACGCCAAATTGTCCTTGATCAGGAAACCAAGTGCCGCGACGGTCGTGACAAGCATGAACCACATCGGGTACATCACGAATCGATTATCCTTCTTCAGAGCCTTGCCAACCCAAACGCCGATAGTCAACAGGGCGAGAGCCGCAACAAGCTGGTTGGAAGCACCGAAGATCGGCCAGATCGCCGCCCATGCGGGAATAACGTTTCCCGTGGGTCCGTGAGCCTTCGTAAGAAGCAGGGCCATACCACCGGCAACCGCAATCACAGTAGCAGTATACTTATCGATCTTCATATTGGAGAGTTCCTGAATCTGGTAGCGTGTTAAACGGGTTGCGGTATCAAGCGAGGTCAGAAGGAATGAGTTGATCGCCAGAAGCCCGAGAGACATTCCAACCTTCGGATCGATACCTATGATGGAGGCAAATCTACCGAAGCCCTGCGCATAAGTGATCGTCGGGCCGCCCTGTGCAATAGTGCCGGTAATCATGATAGTCGCGATTGCGATAACCGCTACCAAACCTTCAAGCAGCATGGAGCCATAACCGACAAGAACAGAATCAGTTTCCTTTTTAAGCTGCTTGGAGGTGGTGCCGCTGCCGACCAGAGAGTGGAAGCCGGAGATGGCGCCGCACGCCACAATGACGAAGAGCATGGGCCAAAGATACTGATTGCTGGCGACAAAGCCCTTGAACGCAGGAAGAACGACCTCGAATCCCTCGCCCTTGCCCATCAGCATGCCGATCGTTCCGATAATGACGGCGAAATAAAGGAAATAGGAGGCGAGGTAGTCGCGGGGCTGAAGGAGAAGCCAGACCGGCAGAACGGACGCGAAGAAAATATACCCGGCAAGAATCCAACGCCACGTTTCCATAGGAAGCTTGAAGGTCTC
>WPCG01092318.1_pt1 | contig 12488 bp, 10 predicted proteins | sample 5403311 | NCBI WGS metagenome assembly WPCG01 (sample SAMN12869467, study PRJNA574797) | sludge metagenome | isolation source: wastewater treatment of Control | place: China:Beijing | collected 2019-05-17 | reverse complement strand
CGTTCCCTGCCGTGGCATCACGACACCTGCCGGTGGAGCCGCGCTACATCAGCCAGGCCAGCAGCAGCGGCAGATAGAAGAGCGCCATCAGGGTCGAGCAGAACACCAGGCTGGCCACATAGGCGGGCTCGCGGCCGGCCTTCTGGGCGAAGAGGTAGTTGAAGACCGCCACCGGCATGCTCATCTGCAGCACCAGGATGCTCTGGGCCAGGGGGGGCAGTCCCAGCAGGGCGGCGATACCCCAGGCGAGCCCCGCCGCCACCGGAATGCGCACCAGGCTGAAGCCGACCCCGGAGGTGAGGCTCCTGACCTGGATGCTGGCCAGCGACACCCCCAGGGTGATCAGCATCAGCGGCACGGTGAAGCCGGAGATCAGGTCGACGCTGTTGTCGAGCCAGCGCGGGAGCTCGGTGTCGGTGAGCAGCAGCCCCAGGGAGAAGACGATGGCGTAGACGGTGGGGGTGCGGGCCAGGGTCTTCAGGGCGTTGCCCTGGCTCGCCATGATCGAGCCCACGGTGAACTGGAACAGCGATACCGTCACCATCACCGTGATGCCGAAGGCGAAGCCGGCGCTGCCGAAGGCGTAGAGCACTACCGGCAGGCCCATGTTGCCGGTGTTGGGGTACATCATGGGGGCGAGGATCACCCGCCAGTCCCGGCCCAGCAGCCGCGCCATCAGCGGGGTCGCGGCGGCCATGGCGGTCATCACCAGGGCGGCGGCCAGCATGGTGCGCCCGACGCTGCCGGCATCGATCTCGGCGCCGGAGAGGGAGGCGATGATCAGCGCCGGTGTGCCGATATTGAAGACCAGGCGAGTGACGAACTCCACCGGGTAGGGGTGGCCCAGGCGCACCCAGGTATAGCCCAGGCCGGCACCGGCCAGCACCGGGGCCATCACCGCGAAGAGTTCGGCAAGCATGCAGGCGTCCTTGTTGGTCAGGGCGCACTATTGTCCGCAAGGCCAGGGTGGGCGGCAAGGGCGGGCTCAGGCCGCCTGGCGTGCCATCTGCCACGCCTCGGGGACCGCCTGGCGCAGGCAGTCGAGCAGGGCGGTGACCCGCCGCGGCTGATGGCCGAAGGGGTAGAGCAGGGTGATCGGCAGCGGCTCGGGCTGCCATTCGGGCAGGCAGGCCACCAGCTCGCCTGGATGGTGATGCTCGCGGCGGGCCACCATCCAGTGGGGCAGCAGGCCGAGGCCGCGCCCGCGGGCCACGGCGTCCAGCTGCAGCTCCGGCAGGTCGACCCGCAGCCGCGAGACCGGCGGCTGGAAGTCGAAGCGGCTGCCGTCCCGGTGGTGCAGCGCCACCCCGTCGCGGTTGGCGCCCAGCAGATCGATCCAGGCGTGATGGGCGAGCTCCCGGGGGTGGTCTGGCGCCCCGCGGCGGGCCAGGTAGTCGGGGTGGGCGTGCAGGCCCCGGGTCAGGGCCCCCAGGGACTCCTGGCGCAGCGCCGAGCAGGGCACCTTGCCCAGCCACACGCTCACGCCTCGGCTGTCCGGATGGAGGCAAGGGGTGTCGCAGGTGCGCAGGGTGAGCTCCACCTCGGGATAGCGGGCCAGGAAGGCGTCCAGCACCGGGGCCAGCCAGCTGCGCGTCAGGGCGCAGTGAGCCTCGATGGCCAGCTCGCCGCTCACCTCCTCGCGCAGCTCGTCCAGGGCGGCCTGACTGCGCTCGGCCAGCGCCAGCATGTCGCGACAGTAGTCATGGAAGACCAGACCGGCCTCGGTGGGAATCAGGCGGTTGGCCTGGCGGCGCAGCAGCGGCTGGCCCAGCCGCGCCTCTAGATGGCTGATGCGGCGGCTCAGCGTCGACTTGGCGAGCCCCAGTTCCCGGGCGCTGCGAGTCAGGCTGCCTGAGGCCATGACGGAGGCGAAGGCGTTGAGTTCATCGAAGTCGTGCATGGAAGCAACCGTGGCAGGTGTCCTTGTCCCCGGCAGTATGCCAGCTAATCATGCGGATGAAAATCATTGCCAATTGCTTCTGAGTCTCATGATCTCCTTTGCCACGCACCCGACGCCGTGGCAAAGGGTGTCGACACAAAAAAGCCCCGGCGGTGCCGGGGCGAAGGTCAGGATCGAAACAGTGCCGTCGGGCGACAGCGCTGCCGGGCGCCTAGCGGCCTAGAAGTCGTAGCTGGCGGAGAGCCAGAAGCTGCGGCCGTCCAGGGCCACGCCGTCGGTGGAGCGTCCGGTCTGGGTGAAGCGGTAGGCCTGGTAGGTGTCACCCTGCCACTCGTAGCTGTCGGCCTTGCCGAAGTCCTTGTCGAAGAGGTTGTAGACGGTGCCGGTCAGGCGCACGTTCTCTGCCAGCTGGTAGGAGCTGCGCAGATGGAAGAGCTCGTAGCCGTCCAGCTTGTTGCCCACCTGCTCGTAGAGCGCCAGGTTCTGGCCCGAGGTGGGCAGGCCGCCGGAGAAGCGCTCCCGGGAGGAGTAGTATTCACCGTCCAGGCTGGTGCTCCAGCGGTCGTTGATCTGCCAGGTCACGCCGGCGGTCAGCTTGTGCTTGGGCGTGTTGGTCAGCATCAGGCCTTCGTTGTCGCCGGAGGTGATCTCGGTGTCGGTCCAGGTATAGCCGCCGCTCAGGTACCAGGAGGGAGTCAGCTCCACCCGGGTGCTGAATTCGATGCCCCGAGTCTCGGCGCGATCGATATTGACCAGCTGGCCGAAGCCCTCCTGGGCGGTGAAGTTGCCCACGCTGATGCAGTTGGCCAGGCCGGCGTTGGGCGTATTGCCGTCGCTATCCACGAACTGGCAGTTGGGAACATCCGCGGCGCTGGCGATACGGTCGGTGAAGCGGTTGTAGAACGCCGTGGCGCTGGCGGTGATGCCCCGCTGGTTGTCGTAGCTGGCGCCCAGCTCGTAGCTGGTGCTTTTTTCGGGTTCGAGGTCCGGTGAACCGATGGTGACGGTCTGGCCCTGAGCGGTGAAGCCGGTCACGCCGTCGTGAAGCTGGTTGAGGGTCGGCGTCTTGTAGCCGCGGCTGATGCCGCCCTTGAGGGTCCAGTCGTCGCTGGTGTTCCACACCAGATAGCCGCGGGGGCTGAAGTGGCCGCCGAAGGCGTCGTGGTTCTCGTAGCGGCCCCCCAGGGTCAGCGCCAGGTCCTCGGCGAGCCACCACTCGTTCTCGGCAAACAGCGCCCAGCTGTCCTGGCGGAACACCTGACTGCCTGCGGCGCCATCTTCCAGCCGTGAATCGATGTATTGGCCGCCCAGGGTCAGCATATGGTCGCCCAGCGGCATCACGAATTTCGAATCGAAGGTGATATCGCGATTCTCCAGCAGGCGCGGCTCGCCGCCCTCGGCCTCGTAGCCGAAGTCGGGAGCGCTGCCCGCCGGCAGGGTGCGTCCCAGGGTCTCGGTGGTGCTGTGGGTCAGGCTGCTCTCCAGGGTGCCCGCCGGCAGCCGTGCGGTGTGGCCGATCGCCACCTGGTCGCGGTTGAAACGCAGCTCATCCTCGTAGCCGAAGACCCGCTCCGGGGTGTCCAGGTTGCCCAACCGACCATCCGAATTGTCATAGACCTGGCGGGCGCGCTCGAGGTCCAGCCACAGCTCGTTCGTCTCGTCCGGCGTGGCGTTGAGACGGCCGCCGATGGAGTAGATGCGCGCCTCGCTGGGGCGAGGGTCGCGGCCGGTGCCGTCTTCGATGAGGCGCTCGGAGGCGTCGCGGTCATAAAGGCGGCCGCGCAGCTGCAGCCCGAGGCGCTCCTCCACCAGGGGGCCTGCGGCATAGAGGTTGAGAGTCTGGGAGTTCCCCGCGTCGCGGTCCTGCTGGAAGGTGGTGTCCACGGCGACAGAGCCGCTCCACTCACTGGCCACCCGGCGGGTGATGATATTGATCACCCCGCCCATGGCGTCGGAGCCGTAGAGGGTCGACATGGGGCCGCGGATCACCTCGATCCGCTCGATGGCGGAGAGTGGTGGCATGAAGCTGGTGGAGGTTTCACCGAAGCCGTTAGGCGTGACGTCGCCCGACGCATTTTGCCGGCGGCCGTCAATCAGGATCAGGGTGTACTGGCTGGGCATGCCACGAATACTGACGTTGAGCCCGCCGGTCTTGCCGGTGCCGGAGCGCACGTCGACCCCGGGTACGTCGGCGATCGCCTCGCCGATATTGGAGAAGCGCTTGCGCTCAAGCTCCTCCCGGGTGACCACCGAGATGCTGGCCGGCGCATCGCGCAGCGCCTGCTCGAAGCCGGCGGCGGTGACCACGATGTTCTCCAGGCGAGCGCTCTCCTCGGCCTGGGCCTGGGCGGGTAGGGCGGCAGCGGCGGCCAGGGCGATGGCGCTAGCCAGTGCCTTGGAGGGGAAGGGCAGGGCAAGACGAGGCGGGAGTGAGCGAAGCATGACGTCCTCTTGAATGAGTTTGATTCTCAGTTGCGGGAAGGATTCTAGGCCCGGAAGTTCCCCGGCGAACAGCGGCGAGGCCGCAACGGAGCGTTGCCGAAGACGCAACGCCGTCGGTTGCGCAGGGCCGAACATGGCGTTCCGGCGCGGGCGATATGACTTGATGATGAGAATCATTACCATGCATGCCTTTCATCCTGCCTGCCCGGGAGTTCTCCATGCCACGCCAGCCCTCGTCCCTGTCCCTGATGCCCTCCCTTCGCCTGCTGCTCGGTGGGGCATCTCTGTTCCTGGCGCTGGGGGCCCAGGCGCACAGCGTCGAGACGGCCAATGGTCTCGTCGAGGTGCCAGAGTCCCCCGAGCGGATCGTCACCCTCTATGAGGGCGCCCTGGATGCCGCCCTGGCCACCGGCCGGCTGCCCGTGGCGGCGGTGACCACCCGCGGCGGTGACGGCGTGGCCCGCTATATCGAGTCCCACCTGGAGGCGGAGCACCCCGGCGCCGAGCTGGCCATCGTCGGCGTGGTGCGGGAGATCAACCTGGAGGCGGTACTGGCCCAGTGCCCGGACCTGATCCTGGCCGCGCCGCAGCTCAGCGCCGAGCAGTACGCCCTGCTGTCGCGCATCGCTCCCACCGTGGTGCCCAAGCCCCGCCCCCTGGCGGCGGACAACTGGGAGGCCGAGGCGCGCCTCTTCGGCGAGGCCCTCGGCCAGGCCGACGCCATGGAGGCGGCCATCGCCGAGGTCCACGAGCGCAGCGCCGCCCTGGCCGAGGCGCTGGAGGAAGCCGATGGCCTGGGCAGCGCCAACCTGATCCGTTGGATGCCCCAGGGCCCCATGGTGATGTCGGAGCGGCTCTTTACCTCCGGGCTGATCGCCGAGGCGGGCCTGGATCTCAGCGACGCCGGCCTGGTGCGCGATGGCGTGGTGCACAGCGATACCCTGAGCCTGGAGAGCCTGTCGCGACTGGACGGCGACTGGCTCTTCCTGGCCACTCTCAATGAGGAGGGCCAGGAGGCGCTGGACGCGGCCCGCCGCTCCCCGGCCTTCGCCCGCCTGCCCGCGGTGGCCGCTGACCGGGTGGTGCCGGTGGACGGTCAGCTCTGGACCAGCGCCAACGGCCCCCTGGCCGCCCTGGCGATCCTCGAAGAGCTTGAAGCGGCGCTGCTGCCCTGATGGCGGGAGTGGCGGCCCCTCTAGCCCTGCACGGCCGGCGTTCCCTGGCCGGGATGACGGCGCTGGCCTGCGTCCTGCTGCTGCTGGCGGTGCTGGCCAGCCTGCTGCTGGGCGCCGGTGATGTCGGCCCGGCCCGGGCCCTGGCCGTACTGCTGGGGGCGGGTGACGAGGAGGCACGCTTCGTGGTGGGTTCCTTGCGGCTGCCTCGCACCCTGATCGGTATCGGGGTGGGGCTGGCACTGGCGGTCTCCGGGGCGCTGCTCCAGGCGGTATCCCGCAACCCCCTGGCCGAGCCGGGGCTGCTCGGGGTCAGCGCCGGGGCCGCCTTCGCCGTGGGCGTGGCGCTCTGGCTGGGCGCCAGCACCGCCACCCTGCGCGTGGCCGTGGGCCAGCTCGGCGCGCTGCTCGGCTGCGCCGCCGTGCTCAGCGTGGTACGCCTGCGTGGCGTGGGCAGCGACCCGGTGCGCCTGGTGCTGGCCGGGGCGGCGCTCTCGGCGCTGCTCGCCTCGCTGACCGCGCTGCTGCTGCTGTTCGATCAGCGCAGCGCCGACGAGATTCGCTTCTGGGTGATCGGCAGCCTCTCCGGGCGGCGCCTGGAGGACCTGCTGGCGGTGCTGCCGAGCCTCACCCTGGCCCTGGGCCTGACCCTGTGGCTGGCCCGCCCCCTGGCGGCGCTGGCCCTGGGCGAGCGGGTGGCCGCGGGCCTGGGGCACCACCCTGGTCGGGTGCGCCTGCTGGTGGTCCTCGCGGTGGCACTGCTGGTAGGCGCCGCCACGGCCATCGCCGGCCCCATTGCCTTCGTGGGCCTGGTGGTGCCTTTCGCCGCCCGGGCCCTGGCCGGGCCCGATATTCGCCGCACCCTCTGGCTCTGCCTGCCGCTGGGCCCGCTGATGGTGCTCGGCGCCGACGTCGCCGCCCGGCTGCTGGTCAGCCCCGCGGAGATGCCCCTGGGCGTGCTGACCGCCCTGCTCGGCGCGCCGGTGCTGGTGGCGGTGGTGCGCGCCCGCCGCCTGCCGACGCTCTAGGAAAAGGAAAAGACGATGGAGACGCAGCGCCTTCGGGGGCAGTCAGCGGCGGCGGGGCAGGACTCGCAGGGCGATAGCCAGCCGCCTTCCGGCTACTGGCACCTGACCGCCGGCCGGGCCAGCCTGCTGCTCGAGCGCCGCGCCCTGGCGGTGAACCTGCTGCTGCTGGCGCTGTTGCTGGCCGCCTCCGCTGCCTACCTGATGGCCGGCAGCATCCCGGTGAGCGCCAGCGAGCTGATCCGGGCACTCGCCGGCGACGGCGAGGTGGTCACCGCCTTCGTGATCCACGACCTGCGCCTGCCGCGGCTGGCGGCCGCCTGGCTTACCGGCGCCGCCTTCGCCGTGGCGGGCTGCCTGATGCAGACTCTGGCCCGCAACCGCCTGGCCACCCCCGGCATCATCGGCATCGACAACGGTGCTACCGCCTTCGCCGTGGCCTCCGTCGTGGGGCTGGGGGTCTCGCTGGCGCCGCCGGCCATGGCCCTCACCGGCGCGGCCACCGCCGCGGCCATCACCTTCGGCCTGGCCAGCGGCGGCGATACCCGGGGCTACCGTTTCATCGTGGCCGGCATCGGCATCGGCGCGGTGTTCGGCGCCGTCACCCAGCTGCTGCTGGCGCGGGTGCCCATCGACACCGCCAACGCCGCCTACCCCTGGACGGTGGGCACTCTCAACGCCCGGCCGGGCAGCGCGGTCAGCGTGCTCGCCCTGGGCCTGGCCGTGGGCCTGCCGCTGGCCCTGGCGCTCGGCCGCTCGCTCTCGCTGATGCGCTTCTCCGACGCCGTGGCCGCCGGGCTCGGCGTCAGGCTGCGCCGCCGCCGCGCGCAGGTGCTCTCGCTCTCGGTGCTGCTGACGGCGCTGGCCGTGGCGGTGGCCGGCCCGGTGGGCATGGTGGGGCTGATCGGCCCGGAGATCGCCCGTTCGCTGTCGTCGTCCCGGGGCGTGCCCCTGGCCGCCTCGGCGCTGGCCGGCGCCCTGGTGATGGTGCTGGCCGACCTGGCCGGCCGCGTGCTGCTGGCCCCCATCGAGCTGCCGGTGGGCATCGTCACCGCCATCGTCGGCGGCCCCTGGCTGCTGTGGATCCTGCTGCGACCCGCCTCGAGGAGGCTCACATGAATGCGCGAACCCTGCCGCTGCAGCGCCTGGAGGCCGAGGCGCTGCGTCTCGCCCACGGCCGCACCCCGGTGATCGAGGGCCTGGATCTCGCCCTGCCGCCGGGCCGGGTGACCGCCATCGTCGGGCCCAACGGCTGCGGCAAGTCGACCCTGCTGGCCGGCCTGGCCCGGCTGCACGCCCCGGAAGGGGGCGCGGTGCTCCTCGACGGCGGCGATATCCGCAAGCTGCCGGCCCGGGAGCTTGCCCGGCGCCTGGCGCTGCTGCCCCAGGAGGCCAGCGCGCCGGAGGGGCTCACCGTGCGCGACCTGATCCGCTTCGGCCGCCAGCCCCACCAGGGCTGGCTCAGCCAGTGGTCGGCGGACGACCAGCGGGCGGTGGAGGAGGCGCTGGCCGCCGCGGGGCTCGAGGCCCTGGCCGAGCGCCCCCTGGAGGCGCTCTCCGGCGGCCAGCGCCAGCGCGCCTGGATCGCCATGACCATCGCTCAGCAGACCCCGCTGCTGCTGCTCGACGAGCCCACCTCGGCCCTGGACCTGGGCCACCAGCTCGAGGTGTTCGAGCTGGTGCGCCGCCTGGCCGCCGCCGGTCGCACCCTGGCCCTGGTGCTCCACGACCTGGCCAGCGCCTGCCGCTACGCCGACCACCTGGTGGCCATGCGCGAGGGGCGCATCGTGGCCCAGGGCGCCCCGACGGAGGTGGTCACCGAAGCGCTGGTGCGCGAGCTCTACGACGTCGGCTGCACCCTGCTCCACGACCCGGTCACCGGCACCCCCATTCTCACCGACCTGAAGCGGCTGCGCTCTCCCGAGTGAATGCCGGAGGCATTGGTGGGGCAGGGCCGCCGTCGGCTATCCTGTGCGCGTCAATCACAAGGACATCCCATGACCCACACCGCTGCCCCCAACAGCTTCCAGGCCCTGGTGCGCCTGCTGCGCTACGCCCGCGGCTACCGGCGGCGCATCATCGCCGCCACCAGCTGCTCGATCATCAACAAGATCTTCGATATCGCCCCGGAGATCCTGATCGGCGTGGCCATCGACGTGGTGGTCAACCAGGAGCGCAGCTTCGTGGCGCGGCTGGGCTTCGAGTCGGCGCAGGAACAGATCATGATCCTGGCCGTGCTGACCTTCTTCATCTGGGCCGGCGAGTCGATCTTCGAGTACCTCTACAAGATCCTGTGGCGCAACCTGGCCCAGCGCCTCCAGGCCGACATGCGTCTGGACACCTACGAGCATGCCCAGCGCCTGGACATGGCCTACTTCGAGTCGAAGAGCTCGGGGCAGCTGGTCGCTACCATGAACGACGACGTCAACCAGCTGGAGCGCTTCCTCGACGGCGGCGCCAACTCGCTGATCCAGGTGGGCGTCACCGTGGTGGCCGTGGGGGCGGTCTTCTTCGTGATCTCGCCGCTGATCGCGCTGCTCGCCTTCACCCCCATCCCGCTGATCATCTGGGGCGCCTTCTTCTTCCAGCGCAAGGCGGGGCCGCTCTACGCCGACGTGCGCGAGAAGGTGGGCGATCTCGCCGGCCGGCTCTCCAACAACCTGGCCGGCATCGCCACCATCAAGAGCTTCACCAGCGAGGCCCGGGAGGCGGCGCGGCTGCGCGAGGTGAGCGAGGCCTACGTGGAGGCCAACCGCCGGGCGATCCGGGTCAGCTCCGCCTTCATCCCGGTGATCCGCATGGCGATCCTCGCCGGTTTCCTGGCCACCTTCACCGTGGGCGGCATGCTCGCCCTGCGCGGCGACCTCAACGTGGGTGCCTACGGGGTGCTGGTGTTCCTCACCCAGCGCCTGCTCTGGCCGCTGACCGGCCTGGCCGAGGTGATCGACCTCTTCGAGCGCGCCATGGCCAGCACTCGACGCATCCTCGACCTGCTGGCGGTGCCCATCACCGTGCGCGACAACGCCACCGCGCCGCTGGCCGAGCCCCTGCGCGGCGAGGTGAGCTTCGAAGGGGTGAGCTTTCGCTATGCGGCAAGCGACGTCGGTGTGGAGAACATCAGCCTGCAGGTGCCCGCCGGCCATACGCTGGCCCTGGTGGGGGCCACCGGCTCCGGCAAGTCGACCCTGATCAAGCTGCTGCTGCGCTTCTACGACCCCAGCGCCGGGCGGGTGCGGATCGACGGTCAGCCCATTGACCAGGTGAGCCTCGCCTCATTGCGCGGCGCCATTGGTCTCGTCAGCCAGGACGTCTACCTGTTCGAGGGCAGCGTGCGCGACAATATCGCCTACGGCCGCCCCGAGGCGACGGATGCCGAGATCATCGAGGCGGCACGCACCGCCGAGTCGTGGACCTTCATCCAGGCGTTGCCCCAGGGCCTCGACACCCCGGTGGGGGAGCGGGGCGTGCGCCTCTCCGGCGGCCAGCGCCAGCGGCTGTCGCTGGCCCGGGCGCTGCTCAAGGACCCGCCCATCCTGGTGCTCGACGAGGCCACCAGCGCCGTGGACAACGAGACCGAGGCGGCCATCCAGCGCTCCCTGCGCAAGATCGCCCACGGCCGCACCGTGATCATGATCGCCCACCGCCTCTCCACCATCGTCCACGCTGACGAGATCGTGGTGATCGAGGCGGGCCGGGTGGTGGAGCGCGGCACCCACGCGACGCTGCTCGCCGCCGACGGCCGCTACGCCGCCCAGTGGCGGGTGCAGACCGGGGCGCTGACGGTGGACCTTGCCGAGGGCGACGCCAGCCGTGCATGAGGCGCTGGAGCGTTACCAGGTCTGGTGCTACCTGGCGGCGATCCTGGCCGGGCTCGGGCTGGGGCTGACCCGCCCCGAGGCCGCCGGGCTTCTGGAAGGCGTGCTCTGGCCGCTGCTCGGCCTTTTGCTCTACGCCACCTTCACCCAGGTCCCCCTGGGCCGGCTCGGCCTGGCGGCGCAGGACTGGCGCTTCGCCACGGCGCTGGCGGTCGGCAACTTCCTGATCCTGCCCCTGGCGGTGGGGAGCCTGGTGCTCCTGCTGCCGCTGGCGCCCGCGGTCAAGCTCGGCGTGCTGCTGGTCCTGCTGGTGCCCTGCACCGACTGGTTCATCAGCTTCACCCATCTCGGCCGGGGCGATGCCGGGCGCGCCATCGCCGCCACGCCGCTGCTGCTGGCGCTCCAGCTCCTGGCGCTGCCGGCCTATCTCTGGCTCTTCCTGGGGGCGGAGTGGGCGCGCCTCGCCATCGGCGGGCCGCTGCTCTCCGCCTTCGCCGGGCTGATCCTGGCGCCGCTGGCGGCGGCCTGGCTGACCGAGCGCCTGGCCAGGCGCCATCTGAACGCTCGCCGCCTGGTGGCGGGGCTGGGCTGGCTGCCCGTGCCGCTGCTCGCCGCGGTGCTGCTGCTCATCGCAGCCACCCAGGTCGCGAGCATGGAGGGGATCCGTGGGGTGCTGCTGCAGGTGCCGCCGCTCTTCGTCGGCTACCTGGTGCTGGCGGCGCTGCTGGGGCGAACGCTGGGGCGGCTGTTCGGGCTGGCACCGCCGGCGGCCAGGACCCTCACCTTCAGCTTCGGCACCCGCAACTCCTTCGTGGTGCTGCCCATCGCCCTGGCGCTGCCCCAGGGCTGGCAGGCAGCGGTGGTGGTGGTGGTCTTCCAATCGCTGGTGGAGCTTTTCGGGATGGTGGCCTTCCTGCGCCTCGTGCCGGGCCGGCTGATTCCCGACCGCGGCTCGGCGTCCTCCTGATCCTCAGCGCCTCACCAGCACCGCATCCAGGCTCACCGGCACCTCATCGCCGATCTGCTCGTAGCCGAGCAGCAGCAGCACCGAGCGCAGGGTGGGGTCGGCCATCAGCTCGCGGCCATCCAGCGCCACCCGCTCGGCGTTGGTGACCCGCACCCGCTCAGGCGACTCCCGGGTGAAGCGCACCGCCAGGGGCTCGCTGCGGGTGCTGTTGCCGGACTGCACCGAGAGCATCAGCACCTCCACCAGGGATTCGCCCACGGCCAGCCGCTCCAGGCGCTCCGGCGGGAAGCGGGTGGTCAGGGTGGCCATGGGCCGCTCGGTGAAGCCCGAGAGCCAGGGCGGCAGCGGCCCCAGGCGCTCGATCACGTCGCTCTGGGCCAGGCGCAAGGGCAGCACCAGGGTGCCGTCCGCCGCGGCGGTACCGCTGAGCCGGCGCACCTCGTGCTGGCGGGGGATGGGGCCCTCGGGGGCGATCTGCACCACGGTGGCGGCGACCCGCGACCGGGCGGGATCGAGCTCCCAGGCGGCGGCGGGCAGGGCCAGCAGCAGGGCGAGAAGGGAAGCGCTGAGGGTCTTGGCAGTGGCAAGCATCGGCACCGAGGTATCTCCGGAGTGGGGCAGGCAGAGGGAAGACCGCGGGCGGCGGCACAAGTGCCCCAAGGGCTGTGGCTCACGCCCCTCGGCTATGGTCTCCTTCGCCCGCTTTCGCTATCATACGCCCGCGCGCTCGCGCATCCTTCCTGAAAGGGCCTATAGCTCAGTTGGTTAGAGCAGGGGACTCATAATCCCTTGGTCGCAGGTTCAAGTCCTGCTGGGCCCACCAGGTACGCACTGCATTGATTGGGGGTCGACCCTTACGCCACTCGTCACCACACGAGGGCAACATCAATGCGTATCATGTCTGTTATCTCCACCAAGGGCGGCGTCGGCAAGACCACCGTCACTGCCAATCTGGGCGGCCTCCTGGCCGATGCGGGCCTCAGGGTCCTGTTCATCGACCTGGACAGCCAGCCGACCCTCTCCAGCTACTACCCCCTTCGCACCGAAGCCCCCGGCGGCACCTATGAGCTGATCGCGCTTAGCGACACGGCTCCCGACCGCGTCATATCGCAGACGGCTCATCCCAATCTGGATGTGGTGATCTCCAACGATCACGCCGGCCAGCTC
>WPCG01120860.1_pt1 | contig 12503 bp, 14 predicted proteins | sample 5403311 | NCBI WGS metagenome assembly WPCG01 (sample SAMN12869467, study PRJNA574797) | sludge metagenome | isolation source: wastewater treatment of Control | place: China:Beijing | collected 2019-05-17 | reverse complement strand
GCACCTAAATCAAGCGCTTTCATGGTTTCTTCTGCCCCCTTCTTGGTCAAGCTGCTAAGCATAATCACGGGCAAAGGATCACGCTCCATGATGATTTTAAGGGCAGTCAGTCCATCCATTTTAGGCATTTCAATATCAAGTGTAACGACATCGGGAGACAACTCTTTTATACGCTCGATTGCCTCTTCTCCATTTTTAGCCACCCCTATCACCTGAAGCTCAGGATCTGATTCAATCATGTCTGCTATAACCTTTCTCATAAAGGCGGAATCGTCAACTACCAATATTTTCTTTTTCATATCACATCAAACCCTTTTTAATAAGATTTCTCTCTACCTCAAAGACATATCCAATAATTTTCGACTGAGCAGAAGCATCGAGATCTATAAACTTAATACCCACTTCGTAGGCATTACTATCTTTTTTCTCAACTCTTGTGACTTCTCCTTTAAAAAAAATCCAGTCAGTTGCCATTTTGAACTCACCTTTTAATGCGTCGCCAACTTCAAAGGCTTTTGATATTCTGAATCGAATGCCGCCGCCACTTAAGTCTATAGTGTCAAAGGGCAGCTTTGTCACCTCTTCCTCTTCTACTACAAACTGTGTAAGCCCTTGAAATTTCTTTTTTATGCGTTCTCTTTCGATTTCGATTTCCTCTTCAGAACGTTTACGCGTTTCAATAATAGCACCCACAGATAAATAATTCACCCTAAAAAACTTTCTGCGCTGCACTTTCTTTATGTCCGATGCCATTTCAATCACAACGCTTGGAAGGTTGTCAAACTGAATTTTCTCTTTTAAAATGCCTTTGAACAAATACATGCCATTGTTTTCAATAAAAAAGCGAAAATAATACTGACTATGTTTTGACATTGTATAAAGTTGTCCTTCTGAAATAGGATGCGATAATACTAATTCTGTATTACTTCTAACATCATATACAAATGCTGGCAACGTGATTGAATCGCCATTTTCTTTGAAAATCATGATATCAATTGCATCTGCAATGCTAAGGTACTTCGTAAAACCCTCCATCTACTCACCTAAATTCTATGGATTAATTTATTCAGAAACGATCTAAAATGATGGCTCGACTGAGCTTGCTTTGCATGATTATCCAAATAATAAGCAATGTTTTCAATGCCCTTGGATGATATTGCACGAGGATACGCCTCTAACAAAGGCGTTTGCTTTCGTACAGATCGTTTGACATTAATGTCTTCGAAAATATACCCTAAGTTTTCAACATCTTTATTTAAAAACTTGCTTACTGCTTGCTCAAGCTTTGAAAACACCTCGTCCCCTTCATCATTGCTTTCAATGCGATTTATAACCAGCTTAATGTGTTTAGAATCTTCTTTTATAATGTTTTTAATCAATGCATACGCGTCCGTAATGGACGTTGGGTCTGGCGTGATGACCAAGATAATATCAGAGGCCGCATCAATAAAAGACAAGACTGATTTTCCAAGCCCTGCGCCTGTATCAATAAGGATATAATCCGATGTTGCATTAAAAAAGGATAAAATGTGAATGAGCTTCTCAAGCTGGTGTGAATCTAAGTCGATGAGATCCATAATGCCAGAGCCACCTGTTATGATATTCATATCATAGGGTCCTTTTATAATGCTCTCCTGGACGGTTATTTCACCTTTTAAAACATGTGATAAATTGTATTTAGGAACAATGCCAAAAAGCACGTCTACATTTGATAATCCAAGATCAGCATCAATAAGGGTTACCTTTTTACCGAGCTTTGCCAATGCAATACCTAAATTTACTGTAAAATTGGTTTTACCTACGCCACCTTTACCACTACTCACAGTAATGATTCTTGCATCAGCATCTACAGTCTGTATATCACTTATTAATTCTCTTAGTTTTTGAGCTTGATCCATTTTGTCCCCCGTTAGAAACGTCTTAACGTTTAATGTTGCCCCTCAAAAATATACTGAATAATTCTCTCTTTATCTGCATCTTCAATATCATCAGGTACACTTTGACCAATGGTAAAATAAGACAAGGCTTTCCCTGTTAACACCTTCACATTAAGTATGTTGCCGTAATTTACGGCCTCATCTAATTTTGTGAACAATAGCCTATAGTCATCGATAAAGTGATAAGAGTCGATGATGCTTTTCATCTCTTTAAAGCCGGTAGTCATGCTCATGACTAAAAAAACAGTTGCATTTGGTATTTGAGAAATAAGCTCATCATAATCCGATTTAAGCTCTTTACTTTTATGACTGCGCCCTGCTGTGTCAATTAAAATATAATCTTTATCCTTAAACTTATGAAGGGCGTTTTGAAGCTCTTTTGCTTCATAAATAACATCAAGGGGAATGCTAAGAATTTCGCTGTAGGTTCGTAGCTGTTCTACTGCCGCAATTCGATAGGTATCCGCAGTGATTAAACCAATTTTTTTGTTTTCAACAATAGAAAGCTTCGCAGCAATTTTGGCAAGCGTCGTCGTCTTTCCAACACCTGTGGGGCCTAAGAAAACATAAACATTTGGCCCCTTGCGCGGATCTTTGTCAATGGTCTTTATGTCTCCTAGATACTCTCTTGCAACAACTTTCATCGCGTTAATAATCGTTTCTTTGTTGCGTTCCCCAATATTAATTTGCCTTTGAACAATTTCAAGGATTTTCTTAGCAATGGACTCTTGAACATCCCGGTCCTTTAAAAAGTCAATGTAGGCTTCTTCAATGGATTCCACAGATTCTTTTGGACTTATGGAAGCGCTTTCAGGAGTGTTCATTTTTGTCATTAAAGTTGTCACCATTTGCTTGAGTTCATCGAGTTCTTTTCTATAATGATCGACAGCCTGAGGCTCATTGACAACCACAGGGGGGGTGATGCTCGCTTGTGGCTCTTCTTTTTCCCTTATTACTGGCTGTGAACGACTGGGTTTCGCTACAAGAGGCTCATCAACGGCTGCAACAACTTCGATAACAGGCTTTCTAAACCATTTCAATAAACCGCCAGTTTTAATTTTACGGGTGTTAAGGATAACGGCATCCATGCCTAGTTCATTTTTAATTTTTATCATTGCTTCATTCATATCTTGAACCAAATAACGTTTTACCTTCATATTACACTCACCATCCCAGAAGATTGTAAATCTATATCAGACTCTATTTCATTATATGACAAAACCACCAAATCTGGAATGGCTTGTTCAGTGATTCTTTTAAAATAAAAACGAACAATAGGAGCCGTCACAACGATGGCTTGCTCTCCCATGTGCATAAGTCGCTTGACTTCTTCTGAAAGGCTTGAAAGAATGGTTTGCGTGGTCATAGGATCAATCGATAAAAAGGTGCCGCTATCATTTTGATCAATTGCCTCCATAAGCATGTTTTCAAGATGTTGATCCAAGGTAACAACCTTTGCTTGCCCATAAGGGAAATACTGCTTAGAAATCTGCCGTGATAGCCTTTGTCTGACATATTCTGTTAAGACATTAACATCTCTTGTGCTTCGAGCATAGTCTGCTAAGGCCTCCATAATGGTCACTAGGTTACGAATAGATATACCTTCTTTGAGTAAGTTTGCTAATACTTTTTGAATGTCGCCAAGCATCATTAATCCTGGCATCAATTCCTCTACTAACGCAGGGTTTGATTCCTTTACATTCTCAACCAGGTGCTTAACATCCTCCCTGCTTAAAAGCTCATAGCTATGCTTCTTTATAACCTCTGTTAAATGCGTTGAAATAACCGAAGATGGGTCAACGACAGTATAGCCAAGAAGCTCTGCACGCTCTCTCGCATCAGATTTAATCCATTTGGCAGGAAGCCCAAAGGCAGGTTCAATCGTATCGATCCCTTCTATTTCACCTTCAACGGTACCTGGGCTCATGGCTAAATAATGGTCAAATACAATGTTGCCTGTCGATAAGTCGTTGCCTTTAACCTTGATGAGGTATTGGTTTGCGTCGAGTTGAATATTGTCTCTTAATCGAATCATTGGAACAATTAATCCAAGCTCTAAGGCAACTTGTCGTCTAATCATTACAAGACGATCAAATAAATCCCCTCCTTGGTTAGGATCGGCCAGCGGAATAATACCATAGCCAAACTCTAATTCAATTGGATCTACCTGTAATAAGGGAATAATGTTTTCAGGACGTCTCATGTCGTCCTTTGATGTATCTTCTGTAGCTTCCTCCTCAATATCTTCTAAGGCTTCGCGTTTTCCTTTTTGCATGGAGCGATATCCTAAAAAGATCATCCCGCCTCCAATAACGATAAAGGGTAAGGAAGGTAGTGGCGTTGCTGAAAGTAGAAGCAAAACAGATCCCACAATAAAAAGCACCCTTTCTTGGGCAAAAAGTTGTTGCGTGACATCTGTTCCTAGATTTGATTCAGACGCAGCCCTTGTAACCACAATACCAGTAGCAACAGATATCATAAGTGCGGGCATTTGGCTAACCAATCCATCGCCTACAGTTAAGAGGGTAAATTTTTGCAAGGATTCTGCTATTGTAAGCCCCATTGTCATTGAACCTAATAAGAAGCCCGCAAGAATGTTGATAACGGTAATCAGGATACCCGCAATGGCATCATTCTTAACGAACTTACTCGCACCATCCATTGCACCATAAAAATCGGCTTCTCTTTGTATTTTCTTTCTTCTAAGTTTTGCATCTGATTCAGAGATGAGTCCTGAATTTAAATCTGCATCGATAGCCATTTGCTTCCCAGGCATTGCATCGAGTGTAAAACGTGCTGCTACCTCTGAAACACGTTCAGAACCCTTGGTAATAACTAAAAATTGAATGAGTACAATGATGACGAAAATAATAAAACCAACAATTGCGTTTCCGCCTATAACGAAATCGCCAAAGGCTGTAATCACATTTCCCGCATTTCCAGAGCTAAGAATATACCGCGTTGTTGATATATTCAGTGCAAGCCTAAAAATGGTTGTAATGAGGAGTATGGACGGAAACACACTAAACTCTAAGGGTTCCTTAACAAACATGGATAAGACCAATATTGTCAATGCTAATGCAATATTCATCGCAAGGAAAAAGTCTAAGTATGTTAATGGGATTGGAATAATAATAAGCATAATTATTCCAATAACAAGTATTGCTACTATGATATCATTAAAGCGCATTCAAGGCCTCCTAGGCTTTTTTCTTTAAAGTATAGACATATGCCAGCACTTCTGCCACTGCTTCATATAAATCTGGAGAAATAAAATCACCAATATCGGTACTTTTATACAGGGCTTGTGCAAGCGGCTTGTTCTCTACAAGGGGTACATCATGTTCAGTAGCAACCCTTTTTATATTCGCTGCAACCAAGTCTTGACCTTTTGCAACTACTTTAGGAGCATCTGATAGCTGCGCATCATATAAAATTGCAATTGCAAAGTGCGTAGGATTTGTTATTACGACATCCGCTTTAGGGACGTCTTGCATCATACGGCTCATTGCAAAAGCACGTTGCTTCTCCTTAATTTTTGATTTTAACAAGGGGTCGCCTTCACTCTGCTTATACTCGTCTTTAATTTCTTGCTTTGTCATCATTAAATCTTTTCTATTCTTCCATTTTTTAAAGGCAAAATCAAAGACAGCTATCACAAACAAGAGTATAGAGCTTCTCAAAACAACTCCAAAAACAAGCTCCCATAAAATCATAATGATTTGAACAAGCTCTAATTCAACCGTGCTAATAAGGATTATGAGCTTATCACTTACATAGGAAACCGTTATATACAAAATCAAGCCCGCTTTTGACAGTGATTTTAAAAGTTCAACAAGCGATCGTGATGAGAACATGTTTTTAAACCCTTTTATGGGGTTAATCTTTTCTAATTTAGGCATTAGAGGTTCCATTGTAAAAACATTACCCACTTGAACATAAGAGACTAGAGCCCCTGAAACCATTGCCACAGCCAATAGAGGCAAAGACAATTGTAATATTGTGATAATCACTTCATTTAAGAACAGCCTTAAATTTCCGTCAACAAAGATCATTCCCGGATCGGCAATCATATCCGTTGTCGCATAAAAAAATCCAAAAAGACGTTCTATATAAAACCCACTTAAGGCAGACATGAAGGCAAAAACCAATATCAAGGAAATTGCACCATTAAGATCCTTCGACTGTGGAATTTGGCCCTTATTTCTTGAATCTCTTATTTTTTTTGCGGTGGGTTGCTCTGTTTTTTCTTCAGAGAAGAGTTGTAAATCAAAAGCTTTTAAGCGCAAAGTCACCTTAGGTAATGTCGCCAAAGAGAATGAAGAATCGTTGAACATAAGAAAATCCTTCCTTAAGTATTGTCGCAAAAATATCATAAAAGTAAGGCATTAGGATAATAAAAAGCAAATATCCAAAAAATATTTTAAACGGCATACCTAAAATAAATATATTCATTCCTGGCATAGCTTTAGATAGCAGCCCTAATACAATGTTTGCAATCACCACGGTAATGACGAAGGGTGCTGCGATTTTAAATCCAATTACAAAAGAGGCAACAACTAGATCAATCAAAATTGGAAAAGAGTTTACTGAAAAAAAGCTAGTGCCTAAGGGAATCGATCCAAAGGAGCTCACTAAGGCGACAATTAATTGGTGATGAAGATTAAGCTGCAAAAAAATTAACGTTGCAAAAATATAGAAAAAGTTCGCTGTTACTGGAATTTGAGACTCATCCATGGGGTTTACAACATTAACCATTGAAAAGCCCAAGTCTCGATCAATCATATCGCCTGCAAAATATATGAAGTTCAAATAAAAGGTCATGATAAGACCAATGGTAAGCCCAATCATTAGCTCATTTATTATTTGAATAATAAAGGCATAGACCGTCTGAACATCATAGACAACTGTAGATGGAATAAGCGGAAAAATGATGAGGGTTGTAAAAAATACCAAACCAATTTTCACAATGGCTGGGTAGCTTCTTCCACCAAAAAAAGGCGCACTAAAAATCATGCCACCCATGCGAATACCTATTAACAGATAATCCAATAAAGGGATAGAATATAACACTTAAACCTCCTAATAAATAATGAGATCAATAATATCCATCACATTCATTGTATACTCAATGAGCGAATTAATCATCCACGAGCCTGTTAACAACATCACTAAAAAAACAACAATGATCTTTGGAACAAAAGCAAGTGTGGCTTCTTGAATTTGCGTTGTTGCTTGAAAAATAGCAACAATAAGACCTACTAAGAGCCCGCTCAACAGCATTGGGGCTGCAAGCACCAAAACGATTTTGATTGACTCCGTAAACAAATCGATAATTATGCCTTCAGTCACGATTTTCTCCTATCGTATGCTTAAAATAAGCTTTTCAATAATTAAGTGCCAACCATCAACCATGATGAACAATAAAATCTTAATCGGTAACGAAATCATAACCGGAGGCAGCATCATCATACCTAGGGCCATTAAGGTTGATGCTACAATCATGTCAATAACAATGTAAGGAACAAAAATAAGAAAGCCAATCTCAAAACTCAGTCGCAACTCGCTAATAATAAATGCAGGTATAACAACGGTCATTGGAATATCGTCCCCACTCTCGATAGGTCCAATATCTGCAATTTCTAAAAATAAAGCAAGGTCCCTTGACCGAACTTGGCGAAGCATAAACTCTTTAAAGGGTTCAGATGCCAAATCAACCGCTTCGTTTACAGAAATCGTACCTTCTTGGAGTGGCACGTAAGCCTCGTTATATGCTTGTGAAAAAACAGGCGTCATAATAAAAAAGGTAAGAAACAAGGCTAATCCAATCAGCGTCTGGTTAGGAGGCGTTGATTGGAGAGACAGCGCTCTTCTCACAAAGCCAAGCACAATGATGATACGTGTGAACGACGTCATCATAATAAGTATTGACGGGGCTATTGATAGCACGGTTAGTGCTAGTAGTATTTGAATACTATTCGCAACCTCTATGGGACCATCATCCCCTGCGATAGTAATGTTAATATCAGGAATATTTATGGTTGTTCCTGCATAATCAATATTCTGACATGCAAAAAGTAAAAACGCAAAGAAAAAAACCATCAAAGCATTTTTAATGGGTCTAAATTTACACATACACTTATTCCTTAGATTTATTTTCTTCTTTTTTAATAACACGCTTCATCACTTGTAAAAAATCTTGATGCGATTCTTGCGGGATATCAAATCTTGAAAAATCGAGATTATCTCTTTTGTCAATGACGGTATAACCATTCTTGTCACAAGCGACCAAATAAAAAATATTCTCTAGCTCAATCAAAATCAAGTACTTATCATTTGAAAGCGGTAACCGTTCATGCAACTTAATTCTCCGGTCTTTCAAAGAGATACCACTTTTTTTTGTTAGAAACTTAGAGAATAACCATAAAAAATATATAAATAATGTGGCTACAATAAGATACCTTATTGTAAACCACAAATCATTTGCTCTACTGGCGTTAATGAAAGATAAGGTGATGAGATTCATATCCCCTCACCTATCCTAAAACTTTCTTTACAGCTTCAATCACACGGTCTGCCTGAAAAGGTTTCACGATAAAATCTCTTGCTCCAGCTTGAATTGATTCAATTACCATTGCTTGCTGTCCCATGGCAGAACACATAACAACCTTTGCGTTAGGATCAAAGGCTTTTATTTCTTTTACCGCCTGTATCCCATCAACTTCTGGCATTGTAATATCCATAATCACTAACTCTGGTTTTAACTCTTTGTACTTTTCGATTGCTTTTTGACCATTCTCTGCTTCTCCGACAACCTCGAAACCGTTTTTAGTTAATACGTCCTTAATCATCATCCGCATAAACGCAGCGTCATCAACAACCAATATCGTGTTCGCCATTTTTGTCCTCCTTATTTACTATTCACTTACCCTTCTCGGTATTATAATGTCTGTAATCCTGATACCATAATTCTCATCAACAACGACAACCTCACCCTTAGCGATGCGCTTGCCATTTGCCATGATATCTAACGGTTCTCCTACAAGGCGATCAAGCTCAATAACTGTACCCACACCAAAATCTAAAATCTCAGTGATTTTTTTACCTGTTCGTCCTAGCTCTACAGTAATTTCAAGTGGTACATCTCTTATCAAATCTATATCATTATTATAATACATTTGAGAAGAATTGCCATCAAAATTTTCAAATTGTAACGGCAATGCATTAACTTTTTCATTTGATACATTGGATCTCTGATCATTCTCATCATAATAGAGGGGCTGCTGTGTTGGTCCCTTTGGTGCTGGTTGAGACTTTTGAGGTGCTTCTTGTTTTTCCACAACTGGTTCAGGTTCAGGTGTTTTTTTGCCATGAATAATGGTTGAAACCATCTGTTTAGCTACTTCTAGAGGTAGCACCTGCATGATTTCACTATCAATGAGATCGCCCACCGTCATTCTAAAAGCAATTTTAACAACCTTATCTTCTTTAGTTACCCCAAATTGAGAATAATCAAGCATACTAATTTGATCATGGTAGGCTTCAGGTGGTGAAATATCAATTTTTTTCCCAAGCATCTCAGATAGCGATGTTGAAGAAGAACCAATCATTTGATTCATTGCCTCACTTATGGCACTTAAATGCAAATCATTCAGTTCGCTTGATATATTTGTACCATCGCCACCCATCATCAAATCAGTTATTATTTTAACATCTTTTTCATGTAAAATCAAAAAGTTTACGCCTTCAATACCAACTTTGTAGGTAATATTGATAAGCACCGATGGATCAGAAAATTCTTCTGAAAGAATTTCCATAGTCGTTTCAGATACTCTCGGTGTCGTTATGGTAACTTTTTTATTTAACAGTGTAAATAGTGTCGTCGCAGCTGTGCCCATGCTGATATTACCAATCTCACCAATAGCATCAGCCTCTTCATCAGTTAACCCAGGGGATGCTTGCGTTGAAGATGAACTCCCTCCGCCTAACAATGCATCAATTTCTTCTTGAGATAACATATCACTCATCACGATCATCTCCCCCTTCCACAATTTCTGTAACCATAACGGCTACGTTCTTTTTCTTAATGCCTGGTTTCCCGCGAAACTTCACTTTATCTTCAACATAAATATCAAAGGGTTCATCAACCAATCGATTCAGCAAAATTATATCGCCTTTTTGAAGGTTTAAAAGTTCCGATACAGATATATTTGACTTACCAATAACCGTGGATAATTTAAGCCTAGACTTACTAATGCCCTTTTCAAGTGCACCTTTTTCTTCATCTGTTACATCGCGCTTGTTACTCGTTGCAAACCATAATCTGGAGCTTAAGCTCGGGAGAATAGGCTCGATAACAAAATGCGGTATACAAATATTGACCATGCCTTCAATATCACCTATGCGTACGCTAAAGGTTACCAGAGCAATGGATTCAGCAGGAGAAACAATTTGCGCGAACTGTGAGTTTGTCTCAATATTCTCAAGCTTTGGCCTCAGCTCAACGATGTTACCCCAAGGCTCTTTTAGTAAGTTAATGAATTTTATCAAAATGTTGCGAAGCAAGGTCATTTCAATTTCCGTAAGGGCTCTACTTTCCTTGCTTACGTTTCGCGATTTACCTGTACCACCTAGAACACGCTCAATCATGGTGTAAGCAATATCTGACGAGACATCAATAATGACCTGACCATCAAAAGGCGAAAAATCGACGATACCTAAAATTGCAGGATTGGAAATTGAATTGCTAAACTCTGTGTAAATCAAACTTTGAACAGAAATAACGTCCACTTCTATATATGTTCTTAAGTATCCAGATAAAAAGTTATTTAATAATCTCGAAAAGTTCTCATGAATAATCTCGAGTGTACGAAGTTGATCTTTTGCAAACTTGTCAGGTCGGCTGAAGTCATACTTACGTACCTTTTTCTCTTTCTTTTCATCTTCTATATCGCTAACATCAACTTCTCCGGTACTCAGCGCCGCCAGCAGATCATCTATCTCATTTTGAGACAAAACATCAGACATGACCTCACCTCCTTCTCAATCAATAACAATATCGGCTATATAGTAGTTTTTCTTAACCTTGTACCACAAAAGGTTGTATATAAATATTTGTAATCGTATCGTCATCAGATTCAAGAACGTCGATAATCATATTTTGAATACGCTCACGAATACGTTGTTTTCCATTTACCCTAGAAATTTCCTCTGATGTGGTTGCACGCATAATTTCGTCAATGTTATTACGAATACGTGTTTTGTTTTGATCAAGAGAGCTCATTATCTTTTCATCCGTGTACTCAATGGTTACACGATACTTAACAATTTTAGTGCTACCAGCATCCGCTAAATTTGAATACTCTTCGTCCAATAAATACTCATAATAGACAATTGGCTTTTCTTTTGGATTGCTGAGCAATATAAAGGCAGCAACACCACCAACGATTGCGATGACTAAAACAATTGCAACGACTATAATTATTTTTTTATTCATCATTTCCTCCTGTGTTCCCATTTTCATTTCGTTTTAGCACAACAATATCTACCCTACGGTTTGCTGCTCGGCCTTCTGCCGTATCGTTGTCCGCAATGGGTCGGTACTCACTATAACCTGCTGCGGATATACGGGTAGGGCTAAGTCCTGTTACTTCAACAAAATACCTTACGACATTGGTTGAACGACTGGTTGATAATTCCCAGTTCGTTGGGAATTGCGCCGATCTTTGAGGGACATTATCAGTGTGTCCTTCAACACGTATCGCTTCTTCAACCAACTCATCAGAAATAAGAAGCTCACCTAAAAAATCAATAATTGGAAAAGATGTTGCCAGTATTGTTGCACTTCCTGGAGAAAACAGAACATTGTCTTTAAATCGGATTACGAGACCTCGTTCTTCCAATGACAGCTCTACTTGTGCCTCCATATCATTTTCTTCTAAATATTGCTGAATTTTCTGCTGTAAATTTTCTAGTTTGCGTTGTTCAATGACTTGTTCACTAGAGGTTTTGGCCTCAGGCATTGCATCAAATACGAAAGGTGCTTCAGAAAGGGCTTTTCCTCCTGATAGAATGCCCGCAGACCCTTGAAAGGATTGCATGACCGCTTCAAACTTTTGAGCATCTATGGTGGAAAACGCAAATAAGAGGACAAAAAAACACATTAAAAGCGTCACCATGTCTCCGTACGTGTTCATCCATTCAGGCGCACCTTTTTTTGCCTCTGGGCATTTTTTCTTAGCCATTATCCGACTTCGCCTCCTGAGTGCCTACAGTTTTTCTTACCGAAGGTGGTAAAAACACCTTTAGCTTTTCTTCAATAATTCTTGGATTTTCTCCTGCTTGAATAGAGAGTAGTCCTTCTATCATGACATTTCGAATGAGCATTTCTTCGTTGCTTTTAAGCGCTAGCTTACTTGCCATAGGTATAAATACTAGGTTTGCAAACAATGAACCATAGAAAGTGGTCAAAAGAGCAACTGCCATTGCAGGTCCAATCGCACTTGGATCAGATAGGTTTTGAAGCATGGCAACAAAGCCTATAAGGGTTCCTACCATACCAAATGC
>WPCG01096079.1_pt1 | contig 12504 bp, 10 predicted proteins | sample 5403311 | NCBI WGS metagenome assembly WPCG01 (sample SAMN12869467, study PRJNA574797) | sludge metagenome | isolation source: wastewater treatment of Control | place: China:Beijing | collected 2019-05-17 | reverse complement strand
TCTGCCGATGAATTTTCAGAAGAAAAGGGCTATCAGGCCATGGAAAAAATATGTGCGACGCAAATTCCACAGGTGGTTGTGACAACGGATGACTTATTAGCCTTTGGCGTTTTAAATTACATTAAGGAGCACAATCTTGATGTAAAGGTGACAGGCTTTAACAACACGCCGCTTTCTGAGTATCAAAATCCTCCATTAACCTCGGTTGATATACGCGCTGAGGATTTGGGATACCATGCAGCAAAGCTTTTAATTAAGCACCTTGAGGGCATCGAAAACCCTGTGAATCATTACATTGTCTCCACAGAGCTTGTGGAAAGGCAATCCACAATGAAGTAAAAAAGACTGCATCCCAAAAGAGGGTGCAGTCTTTTTTCATTTAACCATTTTTCCAATGGTGGTCATGATTTCATCCACCACGTCGTATTCGCCTTTTTGAATGCGTTCAATTAAGCAGCTGTGCATGTGGTGCTCAAGGACAATTTTGCTTAAACTGCTCAGAGCCGATTGCACCGCAGCAATTTGATTTAAGATGTCATCGCAATACACATCGCGCTCAATCATACCTTTGATGCCCCTTACTTGACCCTCAATGCGGTTACATCGGTTAAGGAGCTTTTTTTTATCGTCCTCATGACGGTGTGTGACCCTATGGCAAGATTCCATGCTTAACCTCTTCCTTTATAAGATTTTAACCTTAAAGCGTTTGATACAACTGAGACAGAGCTCATGGACATAGCCGCGGCTGCAAACATGGGGCTCATGAGCATGCCTGTGAAGGGGTAGAGGATACCTGCGGCAATGGGGATACCAATTAAATTGTAAATGAATGCCCAAAAGAGGTTCTGCTTAATGGTGCGAAGGGTTTTACGGCTTAGCTCAATGGCTGAAACCACATCGAGCAAATCGCTTTTCATTAAGACAATGTCTGCAGACTCAATGGCCACATCGGTACCTGATCCTATGGCGATGCCAATGTTTGCCTGTGCTAGGGCAGGGGCATCGTTGATGCCATCACCAACCATTGCCACAATGCGGTTTTCTGCTTGTAAACGCTGAACCTCGGCGGCTTTATCACCTGGTAAGACTTCAGCGAGCACATCGTCTATGCCTAATTTGCTTGCAATGGCGTGGGCAGTCTTTGTATGGTCGCCTGTAATCATGACGGTTTTGATGTTTAAAGCATGAAGCTGGGCAATTGCCTCGTAGCTTGTGTCCTTAACCACGTCTGCAATACCCATAATCCCTGAAAGGCTATGGTTTACAGCAACGAGTACAGGGGTTTTTCCTTCCTCTGCCAATTGGTTAAAAGCATCAAGGGCGTGGTCTGTAGCAATGCCGTTTTCAGCTAAAAACTTGATGTTACCAATGTGAACGGCCTTGTCAATGCCCTTATCAATGACCTTACCATAAATGCCACGACCAGCAGTTGCTTCAAAATCTGTCACTGCAAGGGGAGCGTATCCTAAAAGACCGGCCTTTTTAATGACGGCTTGTGCGAGGGGGTGCTCACTTGCAGACTCACATGAGGCAGCCAGTTCAAGCCAGTTATCATCCCTTATGTTTACAAGATCCGTTACTTCGGGCTTACCCTTAGTTAGGGTGCCTGTTTTATCAAAGATGACAGTGTCAATTTTATGAGCTGTTTCAAGGGCTTCGCCACCCTTCACTAAGACTCCAAGCTCAGCACCTTTACCTGTTCCCACCATAATGGCAGTGGGTGTTGCAAGGCCGAGGGCGCAGGGACATGCGATCACCAATATGGAAATAAAGACCCTTAAGACAAAGACAAAATCCTTACCTAGTAAAGCCCAGACTATGGCAGACAGCACCGCTATCCCCATGACAGCAGGGACAAAATACCCTGAGATGATATCGCCCATTTGTGCAATGGGAGCCTTGCTACCTTGAGCTTGCTCGACCAGTGCGATGATTTGTGCAAGGGCTGTTTCTTCACCAACCTTGATGGCCTTGTAGGTCAAAGTGCCCGATTGGTTCATTGTAGCGCCATAAACCGAATCGCCAGAGCGCTTTTCTACAGGCAAGCTCTCACCAGTGAGCATGGATTCATCGATTGAAGACACACCGTCAACCACGATGCCGTCAACGGCAATTTTACCGCCTGGTTTAACGATAATGAGGTCACCCACTTCAATTTCATCTACGGGTATTTCGATTTCACCACCATTTGAAATGACTATGGCTGTCTTAGGGGATAAGCCAATGAGCTTTTTCACCGCTTCAGAGGTTTTACCCTTTGAAACCGTTTCTAGCATTTTACCAAGCAAAATTAAAGTTAGAATAACCCCGGCGGTTTCAAAGTATAAATGGTGTACAGCCATATGGTCGCCACCTAGGAGCTGAAACAAAGAAAAAATGCTGTAAATCATAGCAGAAGACGTACCTATGGCAATGAGTGAGTCCATATTTGGGCTACGGTGCCAAAGCTGCCTAAAGCCAACAATGTAAAACTGTCGTCCTGCCCACAAAACAGGAAGCGTCAGCAGAAGCTGCGTCACAGCAAAAACCGTGTGGTCCTCTAAAAAGCCTGGCATGGGCATCGTCACAAAGGGGACCATTGGCGCCATGGCAATGTAAAAGAGGGGAATGGTAAAGATGGCAGCGATGATGAATTTGATTTTCATGGCCCTAATGTCGTCGTCTTTTCTTTTTTGATCAGAATCGTAATCACGCTTCCCAACCACTTCCTTTGGGGTATAGCCCAGCTTGGTGATGGTTTGCTTGATTTCAGAAAGCCTTACTATCTCTGGATCGTAGACTAAATGCGCCGTTTCTGTTGCTAGGTTTACTGAAATCTCCATGACGCCGTCATTTTTTTTGAGTTTTCTTTCTATGGCTTGGCTACATGCCGCGCAGGTCATTCCTTCAATGGGAATGTTAATCATTTTTGAGTCTTTATTCTGATTCATATGTCCTCCACTTCTATACCCTCAGGGGGTATTTTATATTATTTTATACCCCTAGGGGGTATTTGTCAATGTGTATCGTTTCTGTTTTATGGTATAATAGGAGCATTACAAAACAAGGAGAATCATATGAACCGATTAGCCCAACAAATTAAAGACGCGCGTCTAAAAGCAAAAATGAGTGAAAAGGATTTGGCTCAAAAAGCAGGAGTGACTGTGAGCTATTTGCTACAAATAGAATCTGGAAAAAAAGTTGTCAATGAAGCCACTGCACAAAAAATACTTGATGTGCTTGGGGCTGACATGCGCTTTGTCACTGAGGAAAAAACCGTAGAAGTGGTTGAAAAGAAAGTGATTGTCCCTTCTGCAAAGCCCATAGAACCCAATGCCCAGTGGAAGGATATTTTATCTGGTGTCATTAAGCGTTACCCTGTGGTTGAAGAGAGATCCGGTAAAGAGGTTGGCGGGATTGAGCACGTTATTTCCAGCAAGAAAATTGATGGCATTGCCTATGATAAGGTTTTTTACATCAAGCTTCAGAGCACCGATCTCACAAAAATGCGTATGCATTCTGGCGATGTTTTAATGTGCCAAGCCCTGCAGTCCATTGAAAACGGTAGCGTTTACTATGTAATGCACCAGCAAAAAAAGCGCGTCTACTTGCTGAGGGTGGATAATGGAAAGCGCGTCAGTTTAATGACCCATATTAATGATCAAGAGCCGGTAATTGTTGAGATGTCTGACCTAAACGTTATTGGAAAAGTAATGAAGGTTGAATTTTATTTGCCTTAAACTTTTTAGCGTCATGGGACGTCTTAGGGATGTAGACCATCATAGGAGTAACACATGACAAATAAGCTCGTAAAGCAATTTGAAACCTTTATATATGAAAACAAAGAGGCGCATTACCGATTTGCCTACTCTTATGTGAAAAACCACGACGACGCTTGTGACATGGTGAGTGAAGCCATTGTAAAAGCCTTAAGGAGTCTCAAGCACATTAAAAATCCAGAGGCCTTAAAGCCTTGGTTTTATCAGATATTGGTTAGAACGTCACTAGATTTTTTAAAAAAGAAAAAACGCCAGGTCACTTATGATGATGCACTATTAGAGGCGGCCTTACCCGCTCACGAGGACCATTATGAAGCATTTGACCTTACCTTGGCCATTGAACAGCTCCCGATAGACCTTCAAACGGTTATAAAGCTTAGGTATTTTGAAGAGTTTAAGATTGAGGATATTGCCCAGGTTATGAATGAAAACCTGAGCACCACTAAGTCCAGGCTCTATAGTGCGCTTAGAAAGTTAAAAATATCATTAGGAGAAGGTGAAACCAATGAATCCATTTAACCAAGCTAAACATGCGTATTTAGATGTGGAGGCTAGTGACCAGTTGGATCAAGACATTAAGCGTGTCTTTAAAAGCTATCGCCGCAAGCGGGCCGTGTTTTTTGCCACAAAGCTGATGGCTCTTTTGCTCTTTGTGCTCGTTTCAAGCATTAACCTTAGCCCAAGAGTTTCCAGTGCCATATCAGAGATACCCCTTCTTGCCCCCTTGGTGAGGGTGGTATCAATCAAGCATTGGCAGTTTGATCGGGATACCTTTCATGCAGATATCGAGACGCCATCCATTGAGGGGCTTCAAGATCTGGCCCTACAAGAGGCACTGAATGAAAAATATGTGCGAGAAAACAAAGTGCTTTTTGACGATTTCATGGCAAGGGTTGAGGCTTTAAAGGATGAAGGTGGGCACCTTGGGGTAGACAGTGGCTACTTTATCGTCAACGACGATGACGTCCTTCTTACCATCGGAAGATACGTCGTCAATACGGTGGGGTCATCGTCCACAGTAATCACATATGACACCGTGGATAAGGTCAATAGCGTGCTCATCACCTTGCCCAGCCTTTTTAAAGACGATGCCTATATCGATCACATTAGCACCTATTTAAAGGACTATATGCGAGCGCACATGGCTAGGGATGAGAACGCCTATTATTGGGTGGATGATCCAATCATTGATGGCTTTGAAGCCATTAGTCCTAACCAAACTTTTTACATCACCCCTAAGCGCGAGTTGGTCATTTCCTTTGACAAGTATGAGATAGCGCCTGGGTCCATGGGAGTTCTTGAATTTACAATACCCTATGGTGTGATTGCAGACGATCTTGTAAGTGATTTTTATATTGGGGACGGGGGAGAATGATGCATAGAAAAAAGTCAATTGGGGTTTTACTTGGGGTTTTAGGGCTTGTGTTTTTGCTCAGTGGCTGTAGCCTTATAGAAGCACGGCGCTTAGAAAAAGCCCATGCAGGCATTGAGGTGCATGTAAAGGACCAGTATTTAAGCGTGTCGGATTATGCCCAAGAGGGGGAAGAGGCTGATGCTGTAGACCTTTTTTATCTAGCCTTCGAAGAGGCTTTAACCATTGATGTGCTGGCAGTAAGGGATCACATGTGTGATGTTCTTGTGCGCGTGCCTGATTTTGTAGCGCTCATTGAAGGCGCAAGGACTACTTTTGATCCAGATGGACATGAGGGCTTTCATGATGCAAAGGACGCTTTTATAGAGCATTTAGCCCTAATGCTTGGTCAAGCGGATGTTCCCATGGTGGAAAAAAACCTATCCCTCAAGTGGGAAAAACAGAATAAGGATTATGTGCTGATTGACGAGGATGCCCTTGCAAGGGCCATTTACGAAGGCTTCTTTGATGCAATGATGCTTCAATACGAAGCCCTTGAGAAGGAGGCAGCCAATGACTAAGAGGGTCATGTCAATGGTGCTAGTGGTGGCTTTGCTTTTTCTAGGTTCCATAAATGTAGCTTTTATAGAAAATCAAGAAGCCCCTCGATACCTTCGCGCATATTTTATAAACCAAGGCTATTCTCGTAACTTAGCCTTTAAGTTTCATAAGGATGAAGCCTTTTTAAATTTAAAGGATGTACTTGCCTTTACTGGTTTTAACGCTACCTACACGTCTGACACACGTGTTTTTGTGCTTCAAAGAGGCCAGAAAACAGTGACCCTAAACGATGATGCAGGGTATATCGTTTACGAAAATGCAACGATGCCCTTTACACCGCTGCTTCGAGAGGGGGACGAGGTGTGGGTGCCTATGTACCCGACCCTATCCTTTCTAAACACACATGTAGAGCCTCTTGATGACGACACCCTATTGGTTGTGATGGGTCATGAATCTGTTGGCGATTTTGTCTCATACGCCGATCAGTTGATTCAATCTGAACGTCATTTTGTGTACAATCATACAGAGAGCATCGCTTATTACCCCACCTTGATCCTCTCGTCAATAACAGACATCGTAAAAAAGGGTAAAATTGGCAGCGCTATGATTGGGGAATACCATGTTAAAAATGTTCAGGAAGCCTTATTAAGAACCCTTGACCAGGATTTACAGTCGCTTTGGCAGGGCGGCCCTGTGCAGGATATCGTCACGGACATTGCAAAGCTCTACCAAGATACAAAATGGTTTAAGGAGCTAGATGCCATTGAACAGTTTGAGCTCGCAGAGTTGACGCAAACCCTCGATGCCATAAAGCTAGCAAGCGATTATTTTGATATTTACTATTACGTAGAAGCGGTCAAGCAGATATCGGAGCTAAACGTTGGTCTTTTAAGGGATGGCTTCAAGAACAGGTCTATGTATGCCTTGGATAGTGTCACGCTAAAAGAGGTCGATAAAATCATCGCCCTATACGATAAAAATGATTTTAGTGTAGTCTCAAATGAAGTGCTTATGCAGGTTGCAGCCCATGTTGCCGATGCGAAGGCGGATAAAATGTTTGTTGCCTCCACAGCAGCCTCATTAACCGCAAAGGCTGTCACCGGTCTCTATTCAGCATTTGGCTATGATGGTGATATCAATGCTAAGTTTGTTTTAAGGAACAGCTACTATGTGATTCAACAAGAGGTCGAAGACCATTTTTATACGCTCAAAGCTACTCACAAGGACATCAATGCGCTTGACAAGGCCTATATTGATTCCTTATATGCCCTCCCATGCCTGTATGTGATGGTTGGGCGTGCAGCAGATATTGATTTGTTTGACGGTGTTGAAAAGGTGACACACCATGCGGATGCCCTGTCATATTTGATTTCATATTCAAAGTCTCAGTTGCTGCTTGACATTCCATCACTAAATCAGGACTACATGCCCCCTGATCAATTGATGCGCATGAAGGAAGCTGCGCCAATTCAACACGAAAAGCAATCCATGAATAATATTCAAAACAATGGCTTTGCTGTGTCCGACGGTGAGTATATATACTTTAAAAATGTTCGAGATGGCTTAAAGCTATACCGGATGTCTCTGGACGGTACCCATTTGGTACGCCTTCAGGAGAATGCTTATGGCGACTTGAATATGGTTAACGGCATGCTCATTGCATCGGATTATCAAGCGGGTGGGGCAGTGGTTAGGGTTTACCCAAGTGGCTTTGCTAAAGAGCTTTTAAGCGATGCCAATGCCCAGTATGTTTTTGAAAGTGGGGGCTGGATTTATTATCAAAATGGTTACCAGGGGAATATCCATCGTATGCGCTTAGATGGGTCTGAGGATACACCCTTACTGCCAAGTGTTCGCATGTACCACGTGGAAGGTGATTGGATGTATTATGTCAATAGCAATGGCTTACTCACATGGCATATGCCCACGGGTACAGAGGGCTACCTCATTGATATCTATGTGCAGCATTTAGCCGCTGAAGGGGATTGGGTATATTTAAGCATTTCAGAAATCGAAAGCTTTTACCGTGGTTTTCCCATAATAAGGTATTCGGTTATTCGTGTGAAGTCAGATGGCTCAGGGCGTGAGCTCTTAGCTCCTATCAATGTAAGAACCTTGCATGTCCATGATGGGTGGGTCTATTATTCAGACTTAAGCGATGGGCTGTTTAAAATGCGTACAGACGGCTCTGAGGTGACACATCTGAGCCATGAGGTCGTATACAATATAAACATAGTAGGCGATTGGCTTTTAGGAATTTATAGCTCGCTCAACGATTCAGAAGCGGCGGGTGGCCATATACCGCTGGATCGTATGCTCATGCTTCGCTTAGATGGAAGCGAAAGACGGGAACTTGAAAAGGGCCTTACAACACAACAATAGGAGGCCTCTTCATATGGCTAAAGGCGACAAACGGTTTAAAAAGGTCTATGTGGAAATAACAAATGTGTGTAACTTAGCTTGCGGTTTTTGCCCAATGACAAAGCGAAGGCCGCAGTTTATGAAAAAGGATGACTTTGTAAACATTGTCAGTCAGATTAAGGGTCTAACGGATCAAATATACCTGCATGTGATGGGGGAGCCCCTTCTGCATCCTGAGCTAGAAGGCTTTTTAGATATCTGCCATAGCCTTGATATGAAGGTCAACATCACCACGAATGGTTTTTTACTCCATGGCTTGAGGGACCTTCTTTTAAAGTCCCCTGCTGTGAAGCAAGTGAATGTCTCCCTAAGCAGCTTTGAGGCCAATCCAGGGCAGATGCCCCTAGAAGGCTATATAGCAGATATTGCTGCCTTTGCCTTAGAAGCACAGAGGAGCACAGACATTGTTATGTCCCTTAGGCTTTGGAACTTAGATAGCCAGTCCATACAGGGAGAAAACACCTTAAATGAAAGGATCATGGAGCTTCTTGAACAGCATTTAATGCTTGATTTTAAGATACAAGAAAGGTGTATGAGCTATCGCACAGGGAGACTAAGCAACAACATCTATGTGAACATTGCCAGCACATTTGAATGGCCAGATATTGACCATATTGAAACAAACCCCCATGTCTTTTGCAATGCACTACGGGATAAGTTCGCTATTCTCGTTGATGGAACAGTTGTCCCTTGCTGCTTTGACAGCGATGGTAACATTGGGCTTGGCAATATTTACGATACCCCCATAGAGAAGATCGTTTTTTCTGAACGCGCTGAAAGGCTCTACACGGGCTTCACCAACCGTCAGGTTGTAGAAGAGCTATGTCAAAAATGTGGGTATGCACGAAAATTTTAATGGTAAAAGATAACAGGACATGCACCTGTTATTTTTTTTGCCAGAATAATCAAAATAATTGGGAAATTGAATGATATGTTGATATAATAGTAATGGAGGTTATTGATATGGTTCATTTAGTGTATTGTGACGATAAAGAAAAGGTGCTTGAAAAGATTATGAAAGGCGACAAAACGATGATTGTACGTGGGGCAGCAGGTAGAAAAATTCCCCATAGCCGTGTTTTTGAAGGCGAAACCCTTTATTTTATGAAAAAAGGTAGCAAAGCGATTACTGCCAAGGCCACTGTAGCTGCTGTGAAAAATTTTGTAAAGTTATCTGAGTCAGATATTCTTTCAGTTTTAGCAGATCACCAAGATAAGCTCAATTTATCTGAAAAGCAAAAGGTAAGGTGGCATAAAAAGTGCCTCTGCTTGGTTGAGTTTGCGGATGTTCTAGCAATAGAGCCATTGGCCTTTGATCATCAAGGAAACATGGACGATTGGCTCATTATTGATAAAATTGAGGACGTAGTGGTAGGCTCGAGCATACCCTACACCTATGAAAAATCACGATTTTAAGCCGCATGAATAATATAAAAGGGGGGAATCATGTATTTAGCCATTGGTTTGGGTATAGGGGTTTTACTTGTTTTGGCATATGTCATGCCACTTTTTTTCTTTAAGCCTTGGACTGTAAAGGGCTTATTTTTTAGAACCTTTTTAAAATTCACACTTAAGGGACCAGAAATTCTCACAGCCCTTGGTATTTTAGAACGCTTAGGTTACCACAGGCACAATGCCAAGCTCGATGACGCCTCACAAGAACATATGAATAAGCTACATACCTTTGTGAAGGCGGAGTATGACCTCCTAAAGCAATATCCCTATCATAGGATGTCTGAGGATACGCAGCTTTCCGTTGATGTTATGGCTTATTTTCTTGAGGATGTGCTAGAAAGCTTTATCTACAAACACCACGATTACCCGGTAAATCAAATGTTTGGCGTTCAGTCCAACCTGCCAAATTTTATGATGACGCTTCACCCGCTTAGCCATAAGGCGGATGTAAAAAACTATACAAGGAGACTTCAAGCCTTCTCAAAGCGCATAGATCAGGAGATCGAAGGCTTAAACATTAGACGGGAAAAAGGGCATTTGCCGCCTCGCTTTACCATTGATAAGGTTTTAGATGAGATGCGTGCTTTTGTGAGTGTTCCTGCAGATGAAAATCCGCTTTATGTGACCTTTATTGAGCGGAGTCAGGCACATCCGCCAGCCCTTATGCAAAAGGAAGGGGAGAAGGCACTGGATGCCATCACGCATGTGGTATACCCAGCCTATCAGAGGCTTATTGATGTTTTAAGTGCTTACCAGCAAGAAACGGATAAAAACCATGGGGTATGGGCTCTCCCTAATGGCGATGCTTATTATGCCCATTGCTTAAAAAGCAATACCACAACATCCTATAGCGCTGAGCAGATTCATGCTATTGGCCTTGAAGAGGTTGGCCGCATTGAAGCTGAGATGAGGGCAATTTTACATGAACAGGGCTATGATGTGGCGGCAAAAAGCCCCACTAAGGTGCTTATAGAACTGGCTGAAGACCCGCAATTTCAGTACCCAAACACAGATGAAGGGCGCGAACAGTGCCTTGAGGATTACCGCTTCTTTATTAGGGATATTGAGGCGAGGATGGGAGATTACTTTAATCACAAGCCGAAAATGCAGCTTGAAATTGCTCGAATTCCAGCCTTTAAGGAAAAAACTGCACCGGGTGCGTATTATATGCGAGGCGACATGGGTGGCAAAAGGCCGGGTGTCTTTTCAGTAAACCTAAGGAACATGTCTGAGATACGTAAATTTGAAATGAAAACCTTGGCTTTTCATGAGGGCGTACCAGGCCATCATTTTCAAATTGCATTGGCCTCTGAAAAAAAGAAAATGCCTATCTTTAGACGCATGCTCCCCTTTACAGCCTATGCAGAGGGGTGGGCCATGTATTCTGAAAAGCTTGCAAGGGAAATGGGCATGTACGACAATGACCCCTTTGGGCTTCTGGGAAGCTTAGACTCAGAGCTCTTTCGCGCGGTGCGTTTGGTGGTGGATACGGGCATTCATCACAAGCGCTGGACCCGTGAAGAGGCAATTGCCTATATGTGTGAGCACTCAGCAAGTGCCTACGATAGCGTGGTTTCGGAGATAGAACGTTATTTTGTCATGCCAGGTCAAGCGTGTGCTTATAAAATTGGCATGATTAAAATGCTAGAGCTGAGGGAGCTTTACCGCTCTGCTTTAGGTCAGGCATATGATATTAAGGCTTTTCATGACCTCGTGCTTGGTGCTGGGTCAGTGCCACTGAATGTTCTTGAGAAAATTGTACAGGCTGACATTAGCCGTAGAAGCCCAGCAAGGTGACGTATCTAAATAGGAAGAAAAATGTAAAAAAAGTAGTGGAATTACCTATATATCGGCATAATTATGTTGTATAATACTGGTAGGGATGTTAAAAGAATCACATGAATCCTTGATTTGGAGATGCGTATTCCAAACTTTTACATTTAATGGTATACTAAGACATTAATGTAAATAATAGGAGGCGCTATGCAAATTATTCATGAAGGCTCAGTTATTAAGGTCTATGTGACCTATGAACCCGTTTTAATAGCCGAGATAAAAGCCATTGGTGGCGGAAAGTGGTCACCAGAAGAAAGGGTTTGGAAATTCCCTGCAAATAAGCTTGAAGCTCTTTTAGAGCTTAAGAAAAAACACAATAGACGAAAAGCACAGTCTCACAAAAAACCGTTTTTAACCTATCAAAACTCAAGTAAGAATATAAAAAATGCCGATAGAAGGCCCTACAAAATACCTGCCCTAGAGGCAGAAGTCCTTAAGCACGTGGCGTCCTTAACTGAGCGCTTACGGCTTAAGGGCTATAGCGAAAAAACCATCGATACGTATAGTGCGCATCTATCGCGCTTTCTTTATTTTAGTGAGCTGAACTGGGAGTCGGCATCCATCAACCGGTATTTATTATACTTATTAGAAGAACGCTCCTGTAGCCATTCTCATGTGAATCAAATGGTTAATGCGATCAAGCATCATTTGGTCATTCAAAAGGCATACAAGGAGCAGGATATTATTCCTATTCTTCGTCCTAAGCGACAGCAGGTTTTGCCCAAGGTGCTATCTAAGCAAGAGGTCATAAGTCTATTTAAGGTGACAGACAACCTCAAGCACAAGCTTGCCTTGATGATGGGCTATTCGTGTGGCATGCGTGTGGGGGAAGTGGCAGGGCTAAAACGAAGCCATATCGATCGCTCAAGACGGGTCATTCTCATTGCACAAGGCAAGGGCCGCAAGGACCGTATAGTCCCCTTATCTGAAACGCTGACACAGCAGCTTGACCTTTACCTGAAGCAGTATCAGCCAAGGGATTACATCTTTGAAAACCCAGATTTCTCGGATCACATATCAGAACGTACCCTACAGAAGGTCTTTAAGGATGCGTGCAAAAAAGCTGCTCTTGAAAAAGATGCTTCCTTTCATGCCCTAAGGCATTCCTTTGCAACGCACTTG
>WPCG01098296.1_pt1 | contig 12525 bp, 11 predicted proteins | sample 5403311 | NCBI WGS metagenome assembly WPCG01 (sample SAMN12869467, study PRJNA574797) | sludge metagenome | isolation source: wastewater treatment of Control | place: China:Beijing | collected 2019-05-17 | reverse complement strand
CCTGGCCCGGGTCATCGCCAACACCACCAGCGCCCATTTCATCGCCATCAATGCAGTGCTGGCTGGCGTCAAGGATATCCGCGAGGCCACGGAAAGCGCGCAGCAGCAGCGGGGCCTCTATGGCCGCAAGACCATCCTCTTCGTGGACGAGGTGCATCGCCCCGCCGGCGCCCAGGCAGCGGTGTTCGCCCTCCTGCTGGCCGAAGACGCCACCATCCGCGCGCGCCAGCTCGACATCGTGCGCAGCCGCCACGGCGACGGCAGCGCCAGCGCCTGCGCCGAACTTCGTGACACTCTGCGCGCCGCCGGCAGCAGGGCGCGCCTGCCCATTCTCGACATTGCCATTCCGGCGCTGCGCGAGCCCGCCGAAGAAGCCCGCCGTCAGGTGCTTGACAGCGTCGATGCGCTGATCCGCGCCGACGGCCGCGTCTCCCTGTTCGAGTATGCCCTGCAGCGCATCCTCCACCATGCCCTGCTGCCGCCCCGCACCCGGTACCGCGGCAATACCTCGCCGACCCAGTTGCACGCCGACATCACCGTGCTGCTGAGCCTGCTCGCCCGCGCCGGGCACGGCGACGCCTCGCTGGCCGAGGAGGCCTTCGCCGCCGCGGCGCGGCAGGCCCCCACCGATGGGCCGTGGACCCTGCTCGAACGCGCCGAGATGCGCCCCGAGCGCATCGACCAGGCCCTCGATCATCTTGCCGCCACCACCCCACCCTTTCGCGCCCGCCTGATCGAGGCCTGCGCCACCGCGGTGATGCACGACGGCCAGGTCAACGCGAGCGAGTTCGAACTCCTGCGCGTGGTCTGCGAAGCCCTCGACTGCCCGGTGCCGCCACTGACCGAAGGCGGCTGAAGCGGCGCACCGCCGGCTTCGTTTCCCATGTCATAATCCGGCAATCCGCCGCGCCCCCGCCGGCGCCCGACCCTTTTCCGGAGACAGCATTGAGAACCCTGCTCGCCACCTTCCTCTGCCTGCTCACCCTCGCCTGCAGCAAGGGCGAGGCACAGCAGGGATCACCGCTCACCGAGAGCAGCGACGGCAGCCGCTACGTCAACGCCTACTTCGGCCTCGAAGTGGTCAAACCGGCAGGCTGGTACGCCCAGGACCCCGAGGCCACGATGGCGATGAGCGCCAGAGGGGTGAACATGATGGCCGGTGACAGCAAGGGCATGAAGGCGCTGCTCGACGAATCCCTGCGCACCACCCTGCCCATCTTCGCCTTCTTCCAGCACGTTCCCGGCGCCGCGGTAAGCAGCAACCCCAGCGTCATCGCGGTGGCGGAAAACATCGCCATCATGCCGGGCATCAAGTCGGGCTGCGACTATCTCTTCCACGCCCGCCAGATCCTTGCCAGTTCGGCCATGCAGCCGGACATTTCGGCAGGCTGCCAGATCCAGACCGTCAATGGCGTGCCCTTCGGTTCCTTCGAGGTACGCACCGAGCTCGGCGGCCGCACGGTGGTGCAGCGCTATCTTGCCTGCGTGCAGGGCGAGCACGCGCTCGGGGTGATCCAGACCTACTTCAACGACAGCGACAAGGCCAGGGTCGACGCCGTTGTCGACAGTATCAAGGTCAGTTGCTCCTGACCCCCTCAAGCGCCGATATCCATCAGCACCAGCGCACCAAGGACCACGAAGATACAGGCGGCGATGCCATGCACCAGACGCACCGGCATGCGGTGGGCAAGACGGTCGCCGACCAGCACCGCGGGAGCGTTGGCGATCATCATGCCCAGCGTGGTGCCGGCCACCACGGCAACGAAGGCCTCGTACTGGGCAGCCAGCGCCACTGTGGCGACCTGGGTCTTGTCGCCCATCTCGGCAAGGAAGAACGCCACCAGGGTGGCACCGAAGACGCCGAAGCGCAGCGGCTGCACCTCGTCCTCGTCGAGCTTGTCGGGGACCATGATCCACGCTGCCATGGCGATGAAGGACAGCCCCAGCACCCAGCGCAGCACCTCCGGCCCGAGCAGGCCGGTGATCCAGGTGCCCACCGCCGCGGCGAAGGCGTGATTGGCCAGGGTGGCGACGAGGATCCCGGCAATGATCGGCCACGGCTTGCGGAAACGCGCCGCCAGCACGAAGGACAGCAACTGGGTCTTGTCGCCGATTTCGGCGAGGGCGACGATGCCGGTGGAGACGAGGAAGGCTTCCATATGCGGGGTACCCGGGGCCGGCAGTGAATGAAACCCATGACCGCGCCACACCCCCGGCCCTTGCAGGGTGGCACGGTCAAAGGTCTCGCCAGGCCCTGCGGCGCGCTTCACGCGCGTCCGCTCGCTGCCTGCACCATGTCCGCGTGGACAAGTCTGTTGATGCAGGCCCCGGTCGCAATGCCGGGCGGCTACTCCCCGATGACGGGGGCGGATTCTACGCCAAGCCTCGGCAAACTGGAAGGCAAAGGCGCCCGCAGGCGTTGCACCGATGCACAATCCGCCACAATCTCCGCGCCACCGGCAGGCCTATAATCACCGGATGCAATGGAGGATGGACGCAATGCGCTTTGAAGGCACGCAGGACTACGTTGCCACCGCCGACCTGACCCTCGCCGTGAATGCCGCCATCACCCTGCAGCGCCCGCTGCTGCTGAAGGGCGAGCCCGGCACCGGCAAGACCATGCTCGCCGAGGAGGTTGCCCGCGCCCTCGACCTGCCGCTGCTGCAGTGGCACATCAAGTCCACCACCAAGGCCCAGCAGGGGCTCTACGAGTACGACGCCGTATCACGCCTGCGCGATTCGCAACTGGGCGAGGACCGCGTCCGCGACATTGCCAACTACATCGTCAAGGGCGTCCTGTGGCAGGCCTTCGAGGCCGACACCCCGACGGTGGTGCTGATCGACGAAATCGACAAGGCCGACATCGAGTTTCCCAACGACCTGCTGCGCGAACTCGACCGCATGGAGTTCCATGTCTACGAGACCCGCCAGACCGTGCGCGCACGCCACCGTCCGCTGGTGTTCATCACCTCCAACAACGAGAAGGAACTGCCCGACGCCTTCCTGCGCCGCTGTTTCTTCCACTACATCCGTTTCCCCGACCGCGACACCATGCAGGCCATCGTAGACGTGCACTTCCCCGGACTGAAGAAGGCCCTGCTCGCCGAGGCGCTGGAGGTGTTCTTTGGCCTGCGCGAGGTACCGGGACTGAAAAAGAAGCCTTCGACCTCGGAGTTGCTCGACTGGCTGAAGCTGCTGATGGCCGAAGACATTCCGCCCGAGGCGCTGAAGGCCCGCGACAACAAGGAGATCGTGCCGCCACTGGCCGGAGCGCTGCTGAAGAACGAACAGGACCTGCACCTCTTCGAGCGCCTGGTGATGATGGCGCGCCACAACCGCTGAGGCGCCCGCCGCCATGCTGAAGACCTTCCTCGACTGGCTGCGCGGCCTCGGCCGCCCCCCTGCGGCAGCGACCCCGGCAGCGGCGGCGGCCTTCGCGCAGCTCAATCATGATGCCCCGCTGCGCGCCACCGTGAAGGCCGAGGACGACCCGCATTCACCACCGGTCACCTACCTGTGCCGGGAGACCATCCTCGGCCGCGACCAGCGCATCGCCGGCTACCAGTTCATGCTCCACGAAGGCACGCGCAACCACATCCGCCACAGCAGCCGGCGCATTCAGCACGTCTATGCCGAAGTGCTGGTGCGCAATCTCGCCCATGCCGACATCGGCCGCCTGCTCGGTCACCGTCTGGCCTTCATCGAGGTGCCCGATTCCTTCCTCGACCACCCCTGTCTGGCCGACCTGCCGGCGGCCCACATGGTGCTGATGCTCACCTCCCTGCCGGACGTCGGCGCCCTGCCCGCGGCGGCGCTCGCCGAGCGCATCGACAGCCTGCGCGAGGCGGGTTTCCGCATCGCCGTGCCCGACCCCCTGCAGAATGCCAGCGCCGCTCCCCTGCTGACCCACGCCGACGTGGTCGTCGCCCGCGCACCGGCACTCGATGCCCTGCACGAACTCGAACTGCGCCGCTTGATGGCGCGCACCGCCCCCCATGCGCGCCTGCTGATCCGCGACCTGCCGGCCCTGGAAGACTTCCGTTTTGCCTTCCGCATCGGCGCAGCGCTGTTCCAGGGCCCCTTCATCACCAGCCGCGAAGACTGGACCGAACACGACCTCAGCCCCAGCACGCTGCGCATCACCCGTCTGCTCCGCCGCCTGCGCGAGAACGGCGAAACGCATGACCTCGCCGCGCTCCTCAAGGAGGACGCTGCCCTTGCGCTGCGCCTGCTGCGCTACGTGAACGCCGCCGCGAATGCCTTCGTCGAGCCGATCAGCTCCATCGAGCACGCCCTCGTCATCCTCGGCCGCGAACGCCTGCAGCGCTGGCTGATCCTGCTCTCGTGCAGCACCGCGGGGCAGGACGGGCGCGCGGCCTCGGCGCTGGAGACCGCCCTCATCCGCGCACGGATGATGGAGCTGCTTGCCGAAGGCGAAACCGTGACGCAGTGCGAGGCCCTCTTCCTCGTCGGCCTGCTGTCGCTCGCCGACGTCATCATGCAGACCCCCCTCGACAAGGCCCTCGCCCCGCTCGCGCTCGCCAACGACATCGGCGACGCCCTGCTGCACGCCCGCGGCCCGCTGTATCCGCTGCTCGAACTGGCCATCGCCTGCGAACGCGGCCACGGCGACGCCGCAGACCTGCGCCGCGCCGCCGCGGCCTGTGGCATCAGCCCGCAGCAGGCCACCGCCTGCCATCTCGAGGCGATGGCGTGGGCAATGACGGTGCAGGACTGAGGCGGCGGCGATGCTGGTCGATTTCTTCCTCCACCTCAAGGCCCGCCGCCTGCCGGTGTCCACGCGCGAATACCTGACCCTGCTCGAGGGCCTGCGCGCACGCGTGTGCGGGCACGACATGGAGGCCTTCTACCATTTCGCGCGCACCTGCCTGGTAAAGGACGAAAGCCTCTACGACCGCTTCGACCAGGCCTTCGGCGAGTACTTCAAGGGCGTCAGCGAGATCCCCGGCCTGGAAGCAGCGCTGCCGGAAGAATGGCTGCGCGCGATGATGAAGAAGCACCTCACGCCGGAGGAGCAGGCGCGCCTCGATAAGCTCGGCTGGGACAAGCTGATGGCGGAGTTCCGCAAGCGCCTGGAAGAGCAGAAAGGCCGCCATCAGGGCGGCAGCAAATGGATCGGCACCGGCGGCTCCTCGCCCTTCGGCAACAGCGGCACTCACCCGGAGGGCATCCGCGTCGGCGGCGACTCCGCCGGTAAGCGCAGCGCGGTGAAGGTGTGGGAGAAGCGCGAGTTCCGCAATCTCGACGACAGCGTCGAGCTCGGCACGCGCAACATCAAGGTGGCACTGCGCCGCCTGCGCCGCTTTGCACGCGAAGGCGCAGCCGAGGAACTCGATCTCGACGGCACCATCGCGGCCACCGCAAGGAACGCCGGCTGGCTCGATCTGCTGATGCGCCCGGAGCGCCACAACGCGGTGAAGGTGCTGCTCTTCCTCGATGTCGGCGGCTCGATGGACGACCACGTCAAGGTCTGCGAAGAGCTGTTTTCCGCCTGTCGCAGCGAGTTCAAGCACCTCGAGCACTACTACTTCCACAACTGCGTGTACGAGAGCGTGTGGCGCGACAGCAGCCGCCGGCACCACGAGCGCACGCCGCTGATCGACGTCATCCACCGCTACGGGCCGGACTACAAGCTGATCTTCGTCGGCGACGCCACCATGAGCCCCTACGAGATCCTCCATCAGCACGGTTCCATCGAGCACATGAACAGCGAGCCCGGCGCGGCCTGGCTGCGCCGGCTGCTCGACGCCTACCCCGCGGCGGCCTGGCTCAACCCCGAGCCCGAGCGCCTGTGGCCCTATCGCAAGTCCATCGACATCATCCGCCAGCTCGTCGGCGAACGCATGTACCCCCTCACCCTGGCCGGACTGGAGCGCGCCACCGCCCAGCTCAGCCGCCGTCATTGATCCCGATCCGGCAGACCCCCATGCTCAAGCGTATTCCCGTCAAGCATCTCAAGCCCGGCATGTACATCCACGAGCTGTGCGGCTCGTGGATGGAGCACCCGTTCTGGCGCAGCGCCTTCCTCCTCGACGACCCGGCGGACCTCCACCGCATCGTCGAGTGCGGCATCCATGAGGTATGGATCGATACCGACAAAGGCGCCGATGTCATCAGCGCCGAAGCGGTGGACAAGGCCGATCGCGACGCCGAGGTCGAGCGCGAACTGGCGCGCGCCGCCACCGCCCCGGCGCCGCGCCCGGCGTCGATGAAGGAGGAACTGGCGCGCGCGGCGCAGATCTGTTCGCGCTCCAAGGAAGCGGTGGTATCGATGTTCTCCGAGGTGCGCATGGGGCGCGCCATCGACGCCGAAGCCGCGATGCCGCTGGTCGAGGAAATCTCCCAGTCGGTGGCGCGCAATCCCGGCGCGCTGATCAGCCTGGCGCGCCTGAAGACCGCCGACGACTACACCTACATGCACTCGGTGGCGGTGTGCGCACTGATGCTCGCCCTCGCCCGCCAGCTCGGCCTCGACGAAGCGCAGACCCGGTTGGCCGGCCTCGCCGGCCTGCTCCACGACCTCGGCAAGGCGCTGATCCCCAATGAGATCCTCAACAAGCCCGGCAAGCTCAGCGACGAGGAGTTCGAGATCATCAAGGGCCATCCGGCCGCCGGCCACCAGCTGCTGGTCGAGGGCAGCGGCGCCGACGCGGTGGTGATGGACGTCTGCCTGCACCACCACGAGAAGGTCGACGGCAGCGGCTACCCGCACCACCTCAAAGCCGACCAGATCAGCCTGTTCGCCAAGATGGGCGCGGTGTGCGACGTCTATGACGCGATCACCTCCAACCGTCCCTACAAGGCCGGCTGGGATCCGGCGGAATCGATCCGGCGGATGGTCGAATGGAGCAAGGGGCACTTCGACGAGACCATCTTTCAGGCCTTCGTGCGCAGCGTCGGCATCTACCCGGTGGGTTCTCTGGTGCGTCTGGAGTCCGGACGTCTCGGGGTGGTCATGGAACAGGGCAGCAAGTCGCTGCTGCAGCCGCGCGTGCGGGTGTTCTATTCCACCCGCGCCGACGCCCACATCGTTCCGGAAATCGTGGACCTCGCCCGCCCCGGCTGCGCCGACCGCATCAAGGGCACGGAAGACCCCTCACGCTGGCACTTCCGCGACCTCGAACGCTTCTGGCAGGTCGAGGCCTGAAACGGGGCCGCGCCTGCGGCACGCTGCTCAGGGGGCGCGGTAGTTGCGCTCGTCCATCAGGTCGACACCGCACTGCAGGTTCTCGACCCAGTCGATGAAGCGGTTGCACATCGCCTTGCCGACAAAGCGCGCGCCGTGCTGCGGCACGATCATTTCGATGTCGAGCGTGCGCACCATGCCCGCCCACAGCCGGAGGATCTTGTTCGACACCATGTAGCGGCGGTGGAAGCCCTCCATGAAGGGCAGATGGGCATCGAAATCCTTCACCGGCCGCGACGCGGTATCGTGATCGACCAGTGAGGCGCCGAGGTCGCCGGAGAAGAGGATGCGCGACACCGGATCGTAGAACTGGAAGTTGCCTTCCGAGTGCATGAAGTGCGCCGGCAGCGCCTTCAGCTTGCTGGCCCCCAGCGGAATCAGCATGCCCTCGTCGGGGATGCCGATGGTGCGCGCCGAATAGTCGCGACCGGTGGTGAAGTGCGGCAGGAAGCGCGTCCACAGCTTGGAGATCAGCACCCGCGCGTTGGTGGTCACCATCCACTTGTTGAGCGAGGCGATGATGTCCGGATCGGGGTGGGAAGCCAGGATGTAGTCGAGGTTGCGTGACGGAAAGAAGCGCTGCATGCCCATCAGCAGACCGTTGTAGGTCATGTTGCCGCCCGGATCGATGAGGGCGCCGTGGTCGCCGTCCACCACCAGGAACTGGTTGGACTGCACCGCGTGCTCGGCCTCTTCGTTCACGAGGTCGTAGAACGCCAGACAGACATGCTTGCCATCGTTGTAGAGTTCGACTGCCATTTTTTCCGGTCGCCAGATGTGTGGGGAAGTGCCGCTAGACGCAAGGGCTCAGGGGCGTAACTCTACCGGACTCGCCGCGGGGCGATGTGGGCGACGCAGCACTTCCTTGACATCGATCAAAAAAAGCAGGGCAGGCTCACTCCGTGAATGGCAATGGCTGCATGCCGAAGCCCTCGTCCATGTCCTTGATCTTCAGCAGCAGGCCGTCGAGCTCACGCTGCAGGTCGGTCAGCGTCTCCTCGTCGAGATTGCGCAGCGCCTCGGGCAGCACGCCGCGCGCCGGCGACGGAGCGCGGCCGAGCAGGCCGGTGCCGCTCTCGGTGAGGTAGAGGCGCACCACGCGCTGGTCGGCGCTGGTGCGTTCCTTGCGGATGTAGCCGGCGCCTTCCAGGCGGTCGATCATGTTGGAAGCGGTGGACTGATGCAGCGCCATGCGGTTGGCCAGTTCACCGACGCGCAGCCCCGGCGCTTCGAGGAGTTCCTGCATTGCCCACAGCTGCGCCCCGGTAACCCCGCTCTGCCGCTCTATCCACTGCGAATGGCGCTGCGCGGTACGGATGATGACGCGAAAACGCTGCAGTACCGACAGCGGCGTGACCGCGCGGGCGGATTCGTTGATGGACTGCTGGGGGGCGGGCGCCTTCCTGGCCATGAAACGGACACTCCGAAAATGCACTGGGATGAATGGACGCTCGGGCAGCAGCGCGGCCACGCCGAGGGCAGAATATTGTAGTGCCAATGTTGCTGCGCAGCGCGCTTTCTGCGGCGCCGATGTGGTCCTTTCACAACGCCGGCCATACGGACTGTTGTCGGCAATTGTATTGGCAGCCGATAATCCCCACCCATGGAGCCGCCGCCGCCCCCCGACACACCGTCCTCCCGCCCTGCGGGGGGTGATGCCCTGCGCCAGCTCGCCCGCGGCAGCCGGCGCTACGCCCTGCCGTGGATCTCGCTGCGGCGGTGGACCCTGCGCCTGAAGTTCGTCGGCGCGGCGCTCCTTGCCGGTCTGATCGCCATCCTCTTCGCCATTGGCGCCGAACTGGCCATCGGCGCCCACGCCGGACTGATGAGCGGCGCGCCATGGCTGACCCTGATCATCGCCCCCGGCGGCTTCGCGCTGATGGCCTGGCTGGCACGCAGCTGGTTTCCCGGCGCCCAGGGCAGCGGCATCCCCCAGGCCATCGCAGCGATGCACTCCGAGGACAGCCGCGTACGCAAGCAGTTGCTGTCCTTCAAGCTCGCCATCGCCAAGGTCTTCCTCACCCTCGGCGGCCTGCTCTCCGGCGCCTCGATCGGCCGCGAAGGCCCGTCGGTGCAGATCGGCGCCTCGGTGATGAGCATGATCGCCGGCAAGAAGACCCGCCGCATCGCCTCCAGCCAGGATCTCATGGTCGCCGGCAGCGGTGCCGGCATCGCCGCCGCCTTCAACACCCCGCTCGGCGGCATCATGTTCGCCATCGAGGAAATGTGCCGCTACCGCGCCTTCAAGGCCAACAGCACCACGCTGATCGCGGTGATCTTTGCCGGTCTGATGTCGCTCGCCGTACTCGGCAACTACACCTACTTCGGCCGCACCCCGGCAGCCGTAGGCTGGCCCGACGGACTCTGGCCGGTGCTGCTGTGCGGGGCCATCGGCGGCCTGCTCGGTGGCGGTTTCTCGCGCCTGCTGATTGCCTCCAGCCGCGGCCTGCCCGGCCGGCTCGGCGAGCTGTCGCTGAGCCGGCCGGTGGCCTTCGCCGCCCTCTGCGGCCTTGGCACCGCCCTCATCGGCCTCGCCACCGGCGGCCTCACCTACGGCACCGGCTACGCAGAATCGAAAGCCGCCCTGGAAGGCACCGCCAGCCTGCCGGTGTATTTCCTCCTCGCCAAGATGGCGGTGATCTGGCTCGCCTTCCTGTCGCGCATCCCCGGCGGCGTGTTCGCCCCGGCACTGGCCGTGGGCGCCGGACTGGGGGCCAACATCGCCCTGCTGCTGCCCTCCGACCACGGCTCGGCGATCCTCGTGCTGGGCATGGTGGGCTTCCTCGCCGGCATGACGCAGACCCCGATCACCTCCTTCGTGATCGTCATGGAGATGACCGCCAACCACCAGATGCTGCTGCCACTGATGGCCACCGCGGTGATCGCCCATGCCTTCTCGCGCACGGTCGCTCCGCAGCCCTTGTACCATGCGCTGGCCTGGCCTACCCTGCGCAAGGCCGAGGCCGAAGCCCACAAGCGCACCGACACGCCCGGCTGAGCGCTCCCGGCACCCGCTACCGCCTCCACCTCCCCTGCCCGGAACCGTCGTGACCAAGATCACCACCTACAAGGACAAGAAGCTGCTCATCATCGACGACATGCCGGAGATGCGCAGTGCCCTGCGCAGCCAGGCAAGCTCGATCGGCTTCGAGCAGATCAGCGTCTGCGGCAACGTCCGCGACGCCCTCGACACCCTGCGCGGCGGCCGCTTCGACGTCATCCTGTGCGACTACAACCTCGGCCCCGGCACCGACGGCCAGCAGTTGCTCGAACATCTGCGCGCACGCCGGTTGATCAGCCGTGGCACGCTGTACATCATGGTCACCGCAGAGAAGAACTACGACAGCGTGATCACCGCGGCCGAATGCCTGCCCGACGACTACCTGCTCAAACCCTTCACCGCCGAGACCTTCCGCCAGCGCCTCGAACGCCTGCTCGAGCGCAAGCGCCGCCTCGCCCGCGTCGACGCCCTGCAGGACGCCGAGCGCTGGGCCGAGGTGGTCAGCGCCTGTGACGAGATCATCGCCGCGCGCGACCGCTATCTGGTCGATGCGATGCGTATCAAGGGCAATGCGCTGTTCATGGACGGACGCTACGCCGAGGCCGAGGCCTTCTACCGTGAAGCCATCGCCATGCGGCCGATGCCGTGGGCGCGCCTGGGCCTTGCGCGCGCCCAGCGCCAGCTTGGCAACAATGCCGCACGCGCGACCCTGGAAACGCTGATCGCCGAATCTCCGCAGCTGATGGCGGCCTACGACCTGCTCGGCCACGTACACGCGGACGAGGGCAATACCGAGGCGGCGCTGCGCGTACTCGACAGCGCCGCGGCGCGCTCGCCGCGCTCGCTCAACCGCCTGCGGGCGATCGCCAGTGTGGCCGAGGAAGCCGGCGACTATGCGCGCGTGCAGGACAGTCTCGACAAGGTGGTCAGACAGACCCGCCACACCCCGCTGCGCGACCCCGGCGACTACGCCCGCCTGGGCAAGGCGCTGACCGTCACCGACCAGGCCGACAAGGCCCTCGAACTGGTCGATGACGCCCGCAGCACCTTCCGCGAGGACGGCGGCGGCCCCGCACTCGCCGCCATCGAAGCGCTTGCCCACCAGCGCATGGGCGCACCCGAGAAGGCTGCCGCGGCGCTGCAGCGCGCCCTCGACGGCGACCTCGGCAAGCTCAGTCCCGAGGCCCTGCTCACCGTTGCCAATGCCTGCCTGGCCAGCGGCGACAGCGCGCGCGGCGAGGAGCTGCTCAAGCGCGCGGTGCAGACCAACCCGGAAGCCAAGGCCGTGCAATTGCAGGTCACCCGCATCATGAGCGAGCACGGCATTGCCGACCACGCCGAGAAGCTGGTCAGCGACAGCGTGCAGGAGGTCGTCCAGCTCAACAACGACGCCGTGCGTCTGGGCAAGGAGGGGCGCATCGGCGAAGCCGCGGCCATGCTCACCGCCGCCGCTGACCGCTTGCCCGGCAACCTGCAGATCGTTGCCAACGCCGCCTACGCCTTGCTGGTGGACATGCTCGCCAGCGGCAGCGACGCCACCCGCCTGGAGAACGCCCGCCGTTTCCGCGAGCATCTGCGCAAGGAATCCCCCGGCCACCGCAAGCTCGCCGACATCGACGCACTGTGGGCGCGCCTGCAGCCGGAGGAAGGCGGCGGATGAGCTTCGCCGATTACGCCGCACTGACCATCCATGAGGTCAAGAACCGCCTCGCTGCCCTCGCCGCCCGCGCCGACAGCCGCGGCGACCACGAAACCGTGCGCGAGGCGCTCGCCGCCGCCCACGCCCTGACCGCCCTGCTGGCCTGCTACAAGGCCGAAAACGGCTGGCTGGGCGTGGACATCGGTGCCCATGTGCCGGCTGAAATGGTCGCCGAACTGGTTGGCGAACTGGCCAGCAGCGCAGAGCCCGGCGGCGGCGTCGAAGTGGTGGCGGCAGCCGATGCGCCGGACAGCGTCTTCTTCTACGACGACGCCCTTGTCCGCCTGGTGCTTGGCACCGCCATCCACAACGCCCGCCGCAGTGCGGCGCAGCGCGTCGTCGTCGGCGCCAGCGCCGATGAGCGCTGGCTGAAATTCACCGTCAGCGACGACGGCCCCGGCTATCCGGCCGAACTCCTCGACGCCCCTGTCCTCGAACCGGGCAGCGTCAGCGACCATGGCACCGGCCTCGGCCTCGCGCTCGCCCGCCAGGTCGCCGCCCTCCACGACCACGGCGGCCGCCATGGCGGCGTGGTGCTGGAGAATCGCAACGGCGCGCACTTCACCTTGCGGCTGCCACGCTAGTGTAGTGGTGCGTTCTTGATGGAACTTATCTGAA
>WPCG01026808.1_pt1 | contig 12584 bp, 10 predicted proteins | sample 5403311 | NCBI WGS metagenome assembly WPCG01 (sample SAMN12869467, study PRJNA574797) | sludge metagenome | isolation source: wastewater treatment of Control | place: China:Beijing | collected 2019-05-17 | reverse complement strand
AGGGGATCTTCTCGCTGGTCCGCTCCCTCGGCATTCCTTCCACCCTTCGCGAGCTCGGCGTCGGGACAGACGATCTGGACGAGATCGTCGCCGCGGCCATGAAGGTCACCCGCCTTCTCGACAACAACCCGAAGCCGGTCTCACCCGGGGACGCCCGCTCGATCTACATGAAACTGCTTCAGTAGCGGCGCGCTCTCTTCGACGGAGAATGCCGTTTTTCACAGACCGATCGAGAAGGAGGTGAGGGGACAGGACGGTGGAAACAATGCGCTCTTTCCCGGGAGACTGGAGAGGCCGCAGGGCGAAGATTCTCGGGGAGTTATCCTTCTCTAGAGCGTACTCCGCCCCGCAGGGCGGCCGGAACGGACGAAAACCCCGGCTTCCGAGCCATCCCCAGTCGGTCCGCATGCTTTCACGCGGAACAGAGAAATGTCATCATCATCCAGGAGGAGAAAAGGTATGAAAATAACGAGAAAAGCGATCGCGTTCCTGATGGTTTCTGCTCTTCTGCTTGCCCTCGCCGGAGGGGCGGCCTTTGCCGCGCTCGACAAGCCGGTGACTCTGACGTTCGCCACGCAGAGCGTCGGTTCCGCCATGTACATGTACGCTTCCGCCATAGTCAACGTATGGACTCCGGCCCTTCCGGAGGGCTCCCTGGTCGACGTGACGACGACATCCCCCGGCGGAGTCGGCGCTCCGGTCATTCTGGAAAAAGGCGACTGCGACATCGTCCTCGGAAACTCCGCCCCGGCGAAGTGGGCCTACGAGAGAGGCATTCTGGGCAGCGAACCCACCAAGAACGTACGGGCGATGGCCGGCGGCCTGGGCAAGGACTTCGTCAACGTCATGTTCACCAAGGAGTTCGTGGACAGAACCGGCATCACCACCGTGGAGGAAGTCATCGCGAAGAAGTTCCCCGTCCGCATCGCCATCAAGGCCAACGGCTCCTTCGGCGAGTTGGCGTGCAACAAGGTGCTCGAAGTCCTCGGCGTCGATTACGATACCGTCAGGTCCTGGGGCGGCAGCGTCACCCAGACCGGAAGCGCCGCCATCGTCAGCCTGCTCAAGGACGAGAAGGCCGACATGACCATCGACCACGTCGGAGCAGGACAGTCGGCAACGACTGAACTCTGCCTGACCACCGAGATGTTCTTCCCCGAGCTCTCCGCCGACACCCGGGCCAAGATGAACGAGCAGGGCTTCGACAACATCGCGATCCCCGCCGGCACCTGGAACGGACAGGCGAAGGAGATCCAGTCCGTGGGCTCCCCTCAGGTCGTGCTCGTTTCGGCGTCCGTTCCCGACGATGTGGTGTACGTCCTCACGAAGGCCCTCTGCGAAGGCAAGGAGAAGCTGGTCGAGGCCAACGCCACCCTCGCATCCTTCGACCCCGCGACGGCCCATGACATCCTGAAGACCGGCGCTCCTCTCCATCCCGGCGCGGAGAAGTACTACAAGGAAATGAAATATATGCAGTAAAGAGGATTCGTTGAAGGAGCCGCGGACGGATGCTGCGGCTCCTTCTTTTCCAGGGGGGAACAGCGGCCCGATAGCAACCGAAAAGCGGTACGAACGACAGGGGGATTAAAAAAATGGTCGAGCACGCTCCGGCAAGAATGACGGTGAGGCAGGGAATCATCGTCGCAACGAGCTTCATCTGGATTGCGTTCCAGTTCTATCTTGCCATTGTCAGCCCGCTTCACCCGATGATTCAAAGCCCGGTACACCTGGTCCTTGCTCTGCTCATCGTGTTTCTCTATCGCCAAGCGGAGTCCGGCGGAATCCTCGGGAAGAGCGTCGACATGCTCTTTTTTGCCGGTATCCTTTTTCTCTTCTACTACTTCATCTCCGAATCCACCAGGCTGACGACACGAATCGCCTTCATCTCGGACGTGACGACTCTCGACGTCGTCGCCATGCTCGTCTGCGTGGTCGTCCTCATGGAGGCGGTCCGCCGGACATTGGGAAAAATTCTTTTCTTCTTTATCCTTTTCTTTATCGCGTACGCATGGTTCGGCCATCGTTTCCCCCCCATTCTCAGGTACCGCGGAACGAATCTCGAAACGTTCACCGAACTCATGACCATGGGCCCCGACGGCATTCTCGGAACGCCTCTGTACACTTCGGCAAACAGTCTTTTCTACTTCATCGTCTTCGGCGTTTTCTTCTCGGCCTGCGGCGGCGGGCAGCTCCTGATCGACATCGGATTGAAATTCTCGAACAAGAGCTCCGGCGGTCCCGCCAAGGCCGCCATCATCTCTTCGAGTCTCATGGGGATGATCAGCGGCAGCGCCGTGGCCAACGTCTCGACCACGGGCGTGATGACCATTCCGATGATGAAGAAGGTGGGGTACACGCCCGAACAGGCGGGCGCCATCAAAGCCGTGGCCTCCACGGGGGGGCAGATCATGCCTCCCATCATGGGCATAGGGGCCTTCATCATGGCGGAGATGCTGGGAGTGCCCTACAAGACGATCGCCTTTTCGGCGATCATACCGGCCGTCGCCTACTTTCTCTCGGTCTTTCTCTTCGTCAGCTTCCTCGCCCGGAAGCAGCGGGTCGCGAAGGCGTCCGCGGAGACGGCCATCGAGGTGGATCCCATCCTTCCGAGGCTGTATATGCTCCTGCCGGCGGTCGTCCTCGTTTACTACATGGTCTCGGGCGCGTCGCTGATGCGCAGCGGCATGATGGGCATCTACGCGGCCGTCGGAGTGAACGCCGTCAGCCGCTTCGTCCTTGGCGGGAAATACTACGTCAGCCTGAAAGGGCTCTTCGACGCGGCGCTCCAGGGAGTTCGTCAGGCCGCGGACATCGCCATTCCCACAGCCGCATGCGGCATCATCATCGGCATCGTCATTCAGTCGGGGCTTGCCACGAAGCTTTCCACCATCATCGCCGGCGTCGGCGTCAGCAACCTCGTATTCGCCCTCCTGATCACGATGGGCGGCTGCATGCTCCTCGGCATGGCGCTGCCCACCGTCGCCGCCTATCTGGTGGCGAACATTCTTTTCGTCCCCACGCTTGCCGCCCTGAAAGTACCCGCCCTTCCCGCGAACATGTTTGTCTTTTATTTCGGGATCATGGCCCAGATAACGCCGCCCGTGTGCCTCGCCTCTTTCACGGCCGCCGGCATCGCCGGGGGCGACGCGTGGAAAACCGGGTGGACGGGGGCGAGGTACGCGCTCGTGGCGTTCCTCATTCCCTTCATCTTCGTCTATGAACCGGCGATTCTGCTCATGGGCTCGGGAATCGAAATCGTCAAGGCGACGGCGATGCTCTTCACGGGAACGCTCTTGCTTGCAGCCGGAATGGCGGGCTTTCTCATCACGCCGCTGAAAACTTTGGAACGGGCGGTGCTGATCGCGGCGGCCATACTGATGATTCTGCCGGAGCGAATGACCGACCTCATCGGCCTATCCGCGGGCGCGGCGGTTCTTTTTCTCTGCGTCGTCAGAAAGAGAAGAACGGAGGGCGGACAGCAATGAACGCGCATCGCGAAGAGCAATACAACGCCATCATCGCGGGGTCGGGCATCGCCGGACTGATCGCGGCCTGCGCCCTCGTCGAGCAGGGCATGGACAGGATCGCGGCGCTCTCTCCCGGGTACGGGGGCGCACCCTATATCGCCGCTTTCAACGCCGTCCTGCAGGACACTCCTTCGGGCGACAGCCCCGCTCTCTATTGTTCGGACATGCTGGCCGCGGGCTACGGCCTGGGGAACAGGGAGCTCGTGGAAGCGTTGGGAGCGTTGACGGGAGAGTGCGTCGACCTTCTGGAACGCTGGGGCGTCTCCTTCGCACGTCTTGAAAACGGGCAGTACCGTCTGCGCCGCGCCTCCGGATCAAGCTGCCCGAGATCTCTCTGCCGGACGGATACGCTCGTCGGCGGGCATATCGTGCGCGTGCTGCGGCGGGCGCTCTCCGAGAAGGGGGTCGCGTTCCTCGACGGAATGTCCTGCGTACACCTTCTGACCGCCGACGGACGCATCGCCGGCGCCGCCTGCGCACACAACGGCGAACCTGCTGCGATTCTCCGCGCCCCGGTCGTTCTTGCAGCCTGGGGCGGCGTGGGAAACCTCTACGGCAAGTCCACCTACCCCGCGGACATCGACGGACGCACCCTCGCCATGGGCTTCGAGGCGGGCGCATCGCTCGTCGATCTGGAGTTCGTCGAATTCGAACCCATGGTCTGCTACGATCCGCCCGAAGCAGTAGGAGAACCCTGCCCCACCGCCATGCTCGGGGAGGGCGCCTTCCTGCTGAACGCCAACGGAGAACGTTTTCTCCTCAAGGTTCGTCCGCAAGGAGAGGCGGGAGCGCCGAAAAGCCTGATCAACAACGCCATCCGGGAAGAGGTCGCGGCCGGCAGAGGGAGTCCGCTCGGCGGCGTCTACGTCGATATGCGCCACCTCGACCGGAAGGTGCTGGAAGCCTACCCGTGGTTTTACGAACGAGTCAGGAACGCAGGGGTCGATGTGCACCGGGAACTCCTCCAGGTGGGACCGATGGCGCACAGTCACTCCGGAGGGCTGGAGATCGACCGCCGCTGTATGACCACTGTCGCCGGACTCTTCGCCGCGGGAGAGGCCGCGGGCGGCATGCACGGCGCCTGCCGCATGGCGGGAAACGCAGCCACCCAGGCCGCGGCCTCCGGGCTGATGGCGGCCAAGGGTATGGCGGAGTATACTCCCCCGCCTCCTCCAAGAACGCCGGAGATCCTTCCGTTCCGGGAAAACCCGGAAATCAGGGCAACGCTCCTCCCGCGGATCAGAGAAACCGTTTCAAGGCATATCGAAAGAGAGCGGAACGCAGAGGGGCTGCTCGCTGCGCTGGCCTTCCTCAAAAATCTCCGAGAAGAGGCTTCGGGCGACACCTTCACGGAACAGTGCGCCCTGTCGGCGCTGTTGCTCGGCACAGCCGCCCTGACAAGGGAAGAATCGCGGGGAACGCACATCAGAACGGATTACCCGGAACAACGCGGCGAGTTCGACTGCTCCATCCGCATCAAAAACAACGGCGGCGGAATCGTCGCTGAAAGAATCAAGAGATAGCGAGAGGAAGAGGAGGAAAGCATGTTCGAGCCAACAGGAATCATAGCGGCTATGGCAACGCCATTTTTCGACGATGAATCGATCAACCGGGACGAACTCCGCAATCAGGTGCACCGCTTCGTCGATGCGGGAGTCCACGGTCTTTTCTGCCTGGGAACGAACGGGGAGAGCTTCGCGCTGACGTACGACGAGAAGATACAAGTGATGGAGACGGTGATCGAGGAGAACGCGGGGCGCCTTCCGGTCTACGCCGGAACCGGCTGCATCACGACGGCGGAGACGATCGCGCTCACGAAAGCGGCCGGGGACCTGGGCGCCGACTGCGCGTCGATCATCTGTCCCTACTTCGCCGAGAGTTCGCAGGAGCAGCTTTTCAACCACTTCAAGTCGGTGGCGGAGTCGGTGGATATTCCGATCGTCCTGTACAACATACCGGCCAGAACCGGTGTCAATCTTTCCCATCAGATCGTTTCGAAACTGGCCAGGATTCCGAATATCGTGGGAATAAAGGACAGCAGCGGCAACTTCGACAACATTCTCCGGTACATCGAGGAAACCCGCGGCATCGGCGACAAGCCGTTCAACGTCCTCTCCGGCAACGACTCTCTGATTTTGTGGACGCTCTTCGCCGGAGGAAGCGGCGGTATTTCGGGAGTCAGCAACGTGCTGCCGGACACGATGGCGGCGATTTACGACCTCTGGCGAGCCGGGGATTTCGAGAAGGCAAGAAAGGTACAGGACAGCATCAGACCCCTTCGCGACTGCCTGAAGCTGGGCAATCCCAACTCGATCATCAAGCGCGCGGCCAACCTTCGAGGAGAGAAGCTGGGCCCCTGCCGCGCGCCGTTCAATATCACCTCGAACTCCGTAGACGACACGCTCCGCGAAGTTCTGGCACTCTACGCCTGAAGGCGAAACAACGTTGCGAAAGCGAGGAACACCATGAAAAAACCGCGTATCGGCATCACCATCGGCGATCCTTCCGGGATCGGGCCGGAAATCTCTCTGAAAGCGCTGCGGCATGAGGAAGTACTCGATACGTGCATTCCGCTGCTCTACGGCGATGAGTACGTCCTTCGCCGGGCGACCGGCATTCTGGGAGACGGGATGCGGCTGCACGTGCTCGGGTCTCCGAAGGAACCTCTTGATGAAGGAGCTGTGAACATCGTCTCCCCCGGCGTTTTGAACGAACCGTGGGAGTACGCGAAGGTACAGGGAACGTGCGGAAAAGCCGCCTTCGAATACATCGGGCGAGCCATCGGAGACGCGCTCGACGGCTCGCTCGACGCCGTGGTCACCGGACCGATCAACAAAGAGGCGCTTCACGAAGGAGGAATCCCCTACTCCGGACATACGGAGATTTTCGCCGATCTGACGGGAACGAAAGACTACGCGATGCTGCTCACCGGAGGGGACATCCGGGTGATCCACGTCTCCACCCACATCTCGCTGCGGAAAGCGTGCGACAGGGTCAAGAAGGAACGGGTCCTCACCGTCATCCGGCTTGCCGAGGAGGCGACGAAGGGGCTGGGCGTCGCACAACCGCGCATCGCCGTCGCCGGGCTCAATCCGCACAGCGGCGAGGGCGGGCTCTTCGGCGACGAGGAAATCAACGAGATCATCCCCGCTATCGAAGAGGCAGGACGAGAAGGGATACGGGTGACGGGACCGGTTCCACCCGACACGGTCTTTCTGAAAATCGCAAAGGGAGAGTTCGATATCGTGGTGGCGATGTACCATGACCAGGGGCACATACCGCTCAAGCTCACCGACTTCATGGGCGGCGTGAATATCACGGTCGGGCTGCCGATTATCCGAACCTCCGTCGACCACGGTACCGCGTTCGGAAAGGCGGGAAAGGGAACCGCGGACGAATCCAGCATGCTTGCGGCCATTCGTTCCGCCGTGAGCCTCGCGCAGAACCGAAAACACAGGAACGGAAAGTAGAGAGCCGCATGGGCGCCCGATACATCGTCATCGCGGACGACTTCACCGGCGCGAACGACACCGGTATACAGTTTCTGAAGGCCGGATACAAGGCATCCGTGCTTCTGGACGCTTCCGCGATCCCGTCGATCACCGGCGAAGACGTCGTTGCCGTGGTGGACACCGAATCCCGGAACGTCCCGGCGAAAGAGGCGGCGATCCGCCTTGAAACCGTCGCCGCGCACATCGCTCCTCTGCGGGAAAGAAGCATCGTCTATAAGAAGGTGGACTCGACGCTGCGGGGGAATATCGCCGCCGAGACTGCCGTTTTGCGCGACACGCTGCATTTTCCCGTGACCGCGTTCACACCGGCCTACCCGAAAAACGGACGCACCGCAAAGGACGGCCTGCTGTTCCTCGACGGCGTTCCCGTCGTCGAGACGGAGATGGGAAGAGATCCGCGAAACCCGGTCGGCACATCGTCCCTTCCGGAGACGCTGAAGGGAGCGAGCTCGCTCGCGGTCAGGCACGTTTCGCTCGTCGAAATCAGGAGCGGAGAGATTCCAGAAATACTGAACGCCGTGGGCGGCAAGGGCGTCTATACGTTCGACGCCGACAGCGAGGAGGACCTTCGGCTGATTGTGAACGAACTGTGTTCGGTTCTTCCTCCCGAGGAGATTCTCTGGGTCGGGTCGGCGGGCCTGGCCGAAGCGCTGACGACACGGCCACGTCCCGTTCTCCTCGTCGCGGGGAGCATGAGCCCGAAGACCGCCCTGCAGGCGCGGACGCTTCTGGACCGGACGGATGTCGCTCCCGTTCTGGTCGATGTTCCCGCGCTGCTGGAGGATGCCGTATCCGAGGGGAACCGCCTTTCCGGCGCGATTTCTTCTCTGCTGCGGCGGGGCACGAGCGTCCTGCTCGCGACGTCGCTGGAAGAAGAGCAGATCGAGACGGGGAGGAGTGCCGACGCCTCGGAAATCGTGTGCCGTACGCTTTCGGAGGTTGTCTCGGAGGCCCTTGAGACGGCTGCTGTTTCGGGGCTCTTCCTCACGGGAGGCGAGGTGGCCGTCCGGATCGTCCGCGCTCTCGGGGCGACGGGCGCCGATCTCGGGGAGGAGCTGGAGCCCGGTATTCCCCTGCTCCGTCTTCGAGGAGGACGTTTCCACGGTCTTCCAGTGGTGACGAAGGCCGGCGCCTTCGGCGGCGAAAGGACCATGATCGAGTGCTTCACCGTGCTCTCGCAACCGAGTGTTCGCGTATCCGGGGGCTCGTCGCGGATTCCTTCGTTTTGAAAACAACCGTCGTCCGCAGGACATATCCGCCGCTTGACACGGAAGGCGCTTTGACGCTACATTTTACGCAAGACTTTGGGAAAAATACGGTTTCGCGTCACCGGCCAACCGAGCATATTCCTGAAAAAGCGCACACTTCGAGGTGAAAGCGGCTATGACGGAACAGAGACGTACACTGGCGAAAAAAATACTGAACCACATACACAGAGGGGAAATTACGACCAATGTCGAGGGAAAGCTTCCTTCGGAGCGCGACATGGCGTCCTTCCTCGGCGTGACCCGTCCGATTCTGCGACAGGCCATCGCCGTGCTCGAAGCGTTCGGGGTCCTGGAAATACGGGATCGCCAAGGGATCTTCATGACGAACTACGAGATATCCGAGATGGTCTTTCCCGGCGACTGGCCGCCGTCCACGATGCTCGAAATATTCCAGGTCCGCATGCTTCTCGAGCCGAGCGCCGCCCGTATGGTTGCGGAAAACCGCACTCCGGAGGCTTTGCGAACGATCAAGGAATCCGTCGCGCAGATGGCCGTCATCATCGACTCGGAACGCCCCGACAGAGAAAACCTCCTGGCGCAGTGGAACCGCATTCTCCACGCCAGGATCATCGCCGCCGCGAAAAACCAGTTTTTGAGCCGCATCTACGAGACGATATCGCAGGCGTACGAGAGCGCAAGCACGTCCATCCCCTTCAGACGCGAAGAACTTCCCTTCGACGCCATCTACGACGAACACCTGCGCATCGTGGACGCCATCGAACGGAAAGACGGGGACGCGGCGGCGGCGCTCGTCCTGGAGCATCTGCAGTCGTCGGTTCAACGCGCCGCCCATAGTCTGAAGAATTCCGGCTTCGGCGGTGAACCCGCGATCATGGAAAATCTTTTCAGTTCCGACTCTTCAAAAAAACCCTGAAACGGCGGAGGAAGTGCGCCGCCCCGGCGATCTTTCTAGAGCAACCGCTCAGCGACAAGGCTCCGGCAGCCTCCGCGAAACGGGCGCCTTCATGTTGTTCAGCAGCCGTGCAACCGTAAGGAATGCGCGGTTTCGCGGAAGAGCGCCGGGAATCCCCGAACAGAGACAATCAAGGCGCTCCCGATGACGATCGAGGACAGCATCTCGATCGTCATCGGGAGCGCCTCTCCTTTTTGGGGCGGGCGACCGAGAAGTCGCACACCAGCGGCAGATGGTCCGAGAGACTGACCCGCGGCACGTTGAAACGCTCCATCTCGATTCCCGGCCCGTAGAGGACGAAGTCGAGCGCAAGCGCCGGAATCCGGCTTGGAAACGTCGGCATGTTCGTCGGATTGGCGTTTTGAAAACCGGTCTTCCGGAAGAACGAGCGCAACTCCCGTTCGCCTCCGTAGGTATTGCCGTCGCCCGCCAGAATGACGGGCTTCTTCGCGTCGATGCATCGTTCCGCGATCTCGCCGAGCTGCACCGACCGCGCGGCGTACCCCAGGGGAAGATGCGTCAGGAAGAGCGTGAACTCGTCGAACTCCACTTCGAGCAACGTCTTTTTCACTCCCTTGCTCAGCACGTGCTCCTTCGTCCCGACCATGGGGAGCTTCGTGATGACGGCGTTCCCCTGCGACTTCAGCAGCGGCGTCTTCGAGACGATGGAACCGGAATCGTACTTGCACGCGAAGACGGACTTCCCGCCGATACGCGAGGCCAAGGTCCGCGCCTGACAGGAGCCGTTCTGACGGAACGATCCGGAATCCGCCTCCACCAGCCCGACAAGATCGGGGTTCAGTTTGGAGACATACTCCGAGATACGGCGGAAGCGCCCCTCCGTCCTCCGAAGACATCCCGAGAAAGGAAACGGAAAGTGATAGTTCCATCCTGTTCCGGTTCCATACCTGATGTTGTACAGCACTAAACGCATACGAACCTCCCGAACACGGAAAATATCGTCCATTATAGAGCACATCCGCCATTCTTCTTCGGTGATTTCCACGGTTTTCTCGCTTGCCTCGCCACGCTGCAAAAAGTTTTTCATCGACGATGCGAAAAAAATAGCAAAACAGGGGAATATAGGGTAGAATAACGAAAGAAACCCGATCTTTTCTCAATTGAAAAGGAGGAATAGATTCATGGTCGTGAAGGTACCCCCCGAGCCTTTCCGCATCAAGATGGTAGAACCGGTCCGCGTTCCCGGCGGAGACGAGCGCGAAAAAGCCCTTGAAGCGGCCCGATTCAATATGTTCGGCCTCCGCGCCGCCGACGTCTACATCGATCTCCTCACCGACTCCGGAACGGGCGCGATGAGCAAGCAGCAGTGGGCGGCCATCATGATGGGCGACGAGGCGTACGCCGGCGCGGACAGCTTCTTCAGTCTGAAGAAGGCCGTCAAGGAGGTCCTCGGATTCGACTACGCCATTCCCGTCCATCAGGGACGCGCCGCCGAAAACGTCGTCTTCGGTTCGCTCGTGAAGGAAGGGGACGTCATCCCCTTCAACATGCCGTTCGACACCACGCGGGGGCACATCTTCAACTGCAAGGCGTCCTCCGTGGATTGCGTGATCGACGAGGCCTTCGATCGAACCAACCAGCACCCGTTCAAGGGGAACGTCGACATCGCGAAGCTGGAAAAAACGATCGCGGAGTACGGCAAGGCGCGCATCCCCTTCATCATGGTCACCATCACGAACAACTCCGGCGGGGGCCAGCCGGTGAGTTTGGCGAACCTCGGAGAGGTTTCCGCCGTCGCGAAGAAGCACGGTATTCCTCTGCTCCTCGACGCGGCGCGCATGGCGGAGAACGCGTGGTTCATCAAGAACCGGGAGAAGGAGTGCGCGCACATGACCATCGCGGAGATTCTGAAGGCCACGATGGACACGGCCGACGCGATCACCGTTTCGTGCAAGAAGGATCCTCTGGTGAACATCGGCGGCCTCGTCGCCTGCCGCACCGAGGAGATGTACTACAAGATCGTCCCCAGAGTCATCCTCTTCGAGGGCTTCGCCACCTACGGCGGCCTCGCGGGACGCGATCTGGAGGCGCTCGCGGTCGGCCTCCGCGAGATGACCGACGAACAGCATCTCACCCACCGCATCGAGCAGGTCCGCTACCTCGGCGACCTGCTCGAAGAGGGCGGCGTGCCCTGCATCCAACCGACCGGCGGCCATGCGGTCTTCATCGACGCCGCCGCTTTCCTGCCGCACATTCCGCAGGGGAGCTACCCCGCCGACGTGCTCTCGGTCGAGATCTACCGCGAGGGCGCCATCCGCGGCATCGGCCTCGGCGCGCTCGCCTTCGAGACCACGGACGAGAAGACGGGCGAGCGGCTCTTCCCGAAGCTTGAGCTCTTCCGTCTCGCGGTCAACCGCCGAACCTACACCAACAGCCATATCGAGTACGTCGCGGAGAGCATCGTCAACGTGTACAAGCGGCGCGATTCGATCCGCTGGGGACTCGAAATGGTCTACGAGCCCCCGGTGAAAGGGCTGAAGCACTTCCTGGCCCACCTGAAACCCGTCGCGCTGTAGCGCATTCGTAAAGAACGGGAACCAAGTGAAAAGACGGCGGCCGGCGTCCGAAACGCTCGGCCGCCTTTTTGCATGGAAAAATTCATAGAGTATAATGAGAAGCGGATTGGCGTACAGCCGTTTTGCTTCGGAAAAGCCCCTTGTTCCCGAAAAACGGCATGATTTCGATTGGAAAGGTGGTTTTTTTATGAAGTCGGCACTCTATATCCGCCGCTGCCTCCTTATGTTCGTTGCGGCGACCTGTCTTTTTTCACAAGCGGAGGGAGCGGTATACAGAGTCAAACCCGGGGGGACCGGAGACGGTTCTTCTTGGGAAAAGGCTCTCGGTGAACAGGGATTCGCAAGCACGCTCTCGGAAGCAGGCCCGGGAAACGAGTTCTGGGTCGTCGCCGGAACATACAGGCCGCTTGTCGCATCGCAGGACGTTGCTCCCTCAAAGGAGCAGTCGTTTCTTGTCAACGGGGGCGTATCTCTCTACGGAGGCTTCGCCGGTGACGAAACCGCCAGGGACCAGAGAAAATGGGAAGAGAACACGACCATTCTTTCCGGGCTCATGGACTCCGACGAAGGGTACGTCAACAGCTATCACGTGCTGCTAATCAGCGGGGATGTCGGCGGTTCGCCCGTTATCGACGGGTTTACGATCACCGGAGGACGCGCCGACGGAACCGCCGATAAAAGCCGCGGCGGCGGTATGTACATCTCCGGCAGCAGCCCCAGGATCACGAACTGCACCTTTTCGCTGAACAGCGCCGTCAACGGGGGCGCGCTGTATGCCGCAGCGAGCGCGCCGCTCATCAGAGATTCGAAGTTCTCGTACAACGAAG
>WPCG01027258.1_pt1 | contig 12600 bp, 19 predicted proteins | sample 5403311 | NCBI WGS metagenome assembly WPCG01 (sample SAMN12869467, study PRJNA574797) | sludge metagenome | isolation source: wastewater treatment of Control | place: China:Beijing | collected 2019-05-17 | reverse complement strand
GTGCTGCTTCCAGTTAGGTATGCAGCTTGCCTAACAACTTAATAATAGCATAAATTTAGGTGGCTAATAAAAGGGAAGCTACAAAAAGAAAAGCCACTGCTATAGCAGTGGCTTTGGTCTATCAATAGCTATCTTACCAATGATAAGACGTGCTATTTACATTAGCATTCCCACGGGGAACACTACAATCCAAACTTATGTTTGGTGTTGGCATTTGCGGTATGCTTTTTATAGCAGGTTCACCTTGCATTAAAAACTTATGGGCTTTGGCCGCTAATGAGGCTGCTCGAAAGATATAACGATTATCTTCTTGCAATGCCTTTAACCAACTTGCAATATAAGATTCATGCTGTAGTTCACCCACTAAACCAAGGTCTGCACATAAAAATGCACTGCCTAGTTCAGCTACCAGTTCTTCAAACGCATAACGCTCTTTCTGATCATTAAAGCAAGCTAATTTTGCTTTCCTATTCAACCGCTTTTCATGACCTGTCCAATGAACCAGCTCATGTAATAAGGTTGCATAGTAATCTTCAGGCGTTTTAAACGTGGCTGCAACCGGAACAAAAATTTTATCGGTGCTAGGCGTGTAATGAGCACTAAAACCACCAAATTTTATGTCCGCGCCACTTTGTTTAATAACAGCTTCACATTTTTCGTTCGGATCAAAAGCAGATTGGGGGGTATCGCTCTCAAGCTGAATACCTTCAATCTGATCCACATTAAACAATGTGAAAGGATTAATGATAGGAACTTGCTTAGCTTCTTCTGTTTTCTCATCTTCGACTTCCATCAATTTATAGAAAACACAATGCGTTCCTTTTTCACCTCTTTTAACACGGACTTTTAACTCTTGGGCTTGCTTAAATGTAAGCCATAAGTTAGAGCTAAAGCCGTATTTAATTGCTTTGAGCCATAAAATTACTGTATTAATACCTGTATATACCGTGCCATTGGCATAGTTTTTAGGCAGTGCATTAAAGCCAGGTGTAGCCCAGGGACACTCCCAAGGTTTTACGCCTGCTTTTAGGGCTTCAATAATGTCATGGGTTACAGTTTCATAAATATTTAACATGTTTGGTTCCTCACAAAATGCGAGGAACGCTTATTCCACGTCCTTGAGGACGTAAAATAAACGTCCTCAAGGGTTAATGAAATTTAATGTGCCGCAAAAAGTTTACGATCGTAAACTTTACTAGGAATTAGCAGCTAGCCTAGTAATTCTATTTTAACATTTGTAGCAAAAATTAAGAATAGAGTGAAAAGGACAAATTACCCACAATCATACGAGCAATTAGTTGTGGCTCTTCTTCATGTGGATAATTTATGGCTTTTACATGCTATACTACGGTAGCTCCATTTTAACATGTACCGTGCATGAGGTATTATAAGCAAATTTTTGAAGGCTGTAGCGATGTTTTAACCTATTTATTTTTTATGATTAGGGTCTAATAAAACATACAAAAAGAAACCAATAATAGGCGTGGTTATTGCTGATATAGTTAACCATAAGGCAATCCTAAAATAATTCAGTTTTTTCACTACAATTTTTGAGTTTGTAATTATTTGCTCGGCATAGTCTCTCTCAATTCTGGACGGACTTCTATCCTCTGTTGCTATACACTCTTTAAGCTCACTTAATAAATTATCGATCGAGTGATTAGCTAGATGTCCAAAAAAGAGTAAACTAGGATTTTTTATGTCTGACTCATCCCTAAATAACCATTTTAATTTAGTTTGAGGTGCAAAAGAGAGAATAGCCGTAAGTATTGCCAGTAAACAAAAAATAGAGAAGCTTATCGCGTAGTAAAATATATAGGGATTTTGCTGGTGCTTTAAGTAATCTAAAACCTGAAATAATACAGCTCCATTTAATGCAATAATGACGGAATTTTTTGCTTCTGCAAATTTAAGCCAATCATTAACAGTAAAGAATATATCCTTAAGCTGATTATTCATTTATTCACGTAGTTTAATAAGCTAAATAAGTCAGTTCTCAAATGCCCATAATGATTTTTATTTCCTATCAGGTTAGTATTATACCAATTTTCCATAGCTACATTCACAATATTGCCTTCGTAGCAGTCTTGATAGGAATTATAATTTAACAAATTTTGATTATCTGCATTTAAGTTAATATAGATTACCTTTGATACCATGAAAGATTTAGTAATATTTCTATTAGCATTATTACAAAGGTTGGATGCATAATTTAATACATCACCCATCCAGACCACATCATTTATGCTGCTGCCTAAATAACCTGCTTTGATCATGAGAGCACGTCCATAATCCATACCCATTCCAATCCTTATAGGGGTTATATTATATTCGTTGAGCTTATAATTTAGCATTTGGATTAACGAGGATATTCGAGCTGCTGTAGCAAAAACGGCATTGAAATCGGGTTTGGATGGAGTATTAAATATACCATTAACGCAGTCACCTGTTATTTTGATTTCAGCGCAAGAATTATTACCGTTCATGACAGCAACCACCTCAGATACAAAGGCTCTATATAATTTGGCTAAGGTTGGTCTACGATGTTTTTCTGTTAACTTGGATGAATCTCTGATATCAACAAAAAGCGCAGTGCATTTAACATAAAAACCATTAGTATAGGTAAGGGCATCCCGATTTGGGATTGACTCTAATTCTTCATATGAATTATCTTTCTCGGATAGTATTTGCTCGATACGCGCAAAACTTTTTAAAAATTCATAATTTATATGGTTCGCTTTCATATAATAATACAGTTCTAATAATCAACATATAGTACTACATATAAACTATTTTTACTATATGTGGTGTTTGCAACTTATTAAGTTTTGGTCTTAGAGCTAAAGAAGCATTAAGACAACAACATTTAGATAGCGTCGTATGGTAATTAACTAGCTAACCCTGTCCATTTGAACAGGGTTATATTGGAAAGCTTCCAGAGAAAGCTTTTTACTCCATATAGGCTTAACTAAGAGCTAAGACTTAAGTGATAGGAAATCCTATCAAAAATGTTCATGTGCAATTCGTGAAATAGCATACTCAACCATTGCATTCTTAAACCTAGCAGTGTCATGACGTATTACATTAGCACATGACCAAGATTGGATGTAATCACATACGGAGGAATATCCATATATGTCTGCATCTTTAATAAGCATATCTAAAATATCACGTTTAAATCGTTTGAAAATCTTAGCTGCTTTTATTGTAGAGTTGGGAAGGTATAAATAGCCATGCGACTCAAGAAAATAGAACTCCTGAGTACATAAAGCATATAACGCCTCCACAGTACAATTCTCTAATAGCCATGTTTCTAAAGACTTTTTCTTAAAAAACATAGTTGTCTCCTCATGATTAATGAGGAACATACATTTAACCCTTGAAGGGCATAGCAATGTATGTCCTCAAGGGTTAATAAAATTCGCTGCAAAAGTAACTGCTCGTTAACGATACTAAGATAAGGCAGCTAGCTTAGCATCTTCAGTATAACAAATTTATCCTTAATAATGTTATAGTTTCTATGCTCTAACCTTTTTGTTTTGGCCGTCCTAATTTGAGTTTGGGAAGCGCTGAAATTACTGCACTAAGCTCTTCATCCGATAAATTGCTAAGTAGTTGAATACCTGCTCGAACAATTTCAGATTTATTTGTGGATATTCCTTGCTTTAAGCAACGCTCTTTTATCTCATGAATTAAATCTAAATCCGTTGAGGGCATGGTAAAGCCATCCCTTACTATCACCGTATCGTTCATATAGTACTCTTTAATATATGGTTAAAACTATTATAACTATTTGTATTAGTTAGTAAAAATTATTTGACATAATTAATAGTTATAACTATTATAATTATTATAACTATTTATATTTATTTGTTAGCTCTAACGAGTAGTATGTAATCCATAAGGAGAAACTAAATGTTTAATACACTTAGCTTAGAAATGTTACAACGCCAAGCACCTTCTATTTTTAGTGAAAATAGCGCAGAAAGGACGAGCGATAGGTATCAACATATATCGACCTTTAAGGTGATAGAAGGTTTAATAAAAGAGGGATTTTTACCCACTTGGGCTGCACAGAGCCAGTGTAGAGATACCAACAATCTAGTTTATACAAAACACACGCTACGGTTTCGTCATCATAATGCACGTCCAACTTCTAGCGGTTTATATCCTGAGATAGTCCTCACTAATTCGCATGACGGCTTATCCTCCTATCGCTTAATGGCTGGCGTTTATCGTATTGTCTGTGCTAATGGCTTAATAGCAGGTAACTCTTATGATGAAATCAGGGTACGCCATCAAGGAGATATAGTGAGAGAAGTGATTGAGGGTACTTATACTGTTATTGAAAACTCACAAAAAATGGTTAAATCAACTAGCCAAATGTCAATGATTGAACTTAATTACGATGAAAAAATAGCCTTTGCTGAAGAAGCACATACCCTGCGTTTTAAAGATAGTGAGACGGGTAAAAACATTGATCCTGCTAAATTACTGATGCCTCGTCGCAATGCTGACATAGGAGCAGATCTCTTCAGTGTTTTTAATGTAGTTCAAGAAAATTTAATAAAAGGCGGGGTCAGAGGCTACACCACTGACAAAAGAGGCTATCCAAAACGGATAAGTACTCGTGGAATTAAAAGTATTGATCAAAACACGCGATTAAATAAAGCCCTTTGGACAATGGCTGAAAAAAGGATGGTATTGTAAATTAATGAATAACCGTTCAGTTAAGAACATTTATTAAGTATCACTTTACTTAGCAGCTTTTTTTAGAGGAAAAAGGGGATGGACTCAATAACGCTTATATTATTGTTAATATCTCTAATTGGAATGGCAGCCTATCTTGTAACAGGCTCTTTGAGGCTTGGCATAATTATTTTATCATTACCTGTCTCATACCGTATATTTGAGGAAATAACCAGCTATAAAACTGCTGATGATGTCATAGATGGTATAGTGCATATTGCTGGTTATGGGGCATTATTTCTTATGGCAGCCTGTGTAATTTGTTGGCTAGTAAAAGATATACTAATTGCTCTGGATAAATACAATAAAGACAATCAATAAAGTTAGAAGCTCTTTCTATTAGCACATAGCTAAGCTATTCAAATGCGATTTTTACGTATACTATAACCTATCAATTATTTATGAGATTACTATGAATAAAGCTGAATTTATAAATGCAATTGTGGAAAAAACAGGCTCTAGTAAAAAAGATGCTACAACCATTGTTGATGCAGTATGGGATGTTATCCTGCTAACTGTCGCTAAAGGGGAATCTGTTACTTTTACAGGCATTGGCTCTTTTGGCGCAAAGCAACGTGCGGCGCGTACAGGTCAAAACCCAAAAACAGGTGAAAAACTCAATATACCTGCTGCAACCGTACCTTATTTTAAAGCGGGTAATAAATTCAAAGAAATAGTGGCTAAAATCAAAGAATAGATATGGCTATATTTTAGCTAGCTGGCGACTATTATTTGCCACTTTTTTTAGTACGTATAAAATAGTTTCATTCGGCTTTTAAGCATAAGAATTTAAAAATATGCGCCTTGATATTTACTATTGTGACGGCAAATGGGGAAATGAGCTAGAATTAAATTACTAAAGGCTAGTGATACTATTACGTTCTAAGCAGATTAATTAGACTTGAGAATAATTATTTTAAAAGGAATATTTATCATGTCAAATGAAGGTGATTTAAAAGAAGCAAGTAGAAATAAGATTAATATGCCTGTGTGCCCAGCTTGTGGTGGTTTTATACCTAATAATGAAACACCTGGTAAGCATCCAGGTGGTATAAGCCGTTTTTATCCGGGTGTTGAAATCTGTTCTGCTTGTGCAACAGCAGAAGCTATGATTGAATTGAAAGCTAAATTAAAGACCAGTCAACAATAATTATTTATTATATTTAATATAAAATTCTCTTTGCCATATCTCAAGCGGCTTATCGTCTAAGTCAATTGTGGTTTTTTTACCAACATTCAATTCATAAATAGCTTGTGGTGATTGCTGGATAAGCTTGATGGCTTTAGCAGCAACTAAAATGCTATCCGTACCAATGATAATAAACTGATTAATATTAACTGCATTTTTATGCTTTTTGGGCTGATTCATTATTGCTCCTGGTATCTCTATTTTTAGTATTTTTGTCAGCTTCCTTTTGCATTTTTTCAATAGCCTCTTTTAAGATAACGCTTTTGCCTTGACGATAGGACGGCCAAGGTACAAATGGTTGATCAGTATAAAGCCCACCCCAGGTAATAGAAGGTACGTCAGGACAACGATAAATAGCTGTATCCTTCTCTATCCTTACAAGCATATAACCACTACACGATATAGTATTGGCTTCCTTCGGATAAACATGCTTTAAAAAACTAATGTTTAAAACGCCAGTTTTATTTCCATAATAATATAACCAGTGATCAATCGCCGTAGCAGCAACATAAATCCCTGCTAAAGCAGCCCAAAGTGATAAGCCAAATCGCCAGGCAAGGGGTTTTTGCTTAGCGTCCTTATCACGAGAAATGATAATAAGTTTCCAGATAAAAACCAAAGCAGAGGTAATACCAAATGCGAAAAATAAAGGAACTGACCAATTATAGGTATTAAGAGCTATCTCCCTATTGGGATTATTTAATAAACCCATACCTAAAACAAAGGCTATACAACCTAGGAAAGTTGTTACACCATATCCTAGCAGCAACCTAGATCCTGTTAAATTAAAGCCAGATTGAAGTGCTGCCCGAGCTAGGGGAATAAAACTCATGTAGAGTAAAAAAGTAACCGAGAGAAGAAATACCATTATTTGATTCCTATGTGCTAAATTATTTTAGTTCCGATTGATAGTTAATAAACTCTTTAAACCAAATCATTCCTTTGAGTAAAGCGAATATTCTCATTATCACTTAGTAGTTTTGTAGCCCAAGCTTTTCTAATACTCCAGATAACGTATCTAAATCAGAAAAGCGAATTTTTACCCAACCACTTTTATTGGTTTTGTTATCAAAATCAAATCGAGTTTCTGCGCCAATCTCGTCCGCGAGTAATTGCTCCAATCGCTTAACATTAGGATCTATTTGCTTAGCCTGTACCTTTGAAGTTTTAGCAAATGCTTTAACCTCTTGTTCCAATTTTCTGACGCTCCAGCCATTTTTGATACATTGCTGTGCGAGTTCAAATTGCTGCTGAGGAACGAGTGCGGCTAATGCCTTACCATGTCCTTCTGTTAACTCACCGTTCATCAAAAAATCTTTAACGCGATCGTCTAAATTAAGTAATCTTAGAATATTACTAATCTTTGAACGGGATAAACCCAACAAATCAGCTAATTCTTCTTGAGAGTAGTTAAATTCATTAATAATACGTTGATAAGCTCTTGCTTCTTCAAGAGGATTAAGATCCTCACGGCTCACATTTTCAATAATACTAATGGCTGCAACCTGTTCATCCGTGTAATTTTTTACTAGGCAGAGTACTTCATGTAATCCTGCTAATTGAACGGCTCTCCAACGACGCTCACCTGCAATAATTTCATATTTACAATCGGCCAAAGGACGAACTAAAATCGGCTGTAATAACCCTTGAGTACGAATGGAGTTAGCCAAATCCTGTAACTTTTCTTTATCAAAAAGCTGACGGGGCTGATAATGTCCTGGTATCAAGTACTCAATAGGTAATTTTAATAAATTTGATTTATCCATTGAGTTACTTTTACCTTTAGTAGTGGCCTGCTATAATTTGATGAGCAGGAACGTAAATTAGACGATGATGAGCTGCACAGTCTCTCTTTCTAGCAAGCAAATGAGGCAAAGTAATTTGGCCCTCCAAAATATAAATAATATCGGAGCCATCCATACAAATCAGCTTTGGACGATCGCCATACAAATAATTGTCTAACGCCTCTTGGCTAAATCCATTTAATGAAACAAATAAGCCTAATGTATTATCTAAACTGGTTTTAACTTTGCCATCTAAATGACGTAAATCTTGCAAATCAGATGGCTTTTTACGCCATTTTGCTTCTAATAGAAAATGCGTATGACCATGAATAAATGCACCATCAATTTGCTCACCTTTTCGTCTGAAGGGTTTTTTAGGGTCTAAATCAAACAATAAAAATAACTCATTTAAGATGATTTCAAATTGATAACCCCTTTCTTGCAGATTTTCATTGATTGAACAATTTATAAATGCCTGCTTAATAGCAGCCAATTGATCATTATAAGCCCTTTGCTCATCAATACGCTTTTGATTAAGCTCTCTAGCCTCCTGGATCTTATACTGACTGATGTTTTTAGATTCACGCTGTTCTATATAAGCACGTAATTTAGTAAGTGCAGCTTCCGCATGCGCTTTTCTTACCTTCCCATCATTCATCCAAAGCAAGTGGTCGCCATCGTTATAAGCCAACATGTTTTCTATAATTTTGTCTAAAGTGGCCTTAGTAGTTTTACTCCTGTTTAAAAAATCTAAAATTGGAGATATTGCTCGGCGCATGGGTTGCCAATCGTGGCCGTCTATGACCTCAGAAGAAACACCGCATTGAATAAATAACGTTTTAATATCCTTTTTTTTCCAAATGACATAAATAACCGCATCTTCCAGCAATTTAATAAAAGGAATAGGGTAGTGCATTACTTTATTATCTCTCTAAGCAAAAATATAAGAACACTCATGTGTATATACCCTAATGATCCATCAGTTGTTACCAGCACACAACATATACCCTCGCCGTTTACGAATATTTTTTATTTGGTCAATCAATTGTAATGCTTGCTCGTAGGTTTGGCATACCACTTGTTGTTTTCCGCCTAACTTTGTTCCACGCCTGCCCCATAATTTGATTAAAACCCAATCGGCAAATAAATCCTGCTCAAGATATAGCTGGTAATAACGTTGAGATGATGGATTTTCCCAATAAATATTAATATATTCAAAACTGCTCATAGGAATATCTCTCACCTTATTCTAAGGCTTATCAGACAGTTTCTTAATACGCCATTCATTTAAATACTTAAGCTCCGCGTGAAGTTCACCTAATTCTTTTTGACTGCTAAGAAGCAATTGTTGAGTATCGCCATAACGTTTTTCATAATCATCTGCCCTATGTTGAGCATATATTAACTCAGTTTGGATAACCGCATATTGCTTATCCTGCTCTTTAGCAGCTTTTATAAGCGCTTGATAATTTATATTTAAAGCTTCATATTCAGTGGATAATTGAGAATGATTATTAGTTAATAGGTTAAGCTCATTTGCTTGATTTTGTATCCTGAGTTCTGCTTGCTGTAACTGCTGAGTTAAGTTATGGTTTACAGATTGTAAATCTTTTACTTGCAGGTCTACTTGATGGAGATTATTTTCATAATCTTGCTTGAGTTGCTGTAAAGCTTGCTGATGTTCAGCTTTAAGTTGACTAATCTGTTCCTTTAATAATTGAATAGCCTGGTCATGCTGTTGCTGTTGTTGCCTTAACTGGGCTTCAGTGGCTTTTTCATGCTCTATAAGCAATCGGTTAGCCAATTCTGACGCTTCTTGCGCTGAGGCTTTAGCCTGTTTTTCAGCTTCTAACTCATCTTTTAGTTTTAAATAATCATTCTGCAATCTACTGTGAGCCAATGCCTGCTCATTAAGTTGATGGTTAAGATTGTCGATAGTGTTAAAGCTAAGTTGCAATTCCTCAAGCGTCTGCTCATGTTTCTCCTGTAACTGTCCCAGTTCTTGCTGTGCTTTTTGTTGCGCTTCGTCAATCTTGGCTTGAGCTTGTTGTTCGAGATTTTCCCACACTATTTTAATCGCTTTAGTGATAGGATCAGGCAGGGTAGGCTTATTATCTAGCTCTTTACTCCAGGTCGCTATATGCTTTTTAATTGTGGCATTACTACCCCGCCCTAAACGTTGAGACAAGGCGGTTATATTGACAGGCTTTTTCTGTAGCCACAACTCATCGGCTATATGAGCTACCTCTTCATAGGTTAACCATTCATTAGCAGACATCTTCCATTAAGCCCTTGCTTTACTAGATATAAAAAGAGCTTTAACGCGCCGTTGCACATCTTCATTAAACCGTTTGGCATAAAATAAAATATTTTCAAGTTCAATGGTCTTTGCTTTATTGCAATCAACGCCTGCATGGATCGCATCCTCAATACAGGCTTGCAAATATCTATTGATCACATTTTCTTCAGCATATTCTTGCATTGCCAGGTGGATAGCCACTTCATATTTACCGCCTGAGATTATTTGATTAGATTTCATCATATACATGGCTATCTCCCTTAAAATTAGTTTGCATCTCTAAAAATTATTGTGTGCATGGCTGTTATAACAATCAGAGGAATAAGTATTAATTAAACATATTATAACGTGTAAATTTACACATGTAAAAATATTTATATTTACACCTTGCAATTGATGAGAACTGCAATTATCATCAATAGGTAACTTAAAGTTGAGGAGAGGGTATGAGGCAACGTTGCATAGTAAAAATTCAATATGGTTCATATACCGGAGAAGAAATGGTTTATTGTGATGAAAATGACGAGACCGAAACGATTATTGAAAAAGCTTTTAAACAAGCAAATTGCAATTTCCTTTCTATGGCTTACAAAAATGGCAAGGTTATTACTAGAGAATATGTGGAGTAACATAGGAATTTCATCATGAATGGAAATGAGAACTTTAATATGGATGCCGTTACATTGAATTTAAACAAGCTAATAGAACTAGCATCAGAAGCCTGTGCAGAGGCTAAAAAAGACAAGGATGTAAGATTCTATCTAAATGTCGAAGTGCATTGGAACGTGTTACGCTGTGTTGATGCTGAGTATTGTATGGCTACTAAGAAAGCTTACTATAGGGTATACATAGAAGGCGTTGATCCAGAAGGACATGTGCTCTCTGATTTTATTATCTATTATTTAGAAAATAAGGGGTTTAAGGGCGTGAGTGTAAATCTTGACTTGTAAAGTGACTGGCCTTTGCTCTGGTAATTACGGTTACTAAAGCAAAGGCCAGTTCGATTCTGGCTCGGTGGCTGAGGTCTGGTGAGAAGGGAGCGTAGTTCGATTCTGCGTGATATGCGATAGCCTCTATAAAGCTATCTAACTCTGGGTAGGTAAAGCTCGGTTGGCACGATCGTTAACAGCAGGCGGAATCCTGCTTAAGTGCAAATAGTGTTTATAATTTTAGCGATAGGTTCACGATCGTGAACCTATGTTTAAAGGGAGTTCATTTTATTAAACAATGAGACCACTCATGATGAATATTATTGATATTAACAGTAAAAATAAAGGTATGACAAAAGCAGAGGCTTTACAAGCTATTGCAGAAGCGTGTGAATTAGAAGTCCAAAAACCAGCCCGATTTTTAGCTGCCTGGAAGCGTGGGATTAAATTAGCTGGTGGTCATTACTTCAAGTTGCAGATCAGTATTGATAAAGCAACCCAATTAGAACAATTACAGCCTGATTATGATTTAATAAGAAATAGTCTAAGAGCAATTAGCACAGGGCAAGCCCAACTTCTGGCGCTTATGTATTCTTTTTATGATGATACAAAAGGGCAAGAAATGCTTAAAGCTATAGAGCGCCCTAGCATAAGGGATGCCGCATATTATTTAGACAGCGAACGTCTACAAGTTATTATTGAGCTTATGCAAAATTATCACGGTTGGTAAAGGATAAAATCATGTATAAACAAACTATTCCCGCTACAGATTGGTTATTTTTATTATGACTAAAATATCTGTACTTACGTTACCAATCAATCCTGAAGCATTTAAAATTCAGACCTATAGTGGTTTTGAGCAAGAAGTAAAATATGCACAAGAGCTTATTCAACAACAATTAGCCAATGGGACAAAGCGAGTTTATAACTCGGATTGGTTAATATTTACGGAATGGTGCAATACACGGGGTTTTATGGCTGAATCGGCTACGCATGAAGCTGTTACAATATTCTTAGCTTCACAGTACGAACAAGGGATACATCCTTCAACATTAAAACGCAGGTTAGCCGCTATCAAGTTTGCTTTTACGTGCCGACAACTTCCTTCCCCTACTGATCATCCCTTGGTGCGTGCGGTTTTAAAAGGGATACGTCGTGATCCTGAAGCACCGCCTGTTGAACAAAAAAAAGCGGCTACAACTGAAATCTTGGGTGAAATTTTAAAGGTTATTCCTGATACCTTATGGGGAATTCGTGATAAAGCCGCTTTACTCATGGGTTTTGGCGGCGCATATCGGCGTAGTGAGTTAGTGGCTACAAATTTATCAGATATTACTTTTATCCCAGGTAAAGGAATGGATGCACGAGTAAACCGATCCAAAACTGATCAAGAAGGTGAAGGACGGATTAAAGCTATTTCAGAAGGCGATCGGTACTGCCCTATTAAAGCAGTAAAAGCCTGGATTGAAGCAGCCCAAATAACGGATGGTCCGCTATTTAGAGGAGTTACCAGCGGTGGTAAAGTTAAACACACACATCTTTCGTCCAGCGCACTTTACTATGCCCTTCAGCGTCATGTGCAAAAAGCAGGTTTTACAACGGTAGACTACAGTCCACACAGCTTAAGGGCTGGGTTTATCACCTCAGCTG
>WPCG01032017.1_pt1 | contig 12617 bp, 12 predicted proteins | sample 5403311 | NCBI WGS metagenome assembly WPCG01 (sample SAMN12869467, study PRJNA574797) | sludge metagenome | isolation source: wastewater treatment of Control | place: China:Beijing | collected 2019-05-17 | reverse complement strand
GGCGCCGCCCTGCATGGCGTTGTTGGAGCTTTCCGGGGCGATGACGCCGCGGATGTCGCCCTTGCCGAACTGCGGGTCCTTCTTGACGGTCTGGACCGCATGGCCATAGGCGATCCAGTCGACGACCGAGCCGCCGAGGCCCGGAATGGCGCCGATGATGCAGCCAAGGCCCGAACAGCGCATGGACAGCCACAGATTTGCCCACCAGTCGCGGAAGCCCTGGAACCAGCCCGAGCCAAGGGCACTGCCCGAGGCGATGGCGGAGTTCTTGCGCAGCAGATCGGCAATCTCGGGAATGGCGAAGAAGCCGAGGCCGATGATGACCAGCGGGATGCCGTCATAGAGATAGTCGAAGCCGAAGATCATGCGGAACTCGCCGGTGGCGGGCGCCCCGCCGATGGAGCCGATGATCAGGCCGATGCAGCAGGCCGCCAGCCCCTTGGCAAGGCTGCGCCCGGCCAGCACCGCCACCATGGACAGGCCGAAGAGCGCCAGCATGAACAGTTCCGCCGAGCCGAAGGAGAGGATGAGCGGCCGGGCGATGACGACGAAGCCGGTCAGGATGATGGCGCCGAAGATGCCCCCCGCCATGGAGGAGATGAAGGCAGCCGACAGGGCCCGCGCCGCCTGCCCCTGCCGGGCGAGCGGAAAGCCGTCCAGCACGGTGGCCTGGCTGGCGGAAGAGCCGGGAATGCCCATCAGCACCGAGGAGAACGTGTCCGAGGTGGGGATCACGGCCACAAGCCCGATCAGCATCGCCAGAGCGCTGATCTCGTTCATGCCATAGAGAAAGGGGATCAGCAGCGACAGCCCGGCGATGCCGCCAAGGCCGGGAATGACACCGATCACAAGCCCGACGGACACACCGATGAGCATGTAGAACAGGTGCTGGAAAGACAAAAGCGCGCCTAGCGCAGACAGTAACGTGTCAATCACGGTCATAACTCCGTGAACACCGCGGCGATCCGCAGGTTCTCAAGATGTGTGATGAGATTTTGAGGGCGCATGGCAAGGCGAGACAGCACGCATTGCCGCACCGGACAGCCAGGACATCAGCATCCCGGCTCTAGTGGGGTTTATCCCTGGAAGCCGGGGCCGCATCCGCGCCCGGGGTCAGGTCACATGCCGCCGGGGCCTGCAGTGCCGCTGTAAACAGCGCCGCAACCGGATCCCTCGCGCCCTGGCGCGTCTGTGCGAAAAAAGTCAATTGGTCATTCCTCCCCGGCCCCTGAACAGCATCAGGATGCAGCCAATTCTTATCTTCTGGTGGGAGCGGACTTGATTTCTCCTCGTCAAGTCTGCTTGATCGCACATTACGAAAGTTTGCTGTCCGTAACCTGTCTGACAACAGAAGGCACGAAGGTGCGAATAATCCTCGTCGAAGATAACATGAGCCTGGCACAGGGCATCGAGAATGCGCTGAAGGATCAGGGTCATGCAGTCGACCATCTCGACGACGGGCTGGCCGCGGAAGAGTTTCTCAGAACAGAGACCTGCGACGTCATCATCATTGACGTCAACCTGCCTGGCCTGACGGGGATAGAGCTTACCCGGCGCCTGCGCCAGCGCGGGGATGCAACGCCCGTGCTGATGCTGACCGCCATGGGCAAGACCTCCGACCGGGTCAACGGACTGGATGCGGGGGCCGATGACTATCTGGTCAAGCCTTTTGAAATGGCAGAGCTTTTTGCCCGCCTCCGGGCCCTGTCCCGCCGCCGCCCGCAGGTTGCACCGCAGATCGAAACGGCCGGCAGCCTGACCTATGACCGGCAGCAGCGGACGGTCTACCGGGATGGCGAGAGGCTGGACCTGCCCCGCCGGGAGCTGACCCTGTTCGAGCTGCTGCTCGACCAGAGGGGCCGGCTTCTGGCCAAGGAGCATATCACCGCATCGCTCTATGGCACCGGGGCGGAAGTCGAGGCCAATGCCGTCGAGCTGCTGATTTCCCGCCTGCGCCGCAAGCTGGAGGGCAGCGGCGTGCAGATCCGGACCGCGCGCGGCCTCGGCTACATGCTGGACACGGACCCGGCATGAACCGGCTTTCCCTGCGTGCGCGGCTGTTCCTGCTGCTGATCGTGCCGCTCATCATCATTGCCGCCTTCGGTGCCTATGCCCGTTATGAGGCGGCGCAGAACCTGTCGCGCCAGCTTTATGACAAGACGCTGCTCGCGGTCGCCCTGACCATCTCCCGCGATGTGATCATCTCCGAAGGCGACATGCTGACCGAGCCGCTCCTCGAAGAGCTGACCACCGCCCTGGGGGACCCGGTCTATTACCGCATCACCGGGCCGGGCGGCAGTTTCGTCACCGGCTATTCCCACTCGCCCCAGCTGCCGCAGGACATCAGCCTGAAGAATGGTGAGCCCAGTTTCTTCGACAGCATTTATCTCGGCAGCGACGTCCGGGCGGTCGTGCTGCGGGAGTTCATTGCCCATCCCCGCTTCAATGGCTGGGTCACCGTCGAAGTGTGGCAGACCACCACGCAGCGCAGCGCGCTGAGCCAGGAGCTGGTGACGGAATCCCTGCTGCTGCTGGGCACCGTCATCCTGTCGGCCGCGCTGATCCTGTGGTTCGGCATCCAGCTGGGCCTCAAGCCGCTTCTGGACCTGCGCAATGCCATCAGCCTGCGCACGCCGGACGACCTGCGCCCCATCCGGCGCTGGGTGCCGAAGGAGCTGCGGCCGCTGGTGGAAACGACAAACTCGCTCTTCTCGCGGCTCGCCAAGGCCTTCGAGATCCGCGCCGCCTTCATCTCCGACGCCGCCCACCAGGTGCGCAATCCCATTGCCTCCATCGTCAGCCAGGCGGAAGCCGCCCTGTCTGCGCCGGATGAGGCAACGCTGCGCAAGCGGGTGAGCGCCATCGCCGTTTCGGCAAGGGCCACCGGCCGGCTGACCAACCAGCTTCTGTCGATGGAGCGGGTGCGCGGCCGCAGCCTGCGCTCGCTGTTCACGCAGGCCGATCTCGCCGCCCTCGTGGCCGGGCGTGTACGTGCCTTTGCCGAGATCCAGATGCGCCGCGATGTTGCGGTGAGTTTTGCCCTGGAGGGCGAGGCAAGGCCCGTCACCTGCGATCCGGTGATGGTTGAGGAAATGCTGGCCAATCTTCTCGACAACGCCGTCCGCTACGCCCTGAAACCCGGCGGTGAACTGACCGTGACGCTCAACTTCCAGCCGGAAACCGTGCGGCTGAGCGTGCAGGACGACGGGCCGGGCGTGCCGGAGGACCTGCGCGAGCGGGTGTTCGACCGCTTCTTCCGGCTTGGCCTCGACATGGACAACGGCTGCGGCCTCGGCCTTGCCATCGTTGCAGACATCGCCGCCGCCCACGGCGGCCACGCCCGCTGCCTCCCGTCCGGCCGCGGCGCGCTGTTCGAGGTGGAGATCAAGGGCTGAGACCGGAGAGCCGGGCCGTCCGGAAACTGACCGGACGGGAAGCCTGCCGCTGGAAAAGCAACTTTCATCCCGAACGGGAAGATTGAGATTGAGCCACCTGCTTTCTTCCTGTACGGTAAGACAAACAGGGAGAAGACGCTTGTTCAGAACCGCAGGGGATTTCGGCGCCGCAATCCGCAAACAGCGCAAGGCGCTTGGCTGGACACAGGCCGGGCTTGCCGCCCGCTCCGGCACGGGAGAGCGGTTCATCGTCGAGCTGGAGTCCGGCAAGCCCGGCTGTCATCTGGAAAAGGCGCTGACCGTCGCCCGCACCGTCGGCCTCGAAATCGGCGACCTGCGGCAGGCACGCCCTGCCCCCGCAACGCCCCCGGATGACGGCGATCTGGCCTTCCTGCCCGACTTCGGGGAAGGCCGATGACCGCGATCTTCTACGAGAGCCTTCCCGTCGCGCTGCTGCGCTTCGATGGAGAATGGCGGCTTGACTACGAGCCGGGCTGGGAGGCGCGCCGGGCGGCCTTTCCCGTTTCGCTGACCATGCCGCTGCGCTCCGGCCCAGTGGAGGCCGGACGTCTGCTGCCCTGGCTGGCCAACCTTCTGCCCGAAACGCATCTGGCGGAAATCGGCCAGAAGCTGAAGGTCTCGCCGCAGGATATCGTCGGCCTGCTCAGCCACATCGGCCGGGATACGGCAGGCGCCCTCTCCATCGGCGTGCCGCGCAAATCCGGCATCCACCTGATGCCGGTTCCCGGTGACGCCGCGCTGGAGCGCATTCTGGACGAGCTTCCGGCACGGCCCTTTCTCGCCGGCGAGCGCGGTGTTTCCATGTCGCTGGCCGGCGTGCAGGAGAAGCTGCCGGTCTTCGTGACGCCGGAGGGCACCCTGGCCATTCCCGTGGATGGCACGCCCTCGACCCACATCCTCAAGCCGGACACGCGCCATCTGGCGGGCAGCGTCGAGAATGAGGCCTTCTGCCTGGCGCTGGCACGCGCCTGCGGACTGGAGGCGGCCAGCACGTCCATCGGCACAGCCGGAAAGCGGCGCTATCTGCTGGTGGAGCGCTACGACCGCTTCACCGACGGCCAAGGAGAATTGCGGCGGCTGCATCAGGAGGATCTGTGCCAGCTCACCGGCCAGTTCCCGGCGCAGAAATACGAGCGCATGACCGGCGGGCAGGGTGTCACGCTGAAGATGATGTTTGCCGCGATCGACACGCTGGTCAGCCCTGCCGAACGGCTGAAGCTGCTGGATGCGGTCATCTTCAACGTGCTGATCTGCAACTCGGATTCCCATGCCAAGAACCACTCCGTGCTGATCGGTGCGGGCGGGTCGGCAAGGCTTGCCCCGCTTTATGACCTGATGTGCGCTGCCGTCTACCGCCATGTGGACCAGAGCCTGCCGCAGGCCATCGGCGGCCGCTACAAGGCAGCGGACCTCAGGGCCGATGACTGGAAGGCGCTGGCAGAGGACAACGGCCTCAGCCCCGCCACCACCATACGGCGCGTGAAGGATCTGGCGGAGCAGGTCTCAAGCCGCAGCGAAGGCACCGCCGCTGCCATCGTGGAGGCGGCAGGCGATCCCTCCCGCATTCTGGAGCGCACCGTGCACGAGATTGGCAAACGCTGCCGCAGGATATTGGGCCAGCTGGACTAGGAATGCGTCAGGAAAGCAGCGGTGGAGTGTTGTCCCACTGCCGTCCAGCCTCGCACATGCATGGCCAGCCTTGATGGATTGAACGAGACGAGAGGCAGCTGCCCGGCATGCAAGAGACCCCACAGCCCCTGAGGCTCAGTCCGAAATTCCGTGAAGCCCTGGCAGGTTATTGCGAGGTCATGACGGCGCTGCCGCCATCGGGCTGGAACACGCGCAAGCTGATCCACGAGTTTGCCCGCTACTACGCTGCCTACATGCTGATCATGAACTATTACGGCTGGAAGGCCGGAGTTGCGCCGCTTCCCTCGCTGGCGCGGCTCAAGGCTGTCTCGGGCATGAGCCCGAGGCAGACAGCGGCGGTCGTCTCGGCCTTCAGGGCGGGCGGCCTCGTGACGGCAGAGGCAGCCGAAGCCGACCGCAGGCAAACGCTGCTGCGGCCCGAGCCGTCCCTTGTTCTGGAGGTGGGGCGCTCGACCGGCGCCTTTCTCGCGGCCTATGACAGGGTGCAGGGCACAAACCTTGCCCCGCGGATTTGTGCATCTGCGGATCAGTTGGGCACCCTGATCTTCCATGCTGCGGTTCAGGTCCTGCAAGGGGGAACCACCATTGCCGCCTTTCCAACCGTTCAGGAAATGGCCACACTGGATTGCGGCTATCTCATTCTCGTCGCCGTCATGCAGGCTCATTATGACCCGAGCCGGGGAGAGCTGCGGCAGTCTCTCACCTATGAGGCGCTGGCCAGCCGCTTCCGGATTTCCCGCTCGCATGCCGGAAATGTTCTGAACCGGCTGCAGGCCTCCGGCAAACTGACGGCAGATCGCAGCCCCGCACCCGCGCTCATCGACGAATTCGAGCGCTGGTGCGAAACCGAGATGACGTTTTATCCGCCCCTCGCAAGACGCATGATCGAGGCGGAAAAATAGTCAGATCCCCAGATAGGCCTCGCGGATGCGCGGGTCGGCGATGAGGTCTGCGGCAGGGCCTTGCATGGTGATCTTGCCGGTTTCCATCACATAGCCCCGGTCGGCGATCTTCAGCGCGCCGAAGGCGTTCTGCTCCACCAGAAGCACGGTCACATCCAGCGCCTTGAGGCTTTTCACCACGTCGAAGATCTGGGCAACGATGATCGGCGCCAGCCCCATCGACGGCTCGTCCAGCAGGAGGCACGAGGGCCGGCCCATCAGCGCGCGGGCCATGGCCAGCATCTGCTGCTGCCCGCCCGAAAGCCCGCCCGCCGCCAGATTGCGCTTTTCCCGCAGCACCGGGAACATGTGGAAGGCATCGTCCATGTCCTTGCCCACCCGGTCATCATCGAAGAGATAGGCCCCGAGCCGCAGGTTCTCCTCCACCGTCAGATTGGTGAAGATCTGCCGCCCTTCCGGCGACTGGGCGAGCCCCCGCGCCAGACGCCGGTGCGAGGGCACCTTTGTCAGCGTCTCGCCGCGGAAGGTGATGGAGCCCGCCGCAAGGGGATGGACGCCGGACAGGCAGCGCAGCAGCGTCGTCTTGCCCGCGCCATTGGCGCCGATCACGGCAACGGTCTCGCCCGAATTGACGGAAAGGTCGAGGCCATGCAGCACCTCGATCCGGCCATAACGGGCACGCAGGCCCTCAACCAGCAGCATGATCAGCTCCCAGATAGGCGGCAATGACAGCCGGGTTGCGGCTGATGCCGGCCGGGTCCCCTTCGGCGATCTTCTCGCCATGGTCCAGCACGACGATGTGGTTCGAGATGCGCATGACCATCTTCATGTCATGCTCCACCAGCAGGATGGCGGTGCCTGCAGCGGCGATTTCGGCGATCAGGTGGTCGATCTCTTCCGTCTCCACTGCATTGCAGCCCGCCGCCGGTTCATCCAGCAGCAGCACCTTCGGCGACAGCGCCAGCGCCCGGGCGATTTCCAGCCGCTTCAGCGAGCCATAGGAAAGGCTGGCCGCCTCGCGCTCTGCCGCCCGCTCCAGCCCGGCCCGTTTCAGCAGCGCCCGTGCCCCCTCCTCTGCCGCCTTGCTGCGGCGGCGGGAGGCGGGAAGGGCAAAGAGGTCCGCCAGCACGGAGCCGCGCTCCTTCAGGTGAAACCCGGCAGTGACGTTTTCCAAAACGCTCATCTGCTGAAAGATCTGCAGGTTCTGGAAGGTGCGCGACATGCCGCGCCGGGCCAGCAGATGCGGCGGCATGCCGGTCACATCCTCGCCGTTCAGCTTCACCTTGCCTGCGCCCGGCTGGTAGATGCCGGAAATCATGTTGAACAGCGTCGTCTTGCCCGCACCGTTCGGCCCGATGACGGAGACGATCTCGCCGGACTTCAGCGCAAAGGACACGTCATGCACCGCCTTCAGCCCGCCGAAGCTGATGCCGAGGCCCTCGATCGACAAAAGGCTCATCCCTCGCCTCCCCTGATCTTGCGCAGAATGGACGGGATCACCCCCTGCCGCAGGAATATCATCACCAGGATCATCACCAGCCCCAGAACCAGCTGCTCATATTCGGCAAAGACGGTCAGCACCTGCGGCAGCAGGGTCAGAACCGCCGCGCCGAAGATGCCGCCCATCACCGAGCCCACACCGCCGAGCACGGCCATGGTCACCATCTCGACCGAATGCATGAAGCCCGCCACATCCGGCGTGATGAACTTGTTCTGCAGCGCCAGCAGCGAGCCGGAGACCGAGGCATAGACGGCGGAAATGACGAAGGCCTGCAGCTTGGCCGCCGCCACATCGACGCCCACGGTTCCGGCCGCCACTTCCGAGCCATGCAGCGCCCGCAGCGCCCGGCCCGTGGGGCTGTTGTAGAGATTGAGCGCCAGCCAGGCCCCGAGGATGAGGCAAAGCCCGCAGAAGAAATACCAGAACTGGCCGTTCGTCAGGTCCAGCCCCATGTTTTTCAGCACGGCGCGCAGGCCGAATTCCGGCACGTCGATGCCGTCCGGCCCGCGTGTCAGCGCCCGCTCGTTGTTCAGCACCATGGAAATCAGGATGCCCATGCCGAGCGTGGCAATAGCCAGATAATAGCCCTTGAGCCGCAGGATCGGCCGCCCGACCAGATAGGCCAGCAGCCCGGACACCACCGCGCCCAGCACCACGGCGAACACCGGCGGCAGGCCGAGGTGAACGGGGGCCAGCGCACAGGCATAGGCACCGATCCCGGCAAAGCCCGCATGGCCCAAACTGACCTGCCCGGCCCAGCCGGTCAGGATGACGATGCCCGTCACGGCGAGGCCGTTGACGAAGATGAGCGCGCCCACCCGGTAATAGAAGCCGGAGGGGAACAGGAGCGGCGCCAGCGCCACCAGCAGCGCCAGAACGAGAAGAGCCGTTGCTTTGGAAGACAGTCGCATCGCTTACACCCGCTCCGTGGCCTTGCGGCCAAACAGGCCCTGCGGCAGGAAGAAGAGAACCGCGAGAATGACGAGGAAGGCGGCGGCATCCTTGTATTGCGAGGAGATGTAGCCCGCCGTCAGCGCCTCCAGCAGGCCCAGCGTCAAGCCGCCCACCAGCGCACCCTTTGGATTGCCCATGCCGCCCAGCATCGCCGCCGCAAAGCCCTTCAGCGCAAGGCCGAGGCCCACGTCATAGGAGGTGAGCGTGATCGGCGTCACCAGCACGCCCGCCAGCGCGCCGATGCCTGCCGACAGGGCGAAGGACAGCGTCATGACGAAACCGGTGTTGATGCCGACCAGCTGCGCCGCCAGCGGATTGTTGGACGTGGCCAGCACCGCGCGGCCCAGCAGGGTGCGGGTGAAGAACAGCCACAGGCCGATGAACACGGCCACCGCCCCGCCAATCACCCACAGGCTCTGCGGCAGGATCGTGGCCCCGCCGATGTGGAACGGCGCATCGCCGGAAAAGGCCGGAAAACTGTGGATCTGCTTGCCGAAAATCAGCTGCGCCGCGCCCCGGATGAAGATCGACGCGCCGATGGTGATGATGACCAGCGACACCACGGGCGCGCCGCGCGCGGGCTCGATCGCCAGCTTGTTCATGGCAACGCCCAGGCTCGCGGTGATGACGATGGCCAGCAGTGCCGCCAGCGGCAGCGGCGCCCCGGCGAGATGGGCAAAGACGGTGATCATCCCGCCCAGCATCACGAACTCGCCCTGCGCAAAGTTCACCACATCCGACGCGTTGTAGATGATGGTGAAGCCAAGCGCCGCAAGCGCATAAACCGCCCCGACCGTCACCCCTGAAAAAAGAAATTGCAGCAGTTCCGGCATGTCAGTCTCCGGCTGGATATGCAGTGGTCATTGCGGCGTTTGCAGAGGGCATGTGTTTCTTGTTGCAGCGCGTCTCTGTTTCCCTCCCCCTTGAGGGGCTGAAACGCTCAGACTGCTGACAAGCCTTGGGCCTCTCCATCGTCATCCTCGGCCTTGTGCCGAGGATCTATACAAATCAATGGCTTGTAGATGGCCGGGACAAGCCCGGCCATGACGAAAGAGGAGAGCCCTCGCTTTGTCATCGACCTCGGCGTTTCCTCAAGGGTCAGAAGAGACTACCCGTCCCCTGTAGCAGGGCCCATCCGCCCCCCTCCCCCTCGTGGGGAGGGGTGGGGGGAAGGCCTTTCCGTCTGGCACAGTGTCCATTGAATTCAGACGGCTGCTCCCCCTGATGCCCCTTCGGAAAAAGTTCCATCTTTCAATCCCTTGCAGGCTCACAGCCCCCCACCCCTTACCCCTCCCCACCAGGGGGAGGGGGGCTGAAACGCTGTGCCACGAACCCGTTTGTTCAAGATTCAGAAGGGATTACCCGTTCCCTGGGGCTGGGCCCCTCCGCTCCCCTCCCCCTCGTGGGGAGGGGTTAGGGGTGGGGGGAACAGCCCCTCCGGCGGGCAGAGCCCCCCTCGTCACCTCACTCGACGACCGTCCACTTGCCGCCCTTGATTTCCAGCATGCGGAAGGCGGAGAGGTCGAGGCCGAGGTGGTCTTCAGGGGACATGGTGTAGATGCCCGTGGTGCCGGCAAGGCCGGAGGTTGCCTCGATGGCATCGCGGATTGCCTTCGGCTCGGCAGAGCCTGCCCGCGTCAGCGCATCCACGAGGATGAGGAAGGCATCATTGGCATAGCCGCCGAAGGTGCTGACCGGCGTGCCGGTGCGGGCCTCGAACGCGGCCTTGTAGGCCTCCACCGCAGGCTTCTGCGGGTCGCCGTCCTTCAGCAGGTCCGCCACCAGCAGCGCCGTGCCCGGCAGGCGCACGCCTTCGGCCGCATCCTCGCCCGCCAGCTTGATGAAGCCATCGGAGGCAACACCATGAGACTGGTAGAACGGCAGGCCGACGGCCAGCTGCTTGTAGTTGCGCGTGACGATGGACGGGCCCTGGCCGAAGCCGGGGTTCAGCACCGCCTGCACGCCCGCCGTGGCCTTGATCTTGGTCAGCTGCGCCGTCATGTCGGCGTCCTTGGGATCATAGGTCTCGTCGGCAAGGATCTCGATGCCATAGTCACCGGCCACCGACTTGCACTGCGCCTGCATGGAGGCGCCGAAGCCGTCCGTGCCGGAAATCATGCCGATTTTCGTCAGGCCGCGCGCCTTCATGTCCTCGAAGATCTTCTGGCAGGCCATGCGGTCGGTATGCGGGGTCTTGAAGGTGTGCGGCTTCACCGGGCTGATGATGTCGATGGCACCGGCCAGCGAGATGAACGGCACTTCCGCATCTTCCGCCACCGACAGGATCGACATGGTGGTGCCGGTCGTGGTGCCGCCGATGATGGCCACCACCTCGTCATCCTCCACAAGGCGGGTGGCGAAGGTGCGGGCCTTGTTGGGGTCGCCGCCATCGTCATAGGAAATGAGGGTGATCTTCTCGCCGTTGACGCCGCCCTTGGCGTTGATTTCCTCCACCAGCATTTCCAGCGTCTTGGCTTCCGGATCGCCCAGGAAGGCCGCCGGGCCGGTTGCGGAAATGGATGCGCCAATGCGGATTTCGGCGAGTGCGCCAGTGACAAGGCTGGTGGCAAGGCCAAGCCCGGCAGCCACTGCCAGCGCAGTTGTCGTCAAATAGGTCTTCATGCTCTCCTCCCACGGAAACCGGACCGGTCTATCTCTCTCTTCGGGATGCGGCCCATCCGAACGGCCACTCCTCTGGCCAGCCCGAACGGGGGTATAACGGCAGGGACACAGATCAGCGCTGCCTGCGGGCAATGCCCGGCGAGCAGCCGTCCAACAGGTCCTTGCGAAGTCCTCCCGCCGGCCCATCCCTGACCGGCGAGGATTATCATTGACCGGCCGGTCGGTTTATGCAAGAGCTTTTTATGTCCGGTCCCATGGCCCGGACGGGAGGAGACAAGACCATGCCCCAACCTGCAACCAGCACCGTTCTGGTGGCGCTGGACAACGGCGTGCTGCGCCTGACGTTGAACCGGCCGGAAAAGCTCAATTCGTTCAACGAAGAGATGCACCTTGCCCTGCGCGCAGGCCTGACCCGCGCCCATGAGGATGCCGCCGTGCGCGCCGTGCTGCTGACGGGTTCAGGCCGCGGCTTTTGTGCCGGGCAGGATCTGGGCGACCGCGACCCGCGCAAGGGCGGCCCGGCGCCGGACCTCGGCCACACGCTGGAAACCTTCTACAACCCCACGCTCCGCCTGATCCGCAGCCTTGAAAAGCCCATTGTCTGCGCCGTCAATGGCGTGGCCGCAGGGGCTGGCGCCAATATCGCGCTGGCCTGCGACATCGTTCTGGCGGCAAAATCCGCCCGCTTCATTCAGGCCTTCGCCAAGATCGGCCTCATCCCGGATGCCGGTGGCAGCTGGAGCCTTGCGCGCATTCTGGGCGAGCCGCGCGCCAAGGCTCTGGCGCTGACCGCCGAGCCCCTGCCCGCCGAAACCGCCGCCAGCTGGGGCCTGATCTGGAAGGCCGTGGAGGATGACGCGCTGATGGGCGAAGCCGGGGCGCTGGCCGCCTCGCTCGCCGCCGGTCCCACGCTGGGTCTGGGGCTGACCAAGCGGCTCATTCAGGCCGCCGCCACCCATTCGCTGGACGAACAGCTCGACATGGAGCGCGACCTGCAGCGTCAGGCCGGGCGCAGCGCCGACTATGCCGAAGGCGTCACCGCCTTTCTTGAAAAGCGCAAGCCGGAGTTCAAGGGCCGATGAAACCGCTCAGCGCCATGACCCCGCAGGACATCGCCGAAGCCTCCGCCCGCTCCCTGTGGGAGGGCGACACCGCCACGCAAGAGCTTGGCATGCGCCTTGAAGAGGTTGGCCCCGGCACCGCAACGATCAGCATGACCATCACGCCCGCCATGTCCAACGGGCACGGCACCTGCCACGGCGGCTATCTGTTCACGCTGGCCGACAGCGCCTTCGCCTTTGCCTGCAACAGCCGCAACCAGCACGCCGTCGCGCAGCACTGTTCCATCACCTACCTCCTGCCCGGCCGCATCGGCGACCGGCTGACGGCACAGGCCGTGGAAGTGTCGCGGCAGGGGCGTTCGGGCATCTATGACGTGCGCATCACCAATCAGGACGGCCAGCACCTCGCCGAATTCCGCGGCCACTGCCGCACGATCAAGGGCACGCATATTCCCGAGGGGTGAGGCTGGAGAGGCAGACCGCAGCCCCCTCTCCCCCTGGTGGGGAGGGG
>WPCG01059983.1_pt1 | contig 12625 bp, 9 predicted proteins | sample 5403311 | NCBI WGS metagenome assembly WPCG01 (sample SAMN12869467, study PRJNA574797) | sludge metagenome | isolation source: wastewater treatment of Control | place: China:Beijing | collected 2019-05-17 | reverse complement strand
TTTACACGTTAGTGCGCGTAGTATTGCCGCGCGCTCATTAAGTATTTTTGGTGATCACCAAGATATTTATGCCGTGCGCCAAACTGGGGTAACAATGATTGTGTCGCATAGTGTTCAGGAAGTGGCCGATTTAGCACACGTTGCGCACTTAACGGCAATTGATGCGAGTGCACCGGTCCTTCATTTCTTTGACGGATTCCGCACAAGTCACGAAATTCAAAATATTGAAGTTGTCGCTGATGAAGAGTGGCAGAAATTATTACCAGAAGATAAAGTGGCAGCATTTCGGGCGCGTGCTCTTAACCCCCATACAAACGCCGTAACACGCGGTGGGGCAGAAAATGATGACATTTACTTCCCGGGGAAAGAAGCGCAAAATAAACATTACGAAAACGTTTTAACCGTTGCCGAAAAATATTTTGCGAAAGCTAGTGAACTTAGCGGCCGCACATACGCACCGTTTGTCTATTACGGTGCACCTGACGCGACGAAAGTTATTATTGCGATGGGGTCTGTAACCGAAGCAATTAGTGAAGTTGTTGATGACTTAAATAAAAATGGCGAAAAAGTTGGCTTAATTAAAGTCCATCTCTACCGGCCATTTAGTGCAAAGCACTTACTTAGTGTCTTACCAACGTCGGTTAAACAAGTTGCAGTTTTAGACCGTACGAAAGAAATGGGCGCTGTTGGTGAACCACTTTATGTTGACGTCACAACCGCCCTCCACCAAATGGGGCGGAAAGTTGAAGTAATCGTTGGTGGTCGCTACGGCTTAAGTAGTCGTGATACCCAACCAAAACATCTTAAAGGTGTGTTTGACTTCTTAAGTAATAAACCGTGGCATTCCTTTACCGTTGGTATTAACGACGACGTCACGCACTTAAGTGTGCCGTATGATGAAGATTATCACATTGATAACGGCCATACCGAATGCTTATTCTACGGATTAGGTAGTGACGGGACTGTTAGTGCGAATAAATCAAGTATTAAAATTATTGGGGACGCAACAAATCAATACGCGCAAGCTTACTTTGCGTATGACTCACGCAAAGCGGGTGGACCAACACGGAGTTATCTCCGCTTTGGTAAAAAACCCATTCGTTCGACGTATTATGTTGAAAACGCAAGCTTCATTAGTGCCTCGCAAGATAGCTACTTATATAAGTTTGATATGATTCGCTACCTCAAAAAAGGTGGTACATTCTTACTCAATACCGAACTAACGGGTGAAGAATTAATTAATGCGTTACCAAACCGCGTTAAATACGGACTCGCCACCAAAGGGGCACGGATGTTTGTCATTGACGCAAACAAAATTGCCCAAGAGTTAGGGATGGGACGGCATACAAACACAATTTTACAATCTTCATTCTTCTATTTAAATCAAGACATTATGCCGTACGGCGAAGCGCTGGACCTTATGAAGGATTATGCTGAACATACATATGGCCGTAAAGGTGACGAAATTGTGGAACAAAACTTTGCGGCAATTGATGCCGGGTCGAAAGGGATTGTCGAAGTGAAAGTTGATCCGTCCTGGGTGAACCTCAAACCACTTAAAACTGTCAAATTACTTGGGGACAAATACTTTGATGAATATGTTAACCCGATTGATAACCTTGAAGGGTATGATTTACCAGTTTCAACGTTTACAAATTATGATCTCCTTGACGGTACGATGCAAAACGATATCACGTTTAAACAAAAACGGTCAATCGCCTCAATGGTGCCGCATTGGACCAAAGAAAACTGTATTCAATGTAATACATGTAGTCTCGTTTGTCCGCACGCAACAATTCGCCCGTTCTTACTCGATGAAAAAGAAATTGAAGGCTTACCCGCAAACGTTAAAGACGACATTTTACCAGCCATGGGGCCAACTGTTGCCGGTCTCAAGTTCCGCATTCAAGTTAGTCCAATGAACTGTGTTGGCTGCGGACTTTGTGTTGTGACTTGCCCTGGTAAAGGCGGTAAAAAAGCACTAGCAATGGTTGACGCCAAAGGTGAATATCAATACGAACCAGCCGCCGACTACTTATACAAACAAGTATCGTATAAGAGCGACAAATTCCCACTTAATACACCAAAAGGTGTTGGCTTCTTAATGCCATATATGGAGATTAGTGGTGCATGTGCGGGGTGTGGTGAAACACCATATTACCGGTTAATTACGCAACTCTTTGGCCAAGATATGTTAGTTGCAAACGCCACCGGCTGTAGCTCAATTTATTGCGGTAGCGTCCCCGGTACACCATTTACGACAAACAAACAAGGTGAAGGTGTTGCATGGGGGAACAGCTTATTTGAAGATAACGCCGAATACGGTTTTGGGATGCGGATGGCAAATGATTACAAGATGTCCTTAATTGTTGATATCTTTACAAAAGCCTTACCACACGTGGAAACGCGGCTTAAAGAGTTAATGGAACAATATATTGCCGCACCAACAAACCGCAAAGAAGTGCGGACATACTTAAATGAACTTGTTTCCTTACTAGAAAAGACAAAATACGCACCAGCGAAAGAAGCACTTAAATATAAAGACGATATTCTTGATAAATCAGTGTGGATTATTGGTGGTGACGGCTGGGCTTATGACATTGGCTTTGGTGGCCTTGATCACGTCTTAGCCAGTGGCGCAAATGTAAACGTCCTCGTGATGGATACCGAAGTGTATAGTAATACGGGTGGCCAAGCAAGTAAAGCGACGCAAACGGGTGCAATTGCAAAGTTTGCCGCAAGTGGTAAAACGGGTGCGAAGAAAAACTTAGCAATGATGGCCATGGCATATGGTGACGTCTATGTTGCGCAAGTCGCACTTGGCGCAAACCCTGTTGCAACGATTCGCGCTATTACCGACGCCGAAAGCTTTGATGGGCCAAGTATTATTATTGCGTATAGTCCATGTACGGAACATGGTATTAAAGGTGGTCTTAGCAATCACATTAGTGTTGAGAAAAAAGCGGTCGCAAGTGGCTACTGGCCAATCTTCCGCTATGACCCACGGCTTGAAGCCGAAGGTAAATCACCACTTACATGGGATATGAAAGAACCGGATTACACGCAATTCCGTGAATTCGTTATGGGCGAAACGCGCTTTAGTCAATTACCAAGTGTGAATCCTGAAAATGCAGAATTCTTACTAACGAAGTCCGAAAAAGAAGCAGAAAAACGCTACTTACGACTGAAGAAGTTTGAATAAATAAAAACTTAACTAAAAAAAGATGCTGCTCACTCCGAGCAGCATTTTTATTTGAGTTAGCTTCTAAATCTTGGAGAGAATTTAATCTCAACTCACGTCACTATTATATCTTAAGGAATAATTAGTTCTACATATTGTAGGTGGCAACTTTGTTTTCATAACTACTCAATCCTATTTAAAGAAAAACAAATCTCGTGCTTAACTCTTGTATATTCGAAATAAAATACTATTAATAATGATTGGTAAATTCTATTTTTTGGTAGTTTTGTTTTATCTCGTAGTACCTTAAACAATCTCCACAATTAAATAATAGAAGTTATCAGTGTAAATAATTGAACACAATAACAACGTACCTCGCAAAACCTATAGTACGGTAGTGTCTTCTATATCACCGTGTAAAATTTACTATACTCTTAATTTTCAGTATACATAATTAATTTTTAAATTGTTGCACCGAAAGGAATAAGTGATATCTTCATTAATTTCATGTATTGTTTTGCAAATGGTATTCCTATTATCGTAATGGCTAATAAAAACGCAACAACTAAATACATAAAAGCAGACGATATCCCGCCCGTTAATAACCAAATGAGATTCATTATCGGGTGTTTGTCAAAATTGGTTATCGGCTCTTTTCCAAAAGGCCACAAAGTAAGTTTTCCTAACTTAAAAAATTGTAATCCAAAAGGTATTCCTATAATAGTAATCATTAAAACTAAACCAATAAAAAATTGAATTAGCGAAATAAATATTCCCCCTTTTTATTTTACTCTCTTTGAGCAAAATTTTGGGGGAAGTTTCATAAAAATGGTCGGAACGATGAGATTTGAACTCACGACCTCTACCACCCCAAGGTAGCGCACTACCAAGCTGTGCTACGTCCAGACTAGTCATATTATACTGAAATAATTTGTAAAAGACGATTGATAATCATTAAATTGTGAATAAATTTAACTTATGATTCGTTTTAAAAAAGCCCACCGTGGTGGTGGGCCCCGTTATGTTGTTAGTAAACGTAAATTACGGCACTAATTCAATGTATTCAACTAAGTTAGTTGGATAGGTAACGGTGACCGGTCCGTTTAGGACGAACGATAAGCTTGCTGCAAATTCAGCATCAATTTCCATCCGTTCCCAAAGCGTGATATCAAGGTTTTCAAAGTCTTCAAAGAAGTCATCGCTCATTGGGACAATAACCGATAAGTCCGCACCGATATCAAGACCAACTAAGACGTTATTTGCGTCAAGCGTAAACGCAAGTTGTAACGCGCGGATATCCGCGAGTTCATCGGCAACCGCTAAGATCATGTCATAGAGTTCTTCAGGGGTGATGTCACCCATTTCCTCATCCATTTCTTCAATAAAGAAGAAGACAAGGTCGAGTAATGTTTCATCATCAAACGAATAGGTGATAACTTTGTTGTCACCGACCATTGCAAATGATGTGTCTTCGATAACAGCCATTACTTCTAAGAATTCGCTAATTGGTACTTCACCTATGTCAACTGGTTCAAAGTCACCAATTTCTGGTGGGCCAACATTAATTTTTATTTTGCTGTCGCCTAGCGGAATGCCAAGATCTTCAAAATCTTCAAATTCTTCCATTTCTTCAATGCCGTCAAGTAGCATGCCACTTAGTGCTATATCGGTATGGACGTACACCCATTCTTCTTTGTAAAACACTTCTGCAAGGGCGTCAAGTTCGAGCATAATGTCTTCGCCACTTGTAAGGAGTGCTTCAGCGGTGCCAATGAGTGAGCCTTGGGGGTCAACACCTTGTAAGTCTTTAACTTTGACGGCAACGGCGGCTTCAGCACTACCGTGCATATCCATGACTTTCTCAATTTCTTCGCTTTCGTTATAAACATATTGGCTGACTTCGACGTCTAGCGCTGTGCTTAATGCTAAGTCGAGATTATTAATCGTACTTAGATCCGTTTCTGCAAAGTCGATAAGTGCGTTGAGCACGAGTGTATCTAATTCAGTCTTGGTTAAGACCGTAGTGGGTTGGCTTACCGGAGTGCTAGTAGCAACTGATTCACCGTCGGAGACGGCGCTCGTCGTTGCAACACTACTTGATGGCGCTGGGATAAAATCACAGCCGGCTAATAATAGCCCAAGTAGTGGGACCAGAATAAATTTTTTAAGGTTCATGGTCATTCCCTCCTTTGTGATTTCATTATATGGTAATTAAATAGGCAAAAATAATGATTTGCAACGCTTATTTGCCAATATTTGCAATTATTACGATGATATACGCGTTAAAATTCCTAGTCATTTGTGCGTTCAAAACTAACCTTTTAGGTTAAAATGTAAGGTATGAGTGAAAAAGACTATATTATTATTAAAGGCGCTAGGGACAACAACCTGAAAAACATTAATGTGCGCATTCCGAAAAACAAACTTGTGGTATTTACCGGCTTATCGGGCTCGGGGAAATCCACATTAGCACTAAATACAATTTACAATGAAGGGCAACGCCGCTACGTTGAAAGTTTAAGTAGTTATGCCCGCCAATTTTTAGGCAGCGTCGCAAAACCAGACGTTGATTCGATTGAGGGTTTAAGTCCCGCAATTAGTATTGAACAAAAATCAACGAGTAATAATCCGCGGTCAACGGTTGGAACAATTACGGAAATTTATGATTACTTACGGCTTTTATATGCACGGATTGGTGTGCCGTATTGTGTTAATCATGATATTCCGATTCGCGCCTTTTCCCCGGAACAAATTTTAAATAAAGTATTTGAAGCAACCGAAAACACGCGTATCCAAATTTTTGCCCCACTTGTAAAAGCAAGTAAAGGCACGCATAAAGATACATTAGTAAAAATTGCCAAAGAAGGATTTGTCCGTGTCCGCGTTAATGGTGAACTTAAAACACTTGAAGAAGTTGGTGACCTTGATAAAAATAAACGGCATAACATTGATTTAGTTGTGAGTCGCATTGTGTTAAAAGAAGAAAACCGTTCACGCATTTTTGAAGGCATTAAAACCGCACTAAACTATGCAGATGGGTATGTAATTGTCTTATTTAATAACGAAGAAGTGCTCTATTCTGCGCACAACTCATGCCATATTTGTGGGTTTAGTGTCCCAAAACTGGAACCACGACTTTTTAGTTTTAATGCGCCGATGGGCTTTTGTCCAGAATGTCGGGGGTTAGGCATTAAACGCGAAGTTGATGTAAATATTTTAGTGCCAAATATGCAACTAAGCTTAGCGCAAGGAGCAATTGAATATTATAAAAATATCGTTGGTTCGAAAAATATTGAGTGGCAAGAGTTTGTGAAACTTTGTGAACTCTATGACATTCCCATGCATGTGCCCTATCGCGAACTTAGTGCGCAACACCAAGCAGTTGTTTTAAACGGATCACCGAAAAATCATGAATATAAGATTATTAGTAGTAGTGGCAACACCCTTTATCGGCGTGGACCTATTGAAGGAGTTAAAGCACGCATTGAACGGCTCTATGAAGAAACAACAAGCGACCAAATGCGCGTTTATTATGAAAAATTTATGCGTGACACAACGTGTACAGCGTGTGGCGGAAAACGGTTAAACGAAGCAGCGTTAAGTGTGAAGATAAATGGTAAAAACATTTATGACTTAACAATGCTCCAAATTGGCGAATTACAAACATTTCTAAGCGAAACACGCGCGAATTTAAGCGCAACGGATAAAGCAATTAGTGATTTGGTGCTGACAGAAATTAATCATCGACTAACCTTTTTAATTAAAGTTGGTCTTGATTATTTGACACTCGCACGTTCAAGTAAATCACTGTCAGGTGGTGAAGCACAACGTATTCGCCTTGCAACGCAAATTGGTTCAAAATTAACGGGTGTTTTATACGTTTTAGATGAACCAAGTATCGGCTTACATCAACGCGATAATGATCGGCTCATTCAAGCGTTACGCGATATGGTAAATTTAGGCAATACACTTATTGTTGTGGAACATGATGAAGATACGATTCGCAGCGCTGATCATATTATTGATATTGGCCCTGGTGCGGGTGTGCATGGTGGTGAAGTCGTCGTCAGTGGCACGGTTGAAGATGTGATGAATAATCCACTTTCTATTACGGGTGATTATTTAGCGGGGCGGAAGCAAATTGCGTTGCCGCCACGACGGATGCCTGGTAACGGTCATAAATTAGAAGTTTATGGTGCGGCGGTCAACAATTTAAAAAATATTAATGTCGAAATACCACTTAATACATTTACCGTTGTAACAGGCGTTAGTGGTTCCGGGAAAAGTAGTTTAGTCGAAGAAGTTATTTATAAAGCAGTGGACGGGTATTTACGGAAAGTCGAAACATATCCCGGTAAACACGACAAAATTGTTGGGCTTGAATATATTGATAAAGTCATTAATATTTCGCAAGACCCAATTGGCCGGACACCGCGCAGTAACCCGGCAACATATACGAAAGTATTTGATGATATTCGTGACTTATTTAGTCAAACAGTGGATGCCCGTGCGCGTGGTTTTGATAAGGGACAATTCTCCTTTAATACACGCGGTGGTCGCTGTGAGCATTGTGAAGGCGCGGGTGTTACGCGTATTTCAATGAACTTCTTACCCGACGTGTATGTTAAGTGTGAAATATGTGACGGCAAACGGTATAACGAAGATACATTAGCGATTAAATATCGCGGCAAAAACATTGTCGATGTGTTAAATATGACGGTTGAAGAAGCCGTAATCTTCTTTGAAAATCGCCCGCAAATATTACGGCGGTTACAAACATTAAATGATATTGGCCTTGGTTATATTAAACTTGGCCAACCCGCACCTGAGTTAAGTGGTGGGGAAGCGCAACGGCTAAAACTTGCGTTTGAACTGCAAAAACGACCAACAGGACGCACACTCTATATTCTTGATGAACCAACAACCGGATTACATACTGATGACGTAGCACGACTTATTAGTGCATTACAAGCAATTGTGAACAATGGTGATACCGTTATTGTAATTGAGCACAATTTAGATATAATAAAGGTCGCAGACTATATAATTGATTTGGGACCAGATGGCGGCAATTTTGGTGGTGAAGTTATTGCAACCGGTACACCAGAAGCAATCGTCAAAGTGCAGGCTTCCCATACGGGACGCTTCTTAAAACCATATTTAGCAAAGGGGAATTAACTTTATGGACATTGCATTATATGTAATTTTTGGCCTCGTTTTTCTTGGGAGCGCAACAATGCTTGGCCTTAGTTTAAATGATTATGTACGCAAAGAAGACGATGTTACGACACTTTTTAAAGGCAAACATCGCTTAATTGTCGCTTCAATCGTTGCGGGAGGCCTTTCACTCATGCTTTTAGCCGTGCCACTGACATTTAATAAAACACATGTGCTTGGTATGTTTATGACCCTATTTGGTGCCTTTGGGTTTGCACTAGCCCTTTTTACATTTGTAAGTGCGTTTATTATTCATTACTTTAAATTTAATGTCCTTAATGTTCATACAAGGCAAAGTAAACTCGTCACCGTCTTTAGTGGGATTATGAGTTTAATTTTCCTGTTTGTCTTGCTTGACGGTTTAACTTATATTGATGCATTAGCGTTTCCCCTACCAAAAGGCATTCCGTTTGGCGAACCACTCGTTGCGTTTTACGCCATCTTTATTTTAAGTGGGGCAATTCTTGTCCTTTTTGTAAGTGATCACGAATTTTATAAAAAATATGGCCGGCATGGCGTTTTAGAAAACGTCTTTTATGTGGCTTTTCCGGCCGGCATCCTTGGCGCCCGGTTATGGTATGTTATTGGCGAATGGGAAAACGGTGGCTACGCCGATGATTTATTATCAATTTTTGCGTTTCGTGATGGTGGACTTGCGATTATGGGTGGTGCCCTGCTTGGCATTATTGTTGGGGTGTGGTTTTTCATTCGTTACCGCAAAGAATACCAAATTACATTTGCGTTTGATGTTATCGTTCCAACAATTTTAATTGCTCAAGCAATTGGCCGGTGGGGTAACTTTACCAACCAAGAAGTTTATGGGATGCCAATTGTGAATATGAATAATTGGTTTTGGCTGCCGGAATTTGTCAGACGCCAAATGTTTATTGCCGGCGAATATCGCCAACCATTTTTCCTCGTTGAATCAATGCTCAATATTACTGGATATTTTCTCATTCGGTACGGTGTTGGTGAAGGCCTTAAAAAATATCGTCGACCACTCGACTTAGGTTTTCTCTATATTGTGTGGTACGGCATTGTGCGCTTTATTATGGAACCACTCCGTGACCCACTCTTTAATATGGGGCAAGGGGGTAATTGGTCGGTGTATAATGCCCTAATTTTCTTCATCGTTGGCATTATCTTAATCGTGTTAAATCATGTCTTTAAATTCTATAAATATATTGATGAATGGCAAGCAAAACGGATGGGGCCAAAACCAAGTGTGACCCCGGAGCAAACGGATGAGTAAATACGCGCTTGTTGTGTTTGATCTTGATGGCACGTTAGTTGATAGCGATTTAGCGCTTATCAAGATTGGCTTAAAATTAACCGAGACGTTTCTTGCCAAAAAAGATGTATCAATTGATGATTTTCTCTTTTTAAATGGTCCGTCACTTGATGAATCACTACCGCTTATTTTTCCGGGTGTGCCAGTTAATAAACTGCGCGAAAAATATTACGAATTAGCGCCCGATAGTATTAAAGATATGACATTATTTAAAAATGTTATCGCGGTTTTAGATGAACTTAAAGCGCAAAAAGTGCAAATGGCCATTTTTACAAGTCGCTCGCGCATGTCAACGGAGTTAATTTTAAAACAACACGGTTTAACCCACTATTTTAAAGAAGTTGTATGTGGTGATGACGGCTTTAGTAAAAAACCAAGTGGTGAAGGATTAGCCTATATTAGTGATAAATTAAAAGTCGCGCGCGATGAAACATTATTTGTTGGTGATAACTGGCGTGATATTTTAGCGGGCAATGATGTGGGAGTGCCAGTTGCATTTATTAAACCATACCGCCGCCAACCAAAACTTGATATTAATGCGCTATATATGATTAATGAAATAAGTGAAGTGTTAGAGGTGATTAGTGATGAGTGAACATAATATTATTCCAGTTTTAATTGTCGGTGCAGGCCCGTCCGGGATGACCGCGGCAATTTATTTAGCACGAGCCAACGTGAAATTTAAAATTGTTGATAAATATGCACCAGGCGGCAAAATGAATATTACGCAACTCATTCATAATTATCCCGGATTCGATGTTGTGTCTGGACCAGACTTAGCGTTTAAAATGTTTGAACAAGTACGCGCATTAGGCGTAAATATTGATTATGCTGATGTGTTAAAAATTCGCAAAGTCGATAATTATTTTATTGCCGAAACGGATGAAGGTGAAATTTACGCAAAAGCCGTCATTGTCGCAACCGGGACACAAGAGCGGAAACTAAAAATACCGGGTGAAGCAAAATATACTGGCCGTGGTGTTAGCTATTGTGCGATTTGTGATGGTAACTTATATAAAAACGATGCGATTGTTATTATTGGTGGCGGTAACTCCGCGATCGAAGAAGCGGTGTTTGTGTCGAAAATTGTCCGCGAAATTCATATTGTGCACCGTAATGCCGTGTTTCGTGCTGATGAAAAACTGTTAAAAGAATTACATGAAGCGGATAACGTGACGTTCCATTTAGATACAATTCCCGTTGAAGTCGTCGGAGATAGTGACGGTGTAACGAGTATTAAGCTTAAAAATATTAAAACGGGGGAAGAGAAAGATTTAAGTGTCCGCGCTGTTTTTCCGTTTGTTGGTAGTGATGCAGTGACGGACTTTTTAAATGATTTTGATGTGCGCGACGAAAAAGGATATGTGCTTGTTGATCACGAAATGATGACAAGTGTGCCCGGCTTATTTAGTGTCGGTGACGTTAATAAAAAAGTATTACGGCAAATTATTACCGCAATAAGTGATGGCGGCATTGCGGCTTTAGCGGCAAATCGCTACATTAAACAAAAGTAACGACGTCTGAAGAGGAAAACAAGGGCGCAAGGCGCCTTTTGTTTTATAATATACATGTATGAAAGAATTCTCATTTACGACAAAAGCAAAAGAAGATATTACATTTAATACACTAAATTACAGTTTACCGCGTCGTAAAGCAACGCTTGCCGCGCTTATTAAACATAGTGGGCATTTTGTTATTACCGATGAAGGCGAAGCATTAAAGTTAAGTACCGAAAATGCGAAAGTTGCCAAGTATATTTATCAACTATTTAAAGATATCTTTGGCTTTGAACCAACATTTTCGTATGTCACAAATCGCCGCTTTGGTAAGAAAATAAAGTTTAATGTTATTGTTCGGCAAAAGATTGATGAAATAATGGCGACACTCGCGATTGATTTTTATGAAAGTGCGGTTAGTCGCAAGATTGTGTATAGTGACGATACACTTGGTGGCTATTTTACCGGGGCTTTTTTAGCAAGTGGATCAATGACAAGTCCCGTTAGTTCAAATTATCATTTAGAAATTGTTGTGAGTAACGAAAAGTATGCACGACGCCTTGCCAAAATGCTCGAACGATTTGAAAAAGCACGGTTTGACGCAAAAGTTGTCGCCCGGCGTGATAAATATATTGTGTATTTAAAACGAAGTGACCAAATAAGTGCGTTTCTTGTGTTTGTGGGCGCCGCAAATGCGTCACTTGAATTTGAAAATATTCGCCTTGATCGTGATATGCAAAATACGACAAACCGGATGTTTATTTGTGACGAAGCAAACTATAACAAAACGTTAAAAAGTAGTGCGGCGCAAATTGATAATATTAATATTGTTAAACGCGTCTATGGCTTAACCCCACTTGGGAACGAAAAGCTTGGTGCGCTTATGGCGCTCCGGCTAGAACACGAAGACGCAACACTTAATGAACTTGCAAGTCTTTTAACTGCGGCCTTAAATAGTGATAAACCAATTAGTAAAGGTAATGTTAACCATCTTTTTATTAAATTACGCGAGTTAGCAGCGCCATTTAAGGAGTTACAAAGTGGAAATAAATGAAGCGTTTGGCCTTCGTGTCCGGCAATTACGCAAAGCAAAGGGGTGGAGTTTACTCGAACTTTCCGTCCGTGCGGATGTGAATCATAATTATTTAAGTGATATCGAAAACGGCAGGCGTAATCCGACATTGAATGTCTTACATCGTTTAAGTTTAGGCTTTGATATTAGTCTCTCTTCGCTCCTTTTGGGCATAGAATTAATGACAGAATAGTGAAAAAACATTGAAAAAAGATACTTTCGGTAAATTTTTCCCCAATAATTGAAAAAAGTGTCGTTTTTTATTGTTTTTGTTGTCTTTATTTTTCTGGATTGTTGTATAATGAAGGCGCATAAAGAAGGAGGACTATATTAAATGGCAATTAAAGTTGCAATTAACGGATTTGGAC
>WPCG01052593.1_pt1 | contig 12655 bp, 5 predicted proteins | sample 5403311 | NCBI WGS metagenome assembly WPCG01 (sample SAMN12869467, study PRJNA574797) | sludge metagenome | isolation source: wastewater treatment of Control | place: China:Beijing | collected 2019-05-17 | reverse complement strand
AAACCGAGTCAATAAAATGCCGATTACCACACCTACTGCAAACCAGGGTGTCGCTGGCGCAATGACCCCGGCTCAGGCGGCTGCCGCCCAGGCCGGGATCACCACGACAACCGAGCAACTTGGCAGCATCCTGAATCAGGGCGGACCCTTGATGCAGCAGGCTGCGAACGTCGGCAACGCACAGGCCGCGCAGCGTGGTCTGCTGAATTCGAGCATGGGTATCCAAGCTGCGCAGAGCGCCGTGCTTCAGCAGGCGGCCCCGCTCGCCCAGGCGAACGCCACGAACATCAACCAAGGGAACCAGTTCAACGCCTCGAATCTGCAACAGGTGGCGCTGGCAAACCAAAATGCCCAGAACGTTGCGGATCAGTTCAACACCGGCCAACAGAATTCCATGAACCAATGGAATGCCGGGCAACAGAACGAGATGATCAAGAGCGCGATGGACATGAACAGCCGCGAGCAGTTGGCGAACATCGAGGCGAACTACAAGACCCTTCTGCAAGCCAATTCGACCGCTGGCGGCATGTACGAACAGTACCTCAAGAACATCTCCGACATCAGCCAGAGTGACAAAATGGATGCTGCGGCCAAGGCGAATGCCAGTGCGAACCAGGTTGCCTATCTGCGTGCAGGTTTGCAGATGATGAGCAACATGAACTCGATCAGCGGTCTCATCACCTTCTGACCATGCAAGCGCCCGCCGACATCCGCATCCACCAAGCTCAAGCGCCGCTCTTCACCGGCCCGCGCGGGCCGTGGCTTGAGCACCTTGTGCAGGACGAAGGTGTGTCGATGGAGACCGCGTTCGAGATACTTGCGCCCTGGGAGATGTTGCCTGTCGTGGATGAGAAGCGCGGCCACATGGCGACGATCATCAAGCGCAACAAGGAAGTTCATCTTGCCGTGTTCAGGCGCTTTCGCAATCGCGCCCAGGTGAGCGTGCGGCGCCTGACAGAAATCCTGAAGCCTTTGCTCGACAAGGAGGTTTTCCTTGTCACCAAGGTCGGCAAGGACGAGGACTCACGCTTTCTTGAGCGGTTGGGCTTCGAGCCGCTTGGCGTTACAATGGATGGACTCATCCGCACATTCATCCTGAATGAGATCAGGATGCCGAGGACCAGAACATGAACACTTTCGAGCAGGCGGCACAAGTCCGCTACTACCGCCAAGCCTTCGCTGACATGCCTGTCGGTGGCCCGATGGAGGGCGCCGCCTACGGCGAATACCTGAAGTCCAAAGGGGTCGGCATGGTGATCGGTGTTGTGGCGGCGGTAGCCACAATGGGTGCCGGTATCGGCGTGATGGCGGCCGGCACGCTCGCTGCTCAACTTTCAGGTGGCGCCATGATCGCCGGTGGCTTGATGAGCGGTATCGGCACCGCGACCGGAAACAAGAAGCTCACGAAGATTGGTGGCGTGCTCGCGCTTGCCGGCGGCATCGGCGCCATCGGTTCAAGTTTTGCCACTGAAGCCGGGTGGGGCGGTGCGTTTGCAAAGGAAAGCGGTTCTTCAGCGATCACCGAGTTTGCCAACAGCACGAAATCCGTCTTCTCGAACATCTTCAGTGGCGGTAGTGAGACAGTAGGGAAAGAGATTGCTGTCGAAGGTGGTGGCACTATCGACAGTAATACGCAAGGAACGCCGGTTGAGGGACCTGCCTACGAGTCTTCAGGCAGTATCGCTCAATCAATGAGCGGGACACCCACGGCCGATGCTTTCGCCCCGACTAAGACCGCGATGCCTCTGAGTGATAGCGTTCCTGCCGGGACGTTGGAATTGAGCGGCGGCACAACCAACCCGAGCTTCGCCACTCCCGACCAAGCGGCTATCGCCAGTGGTGGTGCTTCTGCACCGCAAGATGCAACCAGCCAATTCGGTCAGACAACCAAGAAGTTCGCCACTCCCGACACTTCTGGTAGCGCAACCGCCCCCGCGGCTACCGAAAGCAAAGGGCTTCTCGCACAGGCGTGGGACAAGTTGAACAGCCCGCTCGGAAAAGAGATGGCGACGGGCGCGCTGAAGATGGCCGGCACAAGCCTTGCTGGTGACAAAGAGTCGGCCGAGAATTTGGCAGATGCTCAAAGCGGCCTGTATAAAGCCAAGACCGATCAGACCAATGCTGAAACCGAACTTGCCAAGATGAAGGCTGCCAACGCCAACGCCGTGCCGATCGCACTTGACCCGCGCGACCCGCAATATGCCGCGAAGAAGGCGGCGGCTCAGGCGGCCGGATACCAGACCTTCGACATTGCGACACCAGCCGCTACGGCGCCTGTGACCCGCGCGCCTGTCCAGACACAATACACTTCGTCGCCAACAAAGGCGGCATAAGGACACACCATGCCCATTCTCCAAGACGCATTGCAAGCTGGCGCAGCGACAACGGCACCGCAACCGCAACCGACGCCTCAGAACGCGGCGCCTGCTCCGGCCGGGGCTGGAAATCTGCCGCCTCCGAATCCGCAGATCGTGTGCCCGGCTGTTGCTGCTCACATGGACGACGTGGAGAACATGCGCGGCTTCATGGACGAGAAGCAACGCAACGCTTTCGATCGTGTGGTCGTCGCCGGCAAGAAGATGCTCTATGCGCCCGAGTCGGCCCAGGTGGTGCAGAACCTGCTGATGGATGACGAGATTCCGATGGCCAACAAGTTGGGTGAGGGCGTTGCCAACCTGATGGTCATGATGGACAACCAGGGCAACGGCACGATCCCGAAAGAGATCATGATCCCGGCCGGGATCGTGGTCATGTTCGAGGCTGCCGATTACACCTTCGAGGTTGGTTTCGAGATCAGCGAAACCGACCTTGCCGATGCAATGGAAAAGCTGATCTACGGCATCTACGCCGGCTACCAGATTCCGGCAGAGAAGGTGGATGAAGTGATCGACGCCCTCGCCGGGAAGTTCGGCTTCAAGGAAGGCGATGCCGAGAAGGTGATGGGCAAGGTTGAAGAGGCCCAGGAGAAAGGCATGATTCGTGAGCCGATTCCGGGCGGCGACAACGGTGAGGAAGAAGCCTTCGAGCAAGGCTTCAACCAACAGCGCGGGAGGATGTGATCATGGGATGGGACCTCAAGGGAATCATCGGCAACGCCATTGCAGGCGCCGCCGACGCCGGCAGCAGATACTTCGTCGAAGAGCGGCGGAGAGAGACCGAGCTTGCCGCCCAGAAAGAGTTGGCCGACTACAAGAACGAGATCGAACTGAACAAGCAGCAGCGCCTTGAAGAGGCGAAGGCTCTCAGGGCCGAACGCGACCTCATGCGCAATCGCGAAATCAATGCCATGAACCAAGAGCTTGCCAACGATTTCGCCAGGGAGCAAGGGCACAAATCCGGCACTGTCGGTTGGTACGATGCCAAGGCCGATTTCCTCAACCGCAGCGGTCGTGAAGACTTGGCCAAGGAAGCCTACAACCAAGCTGACAAGATTCGTGCTGACGACACCAAGGACCAGATCGCAGCAGCGCGTGCTGCTGCTCGCGCTGGTGGCGGCGGTGGCGGCGGTGGCGGCGGTGGCGGCAAGGGTTCGAGCGGTGGCGGTAGCGAAGTGGATATTGAAAAAGAATTGGCCGGCATCTCCAAAATCGGCGTCAGTTCAAAAGACGGTGAAGCCAAGGCCGATCCGGCAGCTTTGGGCGTCGCAAACGCTTACTACACCCAGGCTCTTGGTGCGTTAAAAGACCCGAAGCTCGCCTTGGATGCGACTCGCAAGATGATGGTGCGCACCACCGAGTATGCTTTGGACAACAACGTGTCGCTACGCGAAGCCTCAAAAGCTGTCGGCACCGATATGAAGAACAAATTCAACGAGGACGTTGCGAAAAAAGAGACCAAGCGCCAACAAGGGATTTTGCAATATCCGGAAGAGGCGCCGGCCACGGAAGATGCAACCGAGCGCAACCTCAACTATCTGAGAAATCAAGGCGCACCGGCGCAGTCGGCTGCAAAGCCCAAGTTGCCTTGGTGGGACCCTCGTTCCGAGTAAGTTCGCGAGAACCTGAAGAGCCACCGAAAGGTGGCTTTTTTTCTCACAGAAAGATAGAATCGAATCACCCACACAAAGGTACTCGTCATGGCCAAAAAGAAAGACCCGCGCACATCAAACGCCACTTACGAAACAGGGGTGGATATTGATTCTATCGACTGGTCGGGTTTGAATACAGGTTCGCCTGCCGAGGAAAAACCTGCGCGCACCGAGCGCACCTGGGGCGAAGCCACTTCTGACGTTGGTGTAGGCATCCTGAAGGGCGCCGTGAGCGGTGCCCACGACATCGCCAACTTTGCTTCGGCGATCACTCCCGGATTTGAAGACGACAAGACCACTGGCCCGATCGACACGCCGCTGAATTGGGCCGAAGAGAAGTTGGAGTCGGCCAAGAGCGACATCATCAAGGCCAAGGCCGCTCGCTTCTCCGACATGATGCAGGACCCCAATGTGACGGCCGGGGAAGTCACGGCCTACCTTTGGAACAACAAGGACCTCGTGGCGCAATTGGGCGCCGAATCCACCGGAGCAATGGCGATTGGTTTGATTCCGGGTGCTGCCGTCGGCAAGATCGCCGCGGTTAAGGCGTTGGTCCAGGAAAGCGGTGTTGCCGCACGCGCAGTGGGTTCCATTGGTGAGGCAATGCAGATCGGCGGCAATGTCGCCGAAGCCACCGACAGCACTGGCGGCGCCCTCGGCGGTGCTGCCTTGGGTGTGCTCACCAACATCGTCACGCCGGGCAATATCAGCGGCGCAGTGATGAAGAAGCTTGCCGGGCGCCCGGCAGCGGAGACCGCCGAGAGCGCTGTTGAAGAAGCAGCCAGAAGTGGTTTGCCGACCGCCCTGTCGCAGCGCGGCGCTGCTGGTGCTGCTGCCCGCACGGGCGTGGCAATGGGTTCTGAAGCTGCCCAAGAGTACGGGCAAGAATTTGGTGAGCACGCCATTACCGATTTCACCAAGACTGGTGAAATTGATCTCACGGGTGCTCACAAGGCGGGTGTCGTCGGCGGCATTCTCGGCGGTGTAATGGGTGGTGGTCTGCATCCGATTGTTGGTCAAGGGGGTGTCGGCACCCGCGAGGAAATTCAAGCTGCGCGGGAAGTGCAGCGCCAAGTCGAACTGACCCGTGAGGCACTTGCTGCTGATCCTGGCAACCCGACCAGGCAAACGGCACATGACAATGCTTTGGCCGCTCAACAAGGTCTTGTTCCGGCAGATGTGCGCAATGCCACTATCGACGCAACCGTTGCAGCAACCACGGCTCAGACACTTGCTGCACCTGACGTGTCATCTGCCATCGAAAGTTTTAACCAGCAGCAGCAAGCCAGCCAAGGTCGCACCGGCGGTCAAGTTGCCAGCGAGGTCAATACCGCTGCCAATGAAGCGATTCTGCAAGAGCACCAAAACTTCACCGGTGCCCCCGAGCTTGATGTCCTCACTCAAGGCGAGCGTCGCCTTGAGCATGGCGAGGAAATCGCCACAGCATCGCTGCCTGAAAATGTGGCCAACGACATCAGGCGCGTGGCCAACTTCATTCCTGGGCGCGACAGCATGGTCGAGATCGCGCCGATCGTCGCGCGCATGGCAGGCGATCCTTCTGCCGGGACCCCGATCGCTCGCCCGGCCAACATCCCGCAGCAGGTGTGGAGCAACTTCGTTCGTGATGCCCAGATGGAAACCGGCATCATGGTTCCCTTCGAGAACTCGCAAGGGCAGACCCTCCGGGCCAATCTTCAAAGGATCGCCGAGAGCGGTTCGCGCACCGGGCGCCTGTTGGCGGAAACCCTGCTCGCTCAGAACAGCCCGCATCTCGACATGCAGGTCGAGGAATTCACCCCGGAAGACTATCAAACCAATCGCGCCGGTGCTCGCGGTTATGTGCTCACCAGCGAAGGTGGAACGCCGGTGCGCTTTGCGATGAATCAGCGGCCGGGCATGCCGACCGAATCCACTTTCATTCATGAAACCCTGCACGCCCTGACGATGCAGTGGCTCAGGACGGTCAGCACGAATGACCCGCTCTATGTTGAACTGAAGTCTCTGCGCGATCAGGTCAAAGCCGCCGCTGAAGCTCAAGGAAAGACCTTCTACGGGACGCATCCGGGTGTGGCAAGCGAGCGTTCAGCGCTGGCCGAGTTCTTGGCTGAGTCCTTCTCCCGTTCGACATTCCAGACCTTCCTCGATACCGTCCAGGTGTCGAGCAACCGCACCGGTTGGCAGGCGTTCAGCCAGTGGATTGCAAGACTTCTCGGTGTGCATGACAGGCAGGGTGTGCGTGCGCTCGACTTGGCGCTGAGGATCAACGAAGACGTGATGGCACGGTCTGCCGAGATCGCTCGCGGTGAGAATGCTGCACCTGCACCCGCACCTGAGCCGACGGCCGACCCGTATCAACAGGCACGTCAGGCGGTCATGGCGCGGCACAACGCGACCGAAGAAGACATGGTTCGCTTTGAAAACGAAAGCGACGAACTTCTTCAAATTCGCACTACGAGCAGAAGGCGTCCTGAAGTTGCTGAGTTCGCTCGCCAGATCATTGCACGCCGAGCCGATCAGTCCGGTGCTGCATCTGCACCTGCACCGGCGGCTGCACCTGCACCTGCACCTGCACCTGCACCTGCACCTTTGGAACTTGATCTGATGCGGGACGGCATCCAAGGTCGCGAGATTCCATACACCCGTGTTCCGAACGGCAGCGATGTTTTCCAATATGCCGTTGGCACCCCGGAAATTGGTTTGCCCGACACCGTGTATCGTCGCCGGGCGAGCGAGCGCGGCACTTACGGCGGCTGGCGTTGGGAAACCTCTGTTGGCAACTTGCGGCCGGAAACCGCACCTGCACCTGCACCTGCACCTGCACCTGCACCTGCGGCCGATGAAGGTGCTCGCCTTCGTCAAGCGGTGCTTGACCACTACAGTTCGAGAAGCAGCAACCCGGAGCGTTTGGTTGAAATCCTTGAGCGCTTCAGGGGCGCTGATCTTGGTGCTTTGATCAACACTCAGGGTGTTGATCCGGCAGTCGCAGTGTATGCAAGACACCTTCTTCAACAAAGAGGGGCGCCCGCTCCGACTCCGGCCAGGCAACTGACTTCGGCCCAACGTGGTGCCATCACGCGCACACGCAACGACATCATCCGCATGATGCGCGAACTTGCCGACCGGTCTCGCGCCAACGGGGATGATCCGCGTGAGCGTTTGGATCGTGCCATTTCTGCTGCCCAACAGCCACGTGTCTCTCGTCGCCAGAACAGCGACTTGGCCCGGCGCCTGCACTCCTTGTTCAACAATCAGAACCTGAATTTGTCACATGAAGTGCAGTGGGCGAATGACAGGATGAATGAAGTGCTCGGTACTCCGACTGGCGCGACAACCGCACCAGCCGCACCAACTGGCGCGACAACCGCACCCGCCGCACCGACTGGCGCGACAACCGCACCCGCCGGCACCGGCGCCGGAAGACCGTTCGTCCAACCGCCGTTGGATGCCGACACAAGCCGCACGGGTATCCCGACGACACCGTTCGCTTCTCAACCCGCGCTGACCGCGCCGACGGCACCAGCCGCACCGGCGGGGCCGACCCAGGCGTCGCTTGAGGCCGAGGTTGATGCCGCAGAAGCTGAGTTGCGCCAGATCACCTACGGAACTTGGCAACCAAGGGGTGCAACCTTGGACCGTCCTTTCCTGGAATCTATCTCTGAAGCAGAGTTGGAGCAGGCGCGCGACCACACAACAAACCAAACCGGCATGCCGCGAACAGCGGCTCTGATCCGTGCCATCCAGAACCGCAACGCCTTCGAGAGCGGTCGCCCTCTTCCGCATCCGCGTTTTGTGGCAATGCCAACGCACACTTTCAGCCAACGAACACCGACATGGCCTGGCACGGCGCCTGTTGTGAGTCGTGAAAATGGCTCTCAAACCGCTGTGCCGAACACCGAGCTTGTTCCTCCGAGCGTCGAGCAGGATTACAACAGGCGGCTTGAGAATGCCCGGCAAAGCGGCGCCCTGAAGCGGCTCGCCGATTTCTGGCGCACGGTTGTTGGTGCCCCTGGCCAACGCATCTTTGAGCCGACCGACATCCCGTTGGATGATCTGAAGGCGCGTGTGCGAGCCAACGGCAACAGTTTGACCCAAGCCGATCTCGATGAACTGAAGAACCGCTACAACGACGCTTTCCATCGTAAGGCAGTGGAGTGGGCACAGGCTAACGGCCAACCCGCTCCGGCGCGTGAAGACATCATCATCAGCCTCAACGGCAGCGGAAGCACTGCTTCAATCTCCTTGTACGGTGTGAATCGCGGTAATCCGGCCAACCCATTCCTGCGTGCCAAGAACCGTGCCGGAGACACACCGACGGCATACGCAAGCCTTGGTCCAAGCAACACGACGACCGGACTTTCCGATGCACCGGGCAGCAGCGACATCGCCTACCGTGTTGCGGCCGACATGGCGTATTTGCGTGGTGCTTCGAGCCGTTCATCCGGCAGCTTGCTGACGAACAACAACGTGCGTCGCCAAGTCCAGAGCATGTTGCAGGGTCTTCGCTTGAATGAGCCTGAAGCACTAAGCCCGATGGTTGGCAGTGGCGCAAATCCGAGGGAAGGCCAACAGGGGCAACCGGAAGCGTACAACCAACTCAGCGCCGAAGAGAAGATCGGCGCCAACGTGCTGCGCACCCTGCACAACGCCTTCATCAATCGCGAAGATGGCAGTTATCTGAGCAAGGCCCGCGCTCTTGGCAACTTGGTGCTCAACCCAGACGGCCAAACCTACACCGCCGTCGGCGACCCGATCGACACGCGCGGCTTTGCCGACGGCACGGTCATCACCAAGCGCCAACTGAGCGACAAGATCAGCGAACTGAAGAGCTTCGACCGTTCGAGTTCAGGTGGCATCGGCGCCGACATCGCCACGCTTTCGATGATCAGCCAACAGGTGCTGAACGACTTCGAGCAGAACCCGAATGCCAACATCCCGGAGGTTCTGGTCAATATGGCCCGCACCTTCGGCAGCGAGGCCGGCGGCTGGCTCATGTCCAGGGATGTTGGGGTCACTCCCGAGGTCGAGGCGCTACTTGAAGAGCATCGTCGCCCGGAAACCACCCCGCAGCGCCGTGGTGAGATCAATGCTCAAATCCGCGCCCTGCAAGAACAGGAGCGCGTAGAGCCTTCAACGCCGGAAGAGATGGACAGAGAGGCCGTCGCGCGCATGTCGGAGCAGTACGGCGCCGCGCAGGCAGCATCCGAGGCATTCCGTGCAGCAGGCTCAGGGCGCCAAGTGCTCTTCAGCATGGACGCCGCGCCGTCCGACCCGGATGTGGCCGCCACCCCGCAGGCCCAAGCCGCGATCGTGTCGCAGATGGTTTCGCCGCCAAGCCAGAACGAGATCGAGATCGCGCCAAGAGCACGGCTCGGTTGGAAGGAACGGATGGTCGAGAAGATCGGCGCGCTGCTTGTGGATAAACACAGCACGCTCGGTCGCATTCTTCGCATCCTGGGTGACACCTCGACTACGAAAGCAATCGACCGCTTCGAGGGTCGTCGTCAGTCTCAGTTCGAGCAGTTGGTGCGCACCCCGCTTGCCAACATCGAAAACCTGCTCAACAGGAACAACATCACCCGGCAGCAGTTTGAAGAATATCTGGTGATGCGCCATGTCCGTGAGTACAACACGGCGATGGCACGCATCAATCCGTTGCAGGAAAGGAACGGTGAGACCACTGGCTACGATCAAGAGCTTCGCCCGGCGTCGGGAACCTACAAGGGTGGCGTGCTGACCACCAGTCGCGCCGATACCTACATGGCTCAGGAACACAACGAGCATGTTGTTCAAGCCGCTCGCCTGTACGACGACATGATGCACGCGCTTCAGGACTATGCCGTCGAAACCGGGCTTGAGAGCAGGCAGACGGTCGAACACTGGCGCAACAACCTCTTCCCCAACTACGTGCCTTTCCGGCGCGTGCTGGACCTCGAAGCCACGGGCGGCACGGGCGCCGGCTTCTCTGTCCGCGAGGGCGTCACGCACCGCGCGATGGGCAGTTCTGCCGAGATCGCGCAGGTCATTCCTTCGGTGATGGAACTGGCCACGAGGATTGTTGATCGCGGGGAGAAGGCGAGGATCGCTCAGACCCTGCTGCGCACCGCCCGCAGCAGGGCAATCCCGATGTACCGCAGCCGCGGTGGAGAACTGCGGCCGATGTGGCGCGTCGATACGATGCCGAACATCCGCACTATCGTTCGCACCCACATCTACAACGTGCTCGACGGTGGCAACAATCCGGTGCGCAACAGCGCCGGTGTGCCCATCGAGTTCTACAATGCCGGCGATGCCCGCGCCTTCGCCACGGCGCAATCGCGCGCCAACGGCACTGCGTTCCACACCCACGACGCTGGCTTCCAGGATCGCGTTCAGGTCCGCCACAACCCGGCGTACATCAACAAGGACAACGTTCTGATCGTTCCTGAGAACGGCCAGAACCACGTGCTTGTCTTCGATGAGCAATCGTCCGATGCAATGGAAATGGTCAAGGGTCTCAAGAACCTTGATTCTCCGAAACTGGAAGGCTTGACCAAGGCAGCCAATGTGTTCTCGCGTTGGACGGTCGGCACGAGCACTGGCTACAACCCGTTCTTCGCTCCGATCAACTTCATCCGTGACATCCAAGCTTCTGCCGTCAATATGAACTCGGCGAATGTTCCCGGTTGGACCAAGGGAGATTCCGTCGCGCTCATGGGTGAGTCGGCGAGGAACGTGGCGCCGCTCATGCGCTACCTGCAACGGCAACATGCCCAACTGCACGGCAACAACCCGCGCCAGCCGACACCGCTCCCCGGCACACCGGAAGGGTGGATGGAATTCGCCAAGCGCTCGGGCGGCCTGACTGGTGTGCGCGAGTCCTTCAGCACCTTCGAGGACAACGTGCGTCAGGCGCAGCATCTCTTCGGCGAGGACCTGACACCATACGCCCAAGAACCGGGCTTCCGCGTGCGCAGGGATTTGGCATACCGTATTGGCGAAAGGGCTGAAGCAGCAGGTGACACCTTTGGCAGGTGGCTCGATGGCGACAGCCGCATGAGGGTGGCACGCATCCTGAGTAACGTCCCGGTGACGATCAACAACCTGAACAACGCCTTCGAGTTGGCCACCCGCACCGCGGCATTCAAGATGGCCTACGAGAAGTTCGTGGCCAACGGCATGTCTCAGCAAAGAGCGGCGGAAGAAGCGGCCGTGGTGTCGAAGAACGTGTCGGTCAATTTCAACAGGCGCGGGAACTGGACGGCTCAGATGAACGCCGTCTTCCCGTTCTTCAACGCCGCGATGCAGGGTAGCGCGCGCCTGGCTGAACTGTTGTTCAAGAAGGAACGGTTCCGCAACGAGTTCGGTGCAATGGAAGAGCGCACTTCCCTCACGTCGGCCGGCAAGAAGTTGCTCTACGCACTCCCGGCGCTCGGTGGGATGCAGGCCCTGCTGTTGGCAGCGGCCGGCTTCGATGACGGGCAGCCGCCTGACTACGAGAAGGATCGCAACTTCATCATCCCGCTCGGTGGGAAAACCTACGGCAAGATTCCTCTTCCGTTGGGTCTGAACGCCCTGTTCAACATGGGTCGCAACGGCATGGAGGCGATGCTTTACCCGAAGAATGCGCTGAAGCATGTGCAAAGCTTCTTCCTCGAACCGTTCAGCGCTTTCAATCCGCTTGGCGGAACTCCGAACTGGATGCTTCAACTCACGCCGTCGATGCTGGATATTCCCGTGGCGCTGATGATGAACAAGGACTTCGCCAACAGGCCGATCTTCAAGGAAGACCGCGATCCTCGCCGGCCGACGCCTGGATTCACAAGGCACAAGGAAGGCACGAGTCAGTTGTCTATCGGCATTGCCGAGATGTTGAACAACCTGACTGGCGGCAACGAGTATCGCCCAGGTCTCATCAACTACACCGGCGACCAGATCGAATACGTGTTCGGCCAGATCGGTGGTGGCGTCACTCGCGAGGCGATGAAGACCGGGCAGTTCGTTGCTGAAACAGCCACTGGCTCAAGGGCAAGCGAGGACCGTCCTTGGTACAAGGTGCCTCTGGCCAGCCGCTTTGTCGGTAGCTCTGGTGACACTAGCGCAGTTCGCAGCGATCTCTATGCGGCCAGTGCCGAATTGAATGTGCTCAACGCCGAGTACGAAGGTCTGAAGGATGATGGCAAGCGCGCCGAAGCTGCGGCATTCCTGAAAGAGCATCCGGAAATCAAACTGCGCCCGAAAGTGGAGAAATACTTCAACGCCGAAGGCAAGATGCGCAAAGAGCGCCAAGCCTATCAGAGCGAAGGTGAGGGTGCGAAGGTGGCCGAGATCAATACCAAGATGCGCACCAAGGGCGAGAAGCTCCTAGAAGAGATTGATGCGATAAAGAGCAGCGCTGCCAGATGATGTGGCCATGTGCCAGCCGTGCTTCACGCCGTCGTACCAGACGAAAAGGAGCACGGCGACGGCGAGAAGGGCGAGCAGGACGCGCTTCATCAGTCGCACCATCCCTTCGGCTCAGTGGCGGCAAGTGCCGTGATGGCTTCACAAATTCGCGCGGTCATCGGCACTTTGTATGTGCTGAGACCTTCTTCGACAGCCTCCCGTAGCTGCTCAATATGACCGCGCAGCGTCGAGTTCTCGGCTTCAAGC
>WPCG01034357.1_pt1 | contig 12686 bp, 14 predicted proteins | sample 5403311 | NCBI WGS metagenome assembly WPCG01 (sample SAMN12869467, study PRJNA574797) | sludge metagenome | isolation source: wastewater treatment of Control | place: China:Beijing | collected 2019-05-17 | reverse complement strand
AATATGGACAGTCCTGTTATGCCGTATGCCACGTGACCCACATGCCTGCCCTTAAAAAGAGCCGTCAGCGTGTCTGGCAAGGGGAAAACGAATCTCTTATCCTTCAGGTCGGTAAGGTATATCACAATCCCCCTGCCCGCGAAAACCCCTGCGACCGCAAGGAATACGTTCTCAAGGATGTTCAGGGATGCAGTCAGGGGTGGCATCTGGAATGTCTGCAATGCAAATGCAGAGAATGTTGTAAAAGAGCCAAGGAAACCTATCCCGAAGAACATCCTTGCCTTTGGGGTGACATAGCCGAGATACTCGGAGTTGTATAGCAAAAAGCCCAGCAGGATGCTGCCGAACACATTGACCACAAGTGTACCCGTGGCCGGGCTGAAATGACCTGAGAGCGCAAACCTGGATGTTGCGCCCAGCACGCCCCCTGCTCCTATTATGAGCAGGGGCTGGCACTTCTCCTGAAACGTGGCTTCTTTACTCAATCAATACAACATCCACTTCATTTCCTTCTTCATACCCTTCTACGTTCTCAGGTATGATCACAAAACCGTTGGATTTGGCGATGGAACTCAGGATTCCCGCTCCTGCGGTCATCAGAGGCCGGGCTGTATTACCTTCCAGTATCACCCTTGCGTAGCTCACATAGCCTTCCCTTGAGTTTATCTTGCCTGTAAGTCTCGCTTTCACCGTGATGTCAGGTATCTGCGGGATGTTTCCTTTTTTGCGTATTGCCGGTTTCCCAAATGCAAATAGCGCCACCAGTCCTGCGGCAGGGTATCCGGGCATGCACAGTACAGGTACATCACCGATGATCCCAAGTGCTGTTGGTTTCCCGGGACTTAAGCCGACGCCATGCACAAGCTGTTTGCCCATGGAGGCCAGAACATCAGGCACATAGTCCTTCTCGCCAACGGATGTCCCGCCGGAGATCACAATGAAGTCAGCATCCATATTCTCTGAGATGGCCTTCCTGATGAGTTCCCTGTCCTCGGGAACGATTGCGTAGTACCGAGGCAGTGCACCCCACTGATGGGCATACAGGCCTATCATCAGGCTGTTGATGTCCAGTGTCTTCCCGGGAGGTGGCACCTCTCTGCTGCTCTCAAGGGGAATAAGGTCGTTACCAGTGGGAATGATGGCAACCAGCGGCCTGGAGTAAACCCTTATCTCCCTTATTCCAAGGGAAGCGAGCACTGCTATGTCGCAGGGTCGCAGCAGATGACCTTTGTAGAATATGATCTCATTCTGCCTCACATCCTCGCCGATGTCGCCTATATTCTTTCCCGGATGGACCTGTGCGCGCACCTCGATCATATCGCCGATGCGGATGGTGTCCTCTTCCATGAGCACTCCATCGGCAGCATCTGGTACGCAGGCACCTGTATCCATTCGGCAGCAAATGCCTTCATTCACTTCGTCCTGGATCAGCAGCATCACAGGGTTGGTGGGTGAGGCTCCCAGGATGTCAGTTGAACGGACGGCATAGCCATCCATGGCAGAGCGACGGTAGTGAGGCACATTTCTCGGTGCAAGTATGCTGATGGCAAGCACCCTTCCCACTCCTTCATCTATTGCGATTGTGTCGGTTCGTTCCAGAGGAGTTATGGTACCAAGGAACTTCTCTTTTGCTTCATTTACACTGCTGCGTTCTTTAATTATCCTGTTGTCCATGCTTGCCCCCTGTAATGCTCATCCGCCGGATACGGGCGGGAAAACGCCGACCTCATCTCCATCTTTAACTTCCGTTGCGAGTTTTTCCATGTGTATGATGTTGTCTCCGTTCAGGAATACATTGATGTATCCTCGAAGATTGAGCTCATCTCCTGTCCTTTCAAAAACTATCTCCTTTAAGGTGGGGTACTGGCCTATAAGGGAAAAAAGTACTTCCTCTATGTTATTCCCGCTGAGCATAATCATGGACTCACCTGCGATTTCTCTCAGGTTTGCAAATAGTTTGACCTTGACCGTTGCCATGGAACCTTATTCTAAACGTATAATTAATAAATCTATTCCAGTTCGGAAATTTTAGACAAAATTTAGACAAAAGTATGTGTCATGTAAATGTGTGGCATATTTGAAAATTTGAATAAATGGTGGGATAGCGCGGATTTGAACCGCGGTCCAAGCGTCCCAAACGCTCGAGGATGGACCAAGCTACCCTACTATCCCATTTTGATTCAGAAGGGTAGCTCCTCAATATACTTTCTCGGTTAAATAGATTTCGTGAGGAATATCCTGATGCAGGGCAGTCCTATCAATCATATATAAATGTCCTGGCTCTAACGATCCCCTGCCTTATCAAAAGACCAGCTGCCAAGCAGTATCATGGTAAGTGCGAATACCATTATGACGGTCATGGAACGCATGATGGGTATTTCGGATACGCCAAGAAGCGCCCATCTGAGAGCTTCCACGCCATATGTGAGGGGATTGAGCTGAACAGGTATGCTTAGCCATGAGGGAAGGTTGGCCATGGGATAGAATGCCGTGCTTGCCATCAGTGTAGGGAACGTTATGAAGGTCATCATCATCTGGAAGCCTTCATGGGATTCTATCCTTGACGCAAGGGTGATCCCAAGTCCGATGAAGCCCATGCCTGTAATGAACATTATCAGGATGCTCAATACCTGCCCGATGACAGACGTGTAGTCCACAATGAACAGTCCGCTGATGATCATAAGCAGTGTTCCCTGCACCATAGCTGCTGTCACGCCGCCTGCAGCTTTTCCAAGAGCTGTGTAGAATCGGCTTACAGGCGCCACAAGTATCTCTTTGAGGAAACCGAATTCCCTGTCCCATATAATGGAAACTCCTCCCATGAGCGAGGCGAACAGCACTGACATACCTATGATGCCCGGGGCCATGTACTCTATGTAACTGCCGGTGCGCATTGTCATTGTGCTCCCCAGGGCAGACCCCATTATGACAAGAAAGAACAGTGGTGTCGCAAGTGACCCGATTATCCGGGACCGTGAGCGTCTGTATCGAAGCATCTCCCGCAGCCACAGGGTGAATACAGTGTTCATACTATGCTTCATCCCGCTGATTCCCATATTATCTCCAGCGTTTGTACACTTCGTTATCGATACCCATAAGATCAAGTGCCCTGCCTGCTATGGAGTTGACCAGATCGTCTATTGTCTGCGGCCGGGAGTAGAACCCCGGACATGCGGGAAGTATTATTGCGCCTGCCCTTTCGAGTTTAAGCATATTTTCCAGGTGTATCTGGTTAAAAGGCGTTTCCCTGGGCATCAGGACAAGCCTTCTTCTTTCTTTCAGGCACACATCCGCCGCGCGCCCCAGCAGGTTATTGGACATGCCGCAGGCAATCTCGCCCAGCGTTTTCATACTGCAGGGGGCGACCAGCATCCCGGCGAACCGGTGAGATCCGCTCGCGATTGGCGCTGTAAGCTCTCCTTCTCCATATACATGGCTTGCCATGTCCTCTATCTCAATAACAGAATAATCTGTCTCTATCTCTATTATCTGCTTCGCGGTCTTCGTAATGACAAGGTGGGTTACAATATCCCTCTTAGAAAGAATCTCCAATAACCTTATCCCGTATATGGAACCCGATGCACCGCTGATACCAATAATTATTTCCATTTTTAACCCTCCCGCAGGATGCCTGATAGCTCATCTATCATCTCTTTTGAAACGGAGACTATCTCTCCTATCTCCTTTTTGGTAATACTGTCCACATGGATACCAACTATAAATACAGTTGTCGAGCGGCTGGCTTCGCTCAAGTCTCTCGCTCCTCTGAGAGCAAGTTCATCTTCCCTGTGTCCCGGTGCGGTTATCACAGAGGATGAAGCACGCCCTGATATGCTGTCAAAGTTACCTACTGCCACTGCCCCTACATGTGCCATGCCGCCCGTAAGCCGTGCGCTATAGTCGTTGCCCAGTTTTTCCCACTCGAGCAAAAGGACTATTCTTCCTGAGACACGCTCTATCTGGCAGGGTAATTGGCGGCTTTCCAAGCTATACCTCCAGGTCCGTCAAACGGAATTGTCTTGTTTCTCTCTTGATATCAAAGAAGTCCCTCGCAGCTTTTCCTATTGCTTCACGGTTCTCCTGTGTGGTGTAGACTCCCATCTTCCAGTTATCCCTGTGAGCCTGCTCCAGCGTTGCCACAACATGTGAAGCCTCATCCAGGCGCAGCATCCTGCCATTCATCTTGACAAGGGCTTTCATCTCGACTATCTCAGGGTCCTTTGGTATGTCGATTAGGACTTCTTTACTGTCAATGCCCACCATGTCGGCAATCTCGGCTTCGATGCGCCGGACGTTTTTGCGCTGTTTGAGCACACCTTCTCCTACATCCTCAAAACCAACATAAAGGGCTCTCTTGTACAGTTTCCTGTCATCAAGTCTTGCTGCAAGTTCTCCAGCATAGCCGCTGTTGTTACGCATCATCTCGAAGATCCTGGCATCGTCCATTGTCCTCAGCTCAAAGGGATCAAGTATTTCCTGCTGGATAAGGTCTTCAACAGCCCTGACGAACATGGTCTCACCTATTCTGGATACATGATGGTAATAGACTGAAGGATGCATCAGGAACCTGGAAACAAGCAGTGACTCCGCAGCTTTGACACCGCCTGCGGCCACGACCAGTTTTCCCTCGTAGAACTGCATCTCGTTGATAAGCCTTGCATGGTCCACAAGCCCGAATGCAACGCCTGTATAGTGTGAATCCCTCACAAGATAGTCCATTTTATCCACATCTATCTCGCTGTTGAGTATTTTGCCAAAATCCGTCTGCCCCTGGATATGCCTTTCGACTTTTACGGGATTGATGCCATGTTCGCCCAGTATCTCGGCAATTTCTCCCTTTTTTAATATGTCCCGTATATCTTCGTGTCCCTGCCTGGTATAGTGCTTCACCAGCCCTTCGGTCACATGTGAGAAAGGCCCGTGTCCCAGGTCATGCAACAAAGCAGCAACCCGCAGTTCCTCTTTTTCTTCTCCTGTGACGGTGTCTATCCTGGCTGTGAGCATGCCTGCAAGATGCATCACTCCGAGGGAGTGCTCAAAACGGGTGTGGTTAGCTCCCGGATAGACCAGGTTTGAAAGCCCCAGCTGGCTTATTCTGCGGAGGCGCTGCATTGGAGAAGAATCAATCAGGGCCATGGTGAGGGCATCAAGTTCTATATATCCATGTATAGGGTCACGGATGACTTTCATATATTTTAAATATATTTCATGGTATAAATGCTATCTTGATTGCTATCCACTCATTATTACGACAAGAGCAGAGAGGAATTAATATGCTGGTATTATCAGGCGGAACAGGAACCCCGAAATTGTTGAATGGCCTTCGTAAAGTGATGCCTGAAGAGGACATCACTGTGATTGTGAATACTGCAGAGGATCTGTGGGTTTCCGGTAACCTGGTGACCCCGGACATAGACACGGTGCTCTATCTGTTCTCGGACAGGATAGACCTTGATAAATGGTGGGGTGTGTCAGGCGATACTTTTTGCACATATGAACTCCTGAAGTCTCTAGGACACATGGAAAGGATGATGCTGGGCGACCTCGACCGCGCTACTCACATCATCCGCACAGATCACTTGCGAAATGGTTGTTCGCTGACCGATTCCATCAGGAGTTTGTCAGCCTCCATGGGAATAAAAGCCAAAATACTGCCCATGTCGGATGATCAGGTAGCGACCATGATAGTAACTCCGCAGGGAAAGATGCATTTCCAGGACTTCTGGATAGCTAATCATGGGGAGCCTGAAGTGCTGGACGTGTTTCAGGAAGGGATAGGAACGGCAACAATATCACCTGCTGCCCTGGAAGCCCTGGAAGCTGAGGAGCATATCCTGATAGGTCCAAGCAACCCGATAACAAGTATCGGTCCGATAATAGGATTACCGGGGAGGGTGGACATCCTCAGGAAAAAGAAGGTCATTGCAGTCAGTCCTGTTATAGGAAATGAGCCCGTGAGTGGCCCTGCAGGAAAGCTGATGCAGTCAAAAGGACTCCCGGTATCATCGCTGGGTGTGGCAGCCTGCTACAAGGAGTTCCTGGATATAATGGTTATCGATAATCGTGACACTGCACATGAATCCATGTTTGAGGAAATAGGCTGTAAAGTGGTGCGCGCCGATACTCTCATGAAGACCCGGGAAATAAGTATGAATCTATCCCTCCTGGTAATGAAAGAGTTCAATGTCTGAAGCGGTTTCAGGTCAATGCCCTCTTTTTTGTTTTTGATGGTGCTGCCGAAGTTTCAGGTTCTGCCCCGAACATTCTGAAAAGACTTGTTTTATATTTGGTTTTTTAGTAAATACTCTTTTATTACAATAATATATATATTTAAAATCTCTTCAAGGTTAAATCGTGGGTGATGAATGGAAATTGTCTTTGATACGTCCGGTCCTATGGATGAGCAGGATAAGATAATGATCACCAAGGGTGTTGTTATAGCCCTGCTCAAGGATGCTTACCAGAGGCGTGACAGGGTTTCACTTGTAACGTACAGCGGCAGGTCTTCCCAGCTTGCGCTGCCTTTCACCTCATCTGTGGAGGCTGCCAAAAGGTATCTGGAGAAGGTTCCCTTCGGAAGCACAACACCTATGGCCGCAGGTGTGCTTACCGGAATGGACACCATGTCGCGTGAGGCGAAAAAGGAGCCATCGGCTGTTCCGATAATGGTCCTGGTCACGGATGGGACAGCCAATTGTGCCCTGCACCTGGGGGGCAATATCAGAGGAGGGAAATATTGCAGGTTTGCAGGCATATAGCAGAACATCACATCAACCTGCTTCTGATAGATATCAGTCCTACAGGTTCAAAACTGGTGCAGGAGATGGCTACGCAGAGTAACGGCAGTTATTACCATCCCGGTTCGCTGAGCAAAGAAACTCTTTATTCTGTCATCAGGCAGTAGAGGGACTCAAGGACAGATTTTGCACTGGTATGATGAAGGTGAAACAGCCTGGTTTTATATTATATCATGCATTAAGCCATAATTATGCTTGAAAAACTTCGCGAGTCTTTAATGAATGCTCCTATAGTACGCAGGGGGGAGTACAATTACTTCATACATCCTATCTCTGATGGCGTGCCCTTTCTGGAACCGGAACTTCTTGAGGAGATCACGGCTCATATAATCCAGATAGCCGATATGGATATTGACAGGATATTGACCATCGAGGCCATGGGCATTCCTCTTGCAACTTCCCTGTCCATGAGAACAGGTATCCCTTTCTCCATTATCAGGAAGCGCCAGTATGCACTTGACGGGGAGATCGTTATCTCCCAGAAGACGGGATATTCCAAAGGGGAACTCTATGTGAACTCTGTTAAAAAAGGAGACAGGGTACTCATAGTTGATGATGTGATAAGTACGGGAGGCACGCTCCTCTCGCTGATGACCGCACTGCGGGACGCAGGTGTTGAGATATCAGATGCAATTGTTGTGATCGAGCGTGGTGAAGGGGCTTCCAGGTTACGGGATATGGGCTTTAACGTAAAGACCCTTGTGCGCATAAGCGTTAATGAAAAAGGGGTTTCAATAGAGGCATAGTATGGGAGAAGAAGGTTTCGATTTCCAGGTAGAGCATATCATTTCCGTGATAAAGGACAGTGGTGCAGGGATGGTTGGCCTGCAGTTCCCGGAAGGCTTCAAGCGCAGGTCACCTGCAATTGCAGCGCAGATAGAATCCGGGACCGGTGTAACTGTTATCATTTCCGGTAATCCCTGTTTCGGAGCATGTGACATAGATGTGGCCCTGCTGGACAAGGTGGACATGCTTTTTCACTTCGGGCATGCTCCGCTGGATGATAATACATTGGCTGGAAAAACTTTCTTTATCGAGGTCAGGTCTCAGGCGGATGTGACAGAAGTTGTGAGAAAGGCATTGCCTGAACTCTCAGGACACAGGATATGCCTGATAACCACAGTCCAGCATGTTCATAAACTGGAAGATGCCTGCAGGATACTTGAAACCGAAGGCAAGGAATGCGTCATCGGGAAGGGTGACAGTAAGATAGCTTATCCGGGCCAGGTGCTCGGGTGCAATTTCTCTGCCGGGCGCGGAGAGGAATGTGATGAGTATCTTTACATCGGCAGCGGTGAGTTTCACCCTCTTGGTGTTTCACTTGCAACGGGAAAAAATGTGCTTATAGCCGATCCGTTCGTTAATGAGATACGACGTGCAGACCCTTCAAGGGTGCTCAGGCAGAGGAGTGCCGTGATAGCGAAATCCCTTGATGCAAAAGTATTCGGGATCATTGTATCCTCAAAGCCGGGGCAGGAGCGGATGCAACTGGCGCAGGACTTAAAGGATATGGCTGTCAGGCATGGCATGAGTGCTCATATATTTATCATGGACCTGGTGACCCCGGACCAGTTGCTTCAGTTCAGGGTGGATGCCTTTGTAAACACCGCGTGCCCGCGGCTTGCAGTGGATGAAGTTGGCAGGTTCAGTGCTCCCATGCTGACGCCACAGGAATTCGAGATCGTTCTGGGAGAGAGGTCATGGGAATCTCTTGCATTTGATGAAATTATAGGTGATTGACCCTTGAAACAACGCAAACTCGAGATGTTGCTTGAGAAAATAGAAGGATTTGATTCCCCAAGCGCCGCTCTTGAGCAGTACGCAACTCCTGCGGTCCTTGCTTCTGAACTGCTGCATTTTGCCTATATGCAGGGCGATCTGGAGGACACGGTATTTGACCTTGGCTGCGGGACCGGCATACTTGCTATAGGTGCAAAATTACTTGGTGCTGGGAAAGTTACCGGGTTCGACCTGGACAAAAAGGCCCTTGCGATTGCCGCGAGGAATGCGGAGGTGATGGGTGTGGATATTGAGTTTGTCCATTGTGATATCTCCGAGATACAGGGACATGCTCACACGGTGGTGATGAATCCTCCTTTTGGGGCCCAGGCAAAAGGTAACGACCGACCGTTCCTTTTAAGTGCCTTGAGAACCAGTGATGTGGTATATTCCATTCATAATAGTGGGAGCCATGATTTTATCGCCAGATTCATAGGTGATGCCAGGATTACCGACTGGTATGCAACAACGTTTCCGCTAAAGCGAACATTCAAATTCCATAAAAAAGATGTAGAGAATATCAATGTAGAAATGTACCGTATTATGCGATAAATCCTTAAATCATAATGCTGTTTTATTTGAGTATTGGTATTTTCAAACTTTTAATTTGATTTCAGTGTCATAAGAGGGATTCTAATTAGGATAAGAAATAGGAGAAAAACTTCACGCAGGAAGATCAAGTCTTCCAGTTCCGGGGATATGCAGGCCAGTGAAGTTGAGGTATCTGTTGATGCCCCCCCTACTCGGAGCGAACCTGCAGAAGCTAAGAAGACCTTTGCCCCAAAAACAGAGGCAAAGAAAGCAGGAAATGCAAGAGCGGAGGCCAAAAAACCCTTCTCCGGGAAGTCCGGAGCAAGAAAAAGCCCTGCTGCAAAAGCAGAGGTAAAGGCCAAAGAACGTGAGGCAGAAAATATAAAAAATCCGCCAGTGAGCGGTTCTGTGGAAGAATGCAAAATGGATCCAAAAGAAAGTGTTTTTGTCATGCCCGGTGACCTGATAGGTACTACCGAAGAGTTTACTGCCGGTGAAGGTGCCTATGTTGATGTGGGTGATATACATTCAATAGGTACAGGATATGTGCATATTGACAGGAACTCAAGAGTAATATCCGTGCTTCCCAAAACCAAAACACCTCCGCAGTTGACTGAGGGGGATATTGTTGTTGGCAGCGTTGTGAATATACGTGAATCCGTTGTCTTGGTTGCGATTGGTGCGATCAGGGGCAAGGGAGAGCGTGAATTCCAGATGGAAGGCTCGGCTGCGATTCATGTTTCCAACGTGAGGGACTCTTTTGTCAAGAACCTTTCCCAGGAGTTTGCGATGTCTGACATTGTTAAGGCAAAGATCATCAACACTCAGAACATGCGTCTGAGTACTGCCGAAGATTCACTGGGTGTCATGAGAGCCAGCTGCTCCAAGTGCAGAACGATTCTTGAGAAGGACGAAAGTAAACTCAAATGCCCGTCATGTGGCTATATTGAGAAGAGAAAGTTGTCTTGTGATTACGGAACCGGAATACTCTGAATAACTATAACAGGTGAGATTAAGATGGAATTGAAGATAATTGATAAAGTCGATGATGAAATGCATCTTGAAATAAAAGGCGAGACACATACGCTTCTCAACATGCTCAAGTCAGTTCTCCTTGACGACAGCAGAGTGCAGATTGCAACCTATGACATGAAACATGTTTCTATCAGCGACCCTATACTTTATGTCAAAACAGATGGCACCGATCCTATAGATGTCATCAAGGATGCACTGAAAGTTCTCATTTCCCAATGCGATGAGTTCATAGGTGTTTTCTCAAAAGCAATAGAAGCCTGAGATTACCCTGAAATTACATGGAGCACCTTTGAGGTGCATTTCTCTTTTTACAGCTCTCTGTGCTATTGCCTCAGATTCAGCTTTGCATTTCTGACATTCATTCCTGTTTGACAGGGAAGCTTTGATGAATATTCTTAATTAGTATTGGCTCACTATCCAAAAAGGTAATTTTAACAGGTGAAGACAATGGCACTTGATGATGCAGCACTACAGAAGTTTGGTTTTATTCCACGTGAACCGAAGGATGCGATCAATATCGATCCGCTCCAGACAGGCGGTATACTTACCGAGGAGGCCCGCAGGGCTCTTCTGGAATGGGGCGATGGTTACTCTGTATGTGATTTCTGTGGTGGGGTGCTGGATCTTATCAAGAAACCGCCAATAGAGAATTTTGTTCACAGTGCATTGCCTGAGTTCCTCAATACTGATGCTGTACGGGTCACTCACGGAGCCAGGGAGTCTAAGTTCGCTGTTATGCATTCCATGGCAAAGGAAGGGGACTATATAGTCATGGATAAGCTTGCTCATTATTCCTCTTTCGTTGCGGCGCAGCGCGCAAGGCTTAATGTCAGGACCGTTCCTCACAGTGAGGCTCCGGAGTACATGACCTATGTCGAAGGATATGCCACTGCCATCGAGGAAGTTATAAGGGATACGGGTAAAGCGCCTGCACTTGCGCAGGTGACCTACCCCGACGGCAACTATGGAAATCTTGCGGATGTGAAACGGATATCGGACATCTGCCACAGCTATGATGTGCCCCTGATGGTCAATGGTGCCTATTCTGTCGGGAAGATGCCCGTTGACGCAAAGGCCATGGGTGCGGACTTCATCGTAGGGAGCGGCCACAAGTCCATGGCATCTTCGGGCCCTATCGGTGTCCTGGGTGTTAAGGAGGACTACGCGGATATCGTGTTCGGTAAATCGCCGACCCATCCTGCCAAGGAAATCGAATTGCTGGGATGCAGTGTAAGAGGAGCTCCCATAATGACTATGATAGCCTCTTTCCCCCATGTGGTGCAGCGCACAAGGAACTGGTACAATGAAGTAGCGGATGCCCGCTGGTTCTCTTCAAGGCTGGCAGACCTTGGTATCGTGCAAAAGGGTGAGATGCCACATAACCATGACCTTATGTTCTTTGAGGCGCCTGTGTTCTACGAGATATCCCAGACAGCCAAAAAAGGCCGCTACTTCCTCTACCGGGAGCTGAAGGAAAGGAACATACACGGCATCAAGTCCGGGCTGACAAAGTATTTCAAGCTCAGTACCTACCAGGTCGGAAGGGACAACTTGAAGTATGTTGCTGACTCCTTTGAAGAAATAATTGAAAAACATCGGACCGCTTAATAGACTCCCAATGTGTATTCCCCAATTATAATCCAATTGCACGCTTAACAATTACTTCCAATGGACCATGCCCATTAGTACGATACTGAGAAAAAAACGTGCAGACGAGGCATTAAACAAATTCAAGGTCAAGGCAGGAACAGTAAATAAGGCTCTCAACAGGCTGATACTTCTTTTCCTGTTTGTGATCCTTCCCCTCCAGGGTGCCATAATAGCTATCAGACTTGAATACATAGTTGTTCCCGAACTCATCCCGGCCTTTCTGGAAGCTATTGTAACCATAATGGTTTCATATACAATAGCGACTGTTTTTCTCAAACTGACCATCTATCTCGTTCCCGGGCGCTTTGGCGGTGCAGGTTCTCAGGAAGAAAAGATACTGCTCAGCAAGGCCTATGTAGCTTTCATCTACGCCCTGTCTACATTGGTCGTTTTCTGGCAGCTTGGTATCGATACCAGGGATATAGCCATATTCCTCGGACTTATCGCCACAGGTTTTGCCTTTGCGCTGCGGGATATCATATTCTCCTACTTCGCATGGTTCATCCTGCTCACAAAGAAACCGTTCAAGATAGGCGATTACATCGAGATCGGTGATGAGCAAGGCATGGTCAAGCACATCGGCCTGTTCTACGTTGTGGTGGACCCTACCCCCTCGACATACGAGGATTTCCACAAGATACCTAACAAGGTATTCCTTGAGAGAGCTATCACCAACCACGGCAAGGGTAAATTCAAACTGGCGTTCGACTTTTACATCAAAGATATCCCCGCATATCTCGATGAGAAGGTAGAGAGCATCAGAGAAAAAGCAAGGTCAGCCGGTTACGGAGATGCACGCTTCCACCTTGATTCAGACAAGGACGGCCTGAAACTGACCACAGAATATAAAGTCACATTCGAATCCAAAGAAAAAGCAAGACACCATCTGATCTG
>WPCG01061024.1_pt1 | contig 12704 bp, 7 predicted proteins | sample 5403311 | NCBI WGS metagenome assembly WPCG01 (sample SAMN12869467, study PRJNA574797) | sludge metagenome | isolation source: wastewater treatment of Control | place: China:Beijing | collected 2019-05-17 | reverse complement strand
GCCGGTGGCGAGGGGGGTGACACGGTGATCTACCTGACCGACTTCGAGGAGATCCAGCGCCAGATCCAGCAGCTCAAGCTGGCGGCGCTGGGGCGCCTGACCGCCAGCATGGCGCACGAGATCCGCAATCCGCTGTCGGCGGTGTCGCAGGCCGCGGAGCTGCTGCTGGAGGAGAAGCGCGGCGACATGCAGGCCCGTCTGGTGCGCATCATCAACGACAACACCCGCCGCATCGAGCGCATGGTGCGCGATGTCCTCGCCCTCGGGCGCCGCGACGAAGTGCTGCCCAGCGCGATCGCGCTTGCCGACTTCGTGAACGCGCTGGTGGAAGAGGCCTGCCTGGGCAGTGACGAGGAGCGCCGCATCTACGCCGTCGACATCGATCCGGCGCTCACTCTCGCTGCCGACCGCGCCCACCTGCAGCAGATCCTCACCAACCTGCTCGGCAATGCGCGCCGCTACTGCAGCGGCAAGGCCGGGGCGATCCGCGTCCATGCGCATGCGCCTGAACCCGGCAGCGTGGTGGTGCACGTCGTCGATGACGGGCCTGGTGTGCCCGAGGTCGATCGCGCGAAGATCTTCGAACCTTTCTTCACCTCCCATCCCAAGGGCACCGGCCTCGGGCTGTACATCGCCCGCGAACTCGCCGAAGCCAACGCCGCGGCACTGGAACTGGTGCCGGGGCCGGAAACCGAGGGGGCGCATTTCACCCTCGCTGCGCGGAGTACGCCATGACCCAGGAAGACCGCCGCAATTCCCCGGTCGCCGCCGACGTGCTGGTGATCGACGACGAAGAGGACATCCGCGAACTGATCGAGCTGTCCTTGCTGCGCATGGGGCTGGCTTGCGACAGCGCCGGCTCGGTGGCTGAGGCGCGCGCCCTGCTCGATGCCCGGCGCTACCGGCTGTGCCTGACCGACATGCGCCTGCCAGACGGTGACGGGCTCGAACTGGTGGAGTTCATCCAGACCCGCCATCCCGGCCTGCCGGTGGCGGTGATCACTGCCTTCGGCAGCATCGAGACGGCGATCCGTGCGCTCAAGCTCGGCGCCTTCGACTTCCTTACCAAGCCGGTGGAGCTGAAGGGCTTGCGCGAACTGGTCGCCAATGCGCTGCGCAGCCGTGAGGATGCCCCCGCCGACAGCGGCGGACGCCAGTTGCTCGGCTGCTCGGCGGTGCTGGCACAGTTGCGCCAGCAGATCGAGCGCCTCGCACGCAACCAGGCACCGGTCTTCATCCACGGTGAATCGGGCACCGGCAAGGAAGTCATCGCCCGCCTCATCCACAGTCTCGGCCCGCGTGCGAAAGGTCCCTTCGTGCCGGTCAACTGCGGGGCGATCTCGCCGGAGCTGATGGAAAGCGAGTTCTTTGGCCACAAGAAGGGCAGTTTCACCGGTGCGGCCACCGACAAGCAGGGCCTCTTCCAGGCCGCCAGCGGCGGCACACTGTTCCTCGACGAGGTCGCCGAGCTGCCGCTGGCGATGCAGGTCAAGCTGCTGCGTGCCATCCAGGAGCGCGCCGTGCGCCCGGTCGGCGCGCACGGCGAGGAAGCGGTCGATGTGCGCATCCTCTCGGCTTCCCACCGCGATCTTGCTCAGCTGGTCGCCGACGGCCGCTTTCGCCAGGATCTGTTCTTCCGCATCAACGTCATCACCCTGCGGGTGCCGCCGCTGCGCGAACGCCCGGAGGATATTCCCGTGCTTGCCGCGCACATCCTTGCCCGTCTCGCCGAGCGCGAGGGGGTGGCGCCGCGGCGGCTCTCTGCGGCAGCGCTGGCCAGCCTGCGGCAGCACCCCTTCCCCGGCAACGTGCGCGAGCTGGAGAACATGCTCGAACGCGCCTGCGCGTTGTGCGAGGGCGATGAGATCGGCCTTGCCGACATCGAGCTGCATCCCACCGAGGGCCTGGTGCGCCCTCTGCCGCGCCACGATTCCGAAGCCGTCGAGGACGCCGCTGCCGACAGCGACGATGAGCGCATCCGCGTGCTGCGCACCCTCGACGAGACGCGCTGGAATCGTTCCGCCGCCGCCCGTCGCCTAGGCATGACCCTGCGCCAGCTGCGCTACCGCCTGCACAAGTGGGGGATGGAGTAGCACCCGCGGGGTGAGGCGGGAACCTTCCCTGTTGCGCCCTGTCGTATTTGCACAAAACTAACTCGTGCAATAAGATTCGCCCGTTCCCGAGCGCTGCCGACGATCTTCGGTGGCGCGCTTCGACCGCAGAGCGCGCTTGCCCCGAGCCTTTTCCTGCCCTGCGGTCCGACCATGGCCTGTACCCCGAGATGACGCCCGCGCGCCGCCTGCGCCCAGGGTGACGGGTGCGCGACAGGCCAACAGCAGAAGGAGATGTCCATGCCTACCCAGATCCGTACGGCGGAGCGCCAGTGGTCGATTGCAGAAATGAAAGGTCAGGCCAGTCCGCCGTCCTTCAAGGTATATACCCAGCGCGATCTCGACCGCATCCCCCAGCTCGCTGCCCTGCCAGAGGCGATGCGCTTCGAGATGAAGGTGGTGTCCACCGTCCTGCCTTTCCGGGTCAATCAGTATGTCATCGACGAGCTCATCGACTGGCGCAAGGTGCCCGCCGATCCCATCTTCCAGCTCACCTTCCCGCAGCGTGGCATGCTCGATCCCGAGCATTACGAGCGCATCGCCGCGCTCCTGCGCGCAGGGGCGGAGAAGGATGAGATCGCCGCCGCCGCCGATACCGTGCGCCACGCGCTCAACCCCCATCCGGCCGACCAGATGGAGATGAACATGCCGCGTGACGAGGAGGGCCACCGCCTCGACGGCATCCAGCACAAGTACCGCGAGACCGTGCTGTTCTTCCCCAGCCAGGGCCAGACCTGCCACGCCTACTGCACCTTCTGCTTCCGCTGGGCGCAGTTCGTCGGCGACAAGGAGCTGCGCATGGCCAGCTCCGAGGCCGCAGTGCTGCACAACTACCTGCGTACCCACCCGGAAGTCACCGACGTGCTGTTCACCGGCGGTGACCCGATGGTGATGAAGACCGCGCACCTGCAGAGCTACATCGAGCCCCTGCTGGCGCCGGAGTTCGAGCACATCCGCAGCATCCGCATCGGCACCAAGGCGCTGAGCTTCTGGCCGCACCGCTTCGTCTCCGCGGAGGACGCCGACGCACTCGTCGCCCTGCTCGAGCGGGTGGTCGAAGCGGGCAAGCAGGTGGCGCTGATGGCGCACTACAACCACTGGAAGGAACTCGATACCGAGGTCGCCCAGGCCGCCATCCGCCGCCTGCGCAGCACCGGCGCGGTGATCCGTGCGCAGGGTCCGCTGGTCGCCCACATCAACGACGATCCGGCGGTATGGGCGCGGATGTGGCAGAAGCAGGTCGAGCTCGGCATCGTGCCCTACTACATGTTCGTCGAACGCGACACCGGCGCCCGGCACTACTTCGAGGTGCCGCTGGTGCGGGCCTGGGAAATCTATCGCGAGGCCATGCAGCAGGTTTCCGGGCTGGCCCGCACCGCGCGCGGGCCGAGCATGTCGGCAAGCCCGGGCAAGGTTGAGATCCAGGGTGTGACCGAGGTCGCCGGCGAGAAGGTCATTGCCCTGCGTTTCATCCAGGGGCGCAACCCGGACTGGGTGCAGCGCCCCTTCTTTGCCCGCTACGACGACCAGGCCACCTGGCTGAACCACCTGAAGCCCGCCTTCGGCGAGGAGAAATGGTTCTGGGAGGACGAGTACGCCGCCATCCGTCAGGCCAGGCTGGCAGCCGCCCGCGCGTGAAGCCGTGGTGCAGCGCGTGAACGCAGACGGCGGCCCGGCAAGGGCCGCCGTCTGCGTTCACCGCCAGCCTCAGCCGGTGATGCTGGCGAAGGCCTCGACCACTTCGGGCGGGGCCTGCACCAGCTCGATCAGCACGCCCTCGCCGCCAATGGGGAACTCCTCATTGCCCTTCGGGTGCATGAAGGTGATGTCATAGCCCGCCGCGCCGCGGCGGATGCCGCCGGGGGCAAAGCGCACGCCGTTGGCGCTGAGCCATTCCACCGCCTTCGGCAGGTCGTCCACCCACAGGCCGACGTGGTTGAGCGGGGTGGTGTGCACCGCCGGCTTCTTTTCGGGATCGAGCGGCTGCATCAGATCCACTTCCACCTTGAAGGGGCCGGCGCCCATCGCGCAGATGTCCTCGTCCACGTTCTCGCGCTCGGAGACGAAGTTGCCGGTGACTTCCAGGCCCAGCATGTCCACCCACAGGGTGCGCAGCCTGTCCTTGCTGGGTGCGCCGATGGCGATCTGCTGGATACCTAGGATCTTGAAAGGGCGTGCGGACATGTCTGGGCTCCCGGAAAGTGCTGGATTAAGAATTCATAATTATAGAGAAGCAGCGTAATCCAGGGCCAGTGCCGCGCGCTGGGCAGCCCTCATTCCCATGCCACCTGGGCGGAGAACAGATAGCCGGCGCCGTAGACCGTCTTGATCAGCTTCGGACTCTGTGGGTCGTCGCGCAGTTTGCGGCGCAGGCGCGAGATGCGCACGTCGATGCTGCGGTCGAAGGGGTCGACGTCGCGCTCGCCGAGCAGTTGCTCGCGGCTGAGGATCTTGTTCGGGCGGCGCAGCAGGGTCAGCAGCAGGGCGGCCTCGGCGGCGGACAGGCCGATCTCCTCGCCGTCGTCGGCGATCAGGGCATGGCGGCCCTTGTCGAAGCGCCAGCCTGCGAAGATCGCCAGGTTGCGTTCGCTCGCTTCGGCCTCCGCCGGGGCGCTGCGCTGGTAGCGGCGCATGATGGAGCGCACGCGGGCGACCAGCTCGCGCGGCTCGAAGGGTTTGACGATGTAGTCGTCGGCACCCAGTTCGAGACCCAGCACGCGGTCGGTGACATCGTTGCGCCCGGTGAGGATGAGCACTGCGCAGGGGCTGCCTTCCTGCAGTTCGCGTACCACCTGCATGCCATCCATGTCGGGCAGGCCGAGGTCGATGATGCACAGGTCGGGGGTGGACTGGCGTGCACGGCCGAGCAGCTGCCCGCCGGTGCTGACGTGCTCGCAGCGGAAGCCGTACTCGGCGAGGCTGCTGCAGATCAGCCGGGCGATGTCCACTTCGTCTTCGAGGACCAGGATGACGGTGTTGTCGCTACGGTTCATGAGGTGGGCGCTTCCTTGACGTGTTCCTGTTCGAGGCGGTGCAGTGCGGTGGCCAGCGCGGCGCGATCGAAGGGCTTGCGCAGGATGGCGATCTCCAGTTCGGCGACCTCTTCGAGAGCGTCGTCGGCGGCATAGCCGGTTATCAGCAGGATGGGCAGCTGCGGGCGCAGCAGGCGCGCGTGGGCGGCCAGTTCGCGGCCGTTGATGCCGCCGGGCATCACCGTGTCGGTGACCAGCAGGGCGATGTCGGGGACGTTCTCGAGCAGGCTGCGCGCCTCCAGGCCATCGGCGGCCTCCAGTACGGCGTAGCCCAGCTCGGTGAGTTGCAGGCGGATGATACGGCGTACCTCGGCTTCGTCCTCGACCAGCAGCACCGGGCCGCTGCGGGTGTGCTGCGGCGCAGCCTGTGCTGTGCTGCCTGGTGCGGCCACGGGCGGGGCCTCGGTGCGTGGCAGCACGAAGGTCACCGTGGTGCCGGCGCCCGGCGTGGAGCGCACGCGGATGTTGCCCCCCGACTGGCGCACGAAACCATACACCATCGACAGGCCGAGACCGCTGCCGCGCCCAAAGGGCTTGGTGGTGAAGAAGGGTTCGAACACCCGCGCGAGGGCTTCCGGGCTGATGCCGCTGCCGGTATCGGTGACGTCGAACTGGACGTAGTCGCCGGCGGGCAGCTCGACCAGCGCGGACAGACTGTCGGGGATGTGGCGCTCGGCCACGGTGATGGTCAGGTCGCCGCCGGCGGGCATGGCGTCGCGGGCGTTGAGGGCGAGGTTGAGGAGGGCGTTCTCGAGCTGGTGCGGATCCACGAAGGCGTACAGGCGTGCGGTGGGCACATGGGTGACGATGCGCACGTCCTCGGTGAGGGTGTGGCGCAGCAGCTGGATCATGTTGTGCACCAGCGCGCCCACCTCCACGGCACACGGTTCCAGGGTCTGGCCGCGGGCAAAGGTGAGCAGGCGCTTGATCAGCTCGGCTCCACGCTGGGCGGCATGCAGAGCGGGATCGAGATACTGTCCGTGCTGGCCGGGGTCGGGCAGGCGGTCGCGCAGGGCGGCGAGGTTGCCGATGATGATGGAGAGCAGGTTGTTGAAGTCATGGGCGAGACCGCCGGTGAGCTGGCCGATGGCCTCCATCTTTTGCGCCTGGATGAGTGCCGCCTGGCTGGCCTTCTGCTCGGTGATGTCGATGGAGAGCACGAAGAAGCCCTTGAAGCCGCCCTCCAGCGACACGTCGGGGACCACCACGCTGCGCGCATGCACCGTGTGGCCGGCGGCATTGCGGCGCGAGTATTCGTAGCTCACGCGCTCGCCGCTCTCGGCGTCGTGCAGGTGAGGGGCGATCAGCGCGTAGGCTTCGGCGCCGAACACCTCTGCGATCGACTTGCCGACGATGCCGTCCTTGCTTTCGCCGAACCACTCGGCGTAGGCGCGATTGGCAAAGCGGTAGCGCTGTCCGGCGTCGATGTGGGCGATCATCGCCGGAATGGCGTCGAGGATCAGGCGCAGGCGTTCCTCGTTGAGGCGCAGGGCGCGGGCGATCTGGTCGATTTCCTGGTTGGCGCGCTCGAGTTCCGCAGTGCGCTCGCGCACCCGCGCTTCGAGCTGGGCGTTCTGCTCCTGAATCACCGCTTCGGCGCGGCGCTGTTCGGTGATGTCGGTCCACAGCGAGACGAAGCCGAGGTTGGGTATCGGCACCCCGCGTACCGCCAGCAGGCGGCCATTGGGGCGCGCACGCTCGACGTAGTGGGGCTGGAAGGCGCGTGCCGAGGCCATGCGCTCGGCGATCAGTTGTTCGATGTCACCTTCGCCGTACTCGCCGCGTTCGGCGTTGAAGCGCACGAAGGCCTCGAAAGGGGTGCCGACGCGTACCAGTTCCTCGGGAAAGTCGAGCAGGCGCAGCAGGGCCTTGTTCCAGATCACCAGCCGGGGCGCGGCATCGAACACCGCGATGGCCTGGTCGAGGAGGTCGAGGCCGGCGAGCAGCAGGTCGTAGCGCCGGCGTTGCTCGGGGGTCAGGGAAATGAGCGACTCGAAGGGGTCGGCCGGCTTCGCCATGGTGTTGCGGGTCTCCGTGTGCCGGGCGTTGCAGAAGGCCCCAAGCGTTGCATACTTCGTCGCCGCGGGCACGCTGCGGCGCCGCACGGCAATGGTGCATCGTCGCCAGAATCGACGTTTGCGTCAACGTAAACCGGGCCGTGTACGGCCGGCCAGGCGGTGGCGGTAGTGTTCCGGCGCCAGCCCCGTCCAGCTCACGAAGGCGCGGTAGAAGGCCGATGGATCGGCATAGCCGAGTTCGGCGGCGAGTTCGCCGACGGGCTGGGTGGTCTTGGTCAGGCGGGCGATGGCGATGTCGCGGCGCAGGGCGTCCTTGATGGCGCGGAAACTCGACCCTTCCTCCTCCAGACGGCGGGCGAGGGTGCGCGGGGAGAGGTGCAGGCGGGCGGCGAGATCGGCTACGGTGAGGCTCTCCGGCAAGGCGGCGCGCAAGGCGTCGCGCACGCGGGTGACCATCTCGCGGTCGCGCCGGTAGAGCATGGTGATGCGTCCGGGGGCGCCCTCGAGGAAGCGCTCCAGGGCGAGGTCGTCGCGGCGCAGCGGCAGGTCGAGCAGGTTGGCCTGCAGGCGCGCGACCAGGCGTGGCGCGTCGAAACTCGAATGCGCGGTATACACCAGGGCGTAGTCGGCGGCGTGCGGCGGGCGCGGGTAGGGGAAGCTCACCGCCTCCAGGGCGAGGCCGCGGCCGGCGAACCAGCACGCCACCCCATGCACCAGACGCAGCAGCCATTCGTAGGCGAAGACCCGTCCGGGGTCGTCGGCGCGGGGGGCGAGGCGGCGCGTTTCGTCGATGTACAGCAGTGCCTGCGGTTCGCTGCGCGCGACTTCCAGACGGAGATCGGGCAGGGCCAGGCGCAGGAAGCGCGCTGCCCGCGCCAGCGCCTCGCCCAGTGTGGCGGCGCCGAGCATGCTGCGGCAGAGAAATTCGAAGAAGCCCGGGGCCAGTTGGCGCTCAAACAGTCCGAAACCCTCGTCGTCGAGTTCGCGGGTGATGCGGTTGTAGAGCGCGGCGTAGCGCTCGACCGCCACACGGCTGGCAGGGTCTGCAAGGTCGATGTGTTCGGCCTCCAGCAGCGGGGCGGCGTCCAGCCCTCGGCGGGCGAGGCCGGAGAGCATCCCGGTGACGAATCCCATAGCCACCGTTGCGCGGCTGCGGGCGCTGTGCGGGGCTGTGCGGGGTGAGCGCGGGAGCTGCTGGGGGGGCATCCGGGAGTGGGCTGACATTGTGCGAAGGGTTGGCAGAGTTTGCATGATTGACGTCGACAATGGCAATGGCAATCGCCCGGGCGGGCTTCTACCATTCAGGCATCAATCCAATAACAGTGGGGGAGACCGTCATGACCGATCTGAGCGTGGCCAGCAAGCTGGCACCATACAAGCCCAGGAACAAGGTGCGTTTCGTCACCGCGGCGTCGCTGTTCGACGGCCACGATGCCTCGATCAACATCATGCGCCGGATCCTGCAGGGCACCGGCGCCGAGGTCATCCACCTGGGCCACAACCGCTCGGTGGGCGAGATCGTCAACGCCGCGCTGCAGGAAGACGTGCAGGGCATCGCCATCACCAGCTACCAGGGCGGCCACGTCGAGTTCTTCAAGTACATGATCGACCTGCTCAAGGCCAACGGCGGCGAGAACATCAAGGTCTTCGGCGGCGGCGGCGGGGTGATCGTCCCTTCCGAGATCAAGGAGCTGCACGACTACGGCGTCACCCGCATCTACTCGCCGGAGGACGGTGCCACCATCGGCCTGCAGGGCATGATCAACGACGTGGTGCAGAAGTCCGACTTCGACCTTACCGGCGAGGCGCCGAAGAGCGCTGCAGAGGTCCTCAAGCAGCTCGCCGCCGGCAACCGGCGCAGCCTTGCGCGGTTGATCACCGCGCTGGAGAACGGCGCCTGCAGCGACGACATCAAGCAGGCCTTGAAGGATGCCGCGGCCAAGGTCAAGGTGCCGACCCTGGGCATCACCGGCACCGGCGGCGCAGGCAAGAGCTCGCTTACCGACGAGCTGGTGCGCCGCTTCCGCCTCGACCAGGAAGACAAGCTCAAGATCGCCATCGTTTCCATCGACCCTTCGCGCAAGCGCACCGGCGGCGCGCTGCTGGGCGACCGCATCCGCATGAACGCCATCGAGCACGAGAACATCTTCATGCGCTCGCTGGCCACCCGCGACACCGGTTCGGAAGTCTCCGCCGCGTTGCCGGAAGTGATCGCCGCGTGCAGGCTCACCGGCTTCGACCTGGTCATCGTCGAGACTTCCGGCATTGGTCAGGGTGATGCGGCCATCGTGCCCTTCGTGGACCTGTCGCTGTACGTGATGACTCCGGAGTTCGGCGCCGCCAGCCAGCTCGAGAAGATCGACATGCTCGACTTCGCCGATTTCGTCGCGATCAACAAGTTCGACCGCAAGGGCGCCGAGGACGCGCTGCGCGACGTGCGCAAGCAGTACCAGCGCAACCGCGAGCTGTTCAGCCAGAACACCGAGGAGATGCCGGTGTTCGGCACCATGGCGGCGCGTTTCAACGACGACGGCGTCACCGCGCTCTACCAGGCCATCTTCCCGCAACTGCTGGGCAAGGGCCTGAAGGCGAACAAGCTTGGCAAGCTGCCCAAGGTGACGGTGAAGGCTTCCTCCAAGGGCCGTGCCATCGTCCCCGCCGAGCGCACCCGTTATCTGGCAGAGATCGCCGACACCCTGCGCGACTACCACAAGCACGTGCAGCAGCAGGCCCGCGTCGCCCGCGAGCGCCAGTCGCTGAAGACCGCCAAGACGCTGTTCGAGCAGTGCGGCAAGGACATCGCTTCCTTCGACGAGATGATCGACTGGAAGGACGGCGAGCTGACCCCGGCGGCGAAGAAGCTGCTGGAACAGTGGCCGACCGAGAAGGCGCTCTACGCCGCCGACGAGTACGTGGTGAAGATCCGCGACAAGGAGATCCGCACCAAGCTCACCAGCGAGTCGCTCTCCGGCAGCAAGATCCGCAAGGTGGCGCTGCCCAGCTTCGAGGACGAGGGCGAGACCCTGCGCTTCCTGATGAAGGAGAACGTGCCCGGCTCCTTCCCCTACACCGCCGGGGTGTTCGCCTTCAAGCGCGAGGGCGAGGACCCCACCCGCATGTTCGCCGGCGAAGGCGACGCCTTCCGCACCAACCGCCGCTTCAAGAAGGTCTCCGAGGGCATGCCGGCGCACCGGCTGTCGACCGCCTTCGACTCGGTCACGCTGTACGGCTGCGACCCCGACCTGCGCCCGGACATCTACGGCAAGATCGGCAACTCCGGCGTGTCCATCGCCACGCTGGACGACATGAAGGTGCTCTACGACGGTTTCGACCTGTGTGCGCCGACCACCTCGGTGTCGATGACCATCAATGGTCCGGCGCCGATCATCCTGGCCTTCTTCTTCAATACCGCGATCGACCAGCAGGTCGCCAAGTTCAAGGCCGACAACGGTCGCGAGCCGACCGACGACGAATACGCCAAGATCAAGGCCTGGACGCTGTCCACGGTGCGCGGCACGGTGCAGGCCGACATCCTCAAGGAAGACCAGGGCCAGAACACCTGCATCTTCTCCACCGAGTTCGCGCTCAAGATGATGGGCGACATCCAGGAGTACTTCGTGCACCACAAGGTGCAGAACTTCTACTCGGTGTCGATCTCCGGCTATCACATCGCCGAAGCCGGCGCGAACCCGATCAGCCAGCTCGCCTTCACGCTGGCCAACGGCTTCACCTACGTCGAGTCGTATCTGGCGCGCGGCATGCACATCGACGACTTCGCGCCCAACCTGTCCTTCTTCTTCTCCAACGGCATGGACCCGGAATACACCGTGATCGGCCGCGTCGCGCGCCGCATCTGGGCGGTGGCGATGAAGAACAAGTACGGCGCCAACGAGCGCAGCCAGAAGCTCAAGTACCACGTGCAGACCTCGGGGCGTTCGCTGCACGCCCAGGAGATGGACTTCAACGACATCCGCACCACGCTGCAGGCGCTGATCGCCATCTACGACAACTGCAACTCGCTGCACACCAACGCCTACGACGAGGCGATCACCACGCCGACGGAAGAAAGCGTGCGCCGCGCGATGGCCATTCAGCTCATCATCAACCGCGAGTGGGGCCTGGCGAAGAACGAGAACCCCAATCAGGGCAGCTTCATCGTCGACGAGCTCACCGACCTGGTCGAAGAGGCAGTGCTCAAGGAGTTCGAGGCCATCGCTAGCCGCGGCGGCGTGCTCGGCGCCATGGAAACCGGCTATCAGCGCGGCAAGATCCAGGAGGAGTCGCTCTACTACGAGCACAAGAAGCACGACGGCTCCTACCCCATCATCGGCGTCAACACCTTCCTCAACCCCAAGGGCCAGGCCCAGCAGGAGATCGAGCTGGCACGCTCGACCGAGGAGGAGAAGCAGTCGCAGCTCAAGCGCCTGGCCGACTTCCACGCCCGCAACAAGGCCGCAGCGCCCAAGTGGCAGGCCAGGCTGCAGCAGACCGTGATCGACAACGGCAACGTCTTCGAGGTGCTGGTCGATGCGGTGCGCTACTGCTCGCTGGGGCAGATCACCGGCGCGCTCTATCAGGTCGGGGGGCAGTACCGGCGCAGCATGTAAGCGTCTGCGCCTGCGCGACGGCAGGGCGGCGCGAGTTGTCGCGCATGGCATATCCGGCTAGGCTGCACGGCAGTTCCGGAGAAAGCGCATGCGAATGACTCATCTGTTGCCGGCGGTAATGCTGGCGGTGACCGCCCATGCGGCGGCTCAGCCCGAAGTGCGGGCGGTAACCTTGTCGACGGCGGGTGTCGCGCTGATCGAGGCGCGCGGCACCCTTGGTACCGGCCAGCCCTTGCGGCTGCGCTTGCGGCGCGCCGATGTCGACGACTTCCTCAAGAGCTTCTGGCTCTCCGACCCCGCCGGCGGTGCGCCCGTCCTCCGTCTCGCGGGACCGCAGGGTTTCGAGGATGCCTTCCTGCAACTGCCGCTTGCGGCCGATGAGGTGACCGACCCGGTGCGTCTGCTCAATGCCCGCATCGGCGCAGAGCTGGTGGTGGGGCGGGGGGCGGACGCGCAGCAGGGCACCAACATGGGGGTGTCGGCGCGCCCGTGTGGCGAGGGCCGCAGCTGCATGGTGCTGTCCTTGCTGGAGCCCGGGGAACTGGGCAGCATCCGCCAGTTTCCGGTCGACGAACACTTCGCCTTCCGTTTCAGCGACGCCGCCGACCAGCGCGTGGTGAGCGCGGCGCTGGCGGCGTGGCGGGCGCGCAGCGGGGCGGAAATGGTCGAGCTTGAACTGTCCGCACGGGCAGGCGCGGCGCGCACCGTCGAAGTGCACTATCTGCAGGAAGCGCCGCTGTGGAAAACGGCCTACCGCGCCATCGATACCCCCGCCGGGCTGCGGGTGCTGGGCTGGATGCTGGTCGAGAACACCACCGGCCAGGACTGGAACGGCGTGCGCCTGACGCTGGCTACCGGGGCGGTGCGCGCCCTGCGTGCCGAACTGCATGCGCGTCGCCATGTCCAGCGCCCCCTGGTGAGGGCGGAGGGCGAAGG
>WPCG01013475.1_pt1 | contig 12754 bp, 8 predicted proteins | sample 5403311 | NCBI WGS metagenome assembly WPCG01 (sample SAMN12869467, study PRJNA574797) | sludge metagenome | isolation source: wastewater treatment of Control | place: China:Beijing | collected 2019-05-17 | reverse complement strand
CGGCAAGTCCTGCCGCGAGCCCTGCACCAATGAGGGCCCATACTAATCCTGTTGTCATCTCTATTCCTCCTTTATTTCATCAATATATTTGAGTTTATAAGTGAAGGGGACAAATTCATAGCCGCCACCTTCATAAAACTTTCCAAAAAATTCTAAGTATTGTAAGCGTCCGTCATGGACATACGCACTAAGTAGTCCCATCACAAAGTTAAACAAATGGCCGATAATTAAGACGATTGTACCGAGTAAAAAGCCGACAAACGGCACACCAAACACCATATCAGCGAGTAAGTTCATCGTAAAGGCAATAACGGCCGAACTTAAACTTAGTGCTAAAATACGTGAATAACTTAAGACGTCACTTAAATAACTTGTCACCCCATATAATCCGCCTAAGCCGCCAAACGCTTTCCCAATAAACGACTTTTGGGCGCGGCCCGCTAAGACGAGAATTAAAATAACACCAATGCCGACAAGACCAAGGCCCGTCCATTGTAAAATTGGACTTGGTAACACTACCATACCAACAACCGTCACAATTAAACCGACAAGAATGGCGATCCAACTAACACCATCAGCAAGAAGTGTTTTAATATCACCACGCCGTGCCTCATTAATAATTTTTAAAATTAACCCACTAATAATATGGAAAATCCCAAGTACAAGGGAAAAGATTAACATCGGCATCGGATCATCAACCGGTTTTAAAATAACAATTGTCCAATCGGGTTTACCAACCCAGTTACCAATAATTTTTAAAATATCAAACGAATATCCAAAGAACCCACCGGACAATATCCCAAAAATAATCGCCGGAATACTTGAGAACGCAAATATCATTACAAGATTTAACATCGCGCCTTTTGGCCGTTTTAGTTTAATAAAGGCCACAAATACAATAAGCATTAATAGCCCGTAACCAACGTCACCCATCATAATGCCAAAAATAATCCAATACCAAATCGACATAACGGGGTTTGGATCAAGCTCTTTGGGATTTGGCACACTAAACATATTTGTAATTGATTCAAACTGCTTAACAAACTTATTATTTTTCGTTGCGGTGGGGACAAGCTCTTCATCATTTACGACAAGTTCTTCAACGTCACATTCAAGTTTTGCGTTTAAGTTTGTTTTTAAGGCCGCTAACTCATCTGCGCGTACCCAGCCTTCAATATAAGCGACACGTTCAGTTGTTTTCGTTTTTGTCAGGGCGCGTAATGCTTTGTTATAAAAGTAATCATAATACGCACGCAGTTTATATGTTTCGGCACTTAACGCTTTAATTTCCGTGTTTTTATCGGCAATTAGCGCTTCATTTACACTAACTGCACTTTGTAGTTCCGGTAAAAGTTTGCTAAGTGGCGTTGTAAAAAGCGGTAATGTCACTTCATTAAACCGATACGCATTTAGTAATAATGTTGCTTGGTTTTCATACACTAATTCATAACCAAACGCTCCATACACATATTCATCGTCACGCGATGACTCTTCAAAAATATGCCCCTTACTTGTTACTTCTTCACTAAACTCCAGAAAACGGGCAAGTGGGACGTACCCAATGACAATTTTTGTTTTCACAAGATCGTCAAGTTCTTTTGTCGCAACACTAATATTTAAATATGGCATGAGTAGTTTAATTTCTTCATTTAATTTACTAATCGCTTTTGTTGCCGCTTCGGTCGCCGCTAAGTTTTCGTTAATTACACTTAAAAGTTGTTGTGCATCGTTTTCCACTGCATCAAACTCACTACGTGTTACTTCGTGATAAGCAAAAAACTTTTTCTTTTCGTGTTTACTTAATGCTTCAATGCCGCGTTCAATTGCTTTTAATTCATTGTTTAAATTACTTGGTAAGCTTACTTCGTCATTATATTCAAACGGCATAAATTTACTTTCTAGTTGCAATGCTTGAATGAGTGTTTCTTCGGCACTCTTCGCGGCTAAGATGCGCACTTTTTTCACAGGAACAATCATGGATTCGTAATATCCTTAAATATTTCGTTAACGATTTTGTCTTTTTGTGTTTTCGCACTCAAGGCAATCTTTTGGGTAATTTCATCTTTTTGTACATCAAAAGCGCCACTAATTGTCGTAATTTCGTTATTAGCTTTTTGCGTTATCGTATTAATTTGTAATGTTTGATCAGCTAGGTTTTTTGCTTTTAAGGCATTTAATTCTTCATGCGCAGAAAGTAAGATATCATTTGCAGTTTCATTTGTTTTTAAAAGTAAATCACGCGCATCTTTTTCTGCTTGGACAATTTTTTCTAATACACTCATATCGCTCCTTTCATGTGGCAACGCGCACTTTTTTTGTGCCACTTCAAGTTATCGCTCGTCATAACCTCGCCAATTATTTTAACATGTTTACATTACTATTGTAATGTCAACACCATTTTTTTAGCGTTTTAGTGCCATTTTAGGCGGTTTTTTACTAAATAAAAAGCGAATGATAATTTATTGTGTCATTCGCTTACGCTTAGTTAATCGTTTTTACTTTTTTGCTAAATTTGTTTTCGCAAACGCTAATGCGTCATCTTTTTCAAGCGGCCGAGACATGTAATACCCTTGCCCATATTTACAGCCAAGATTATTTAATAGTTCATATTGTTCTTTTGTTTCAATCCCTTCCGCGAGTGAAGAAAGATTAAACTTTTGGCAAATATTAATAATTTCGGGAATCGTTGATAAATGAATGTTTTCCGGTGTTAATTTTTGAATAAAGCTTTTATCAATTTTTACTAGATTAAAACGTAACTCTTCAATGCGACTAAGTGATGAGAAGCCGGTCCCAAAGTCATCAAGGCCCACTTCAACACCGGCAGCAATTAAGGCATTAAGCCGGTTATTTAATAAATCAAAGTTTGTTGCAAAAATTGTTTCCGTTAATTCAATGTGGAATAGTGTTGGTGGGACGTTGGCCGCCTTAAGTTTTGCAAGTAGCAGTGGGACGAATTCACTATCAAGTAATTGTAATGTTGAAATATTCACGGATACTGGTAAATTCATAAATCCGGCAGCCATTAATGATTTAATAAAGTTAATTGCTAAATCGATAATCTTCTTCCCAAACGCAACAATGAGCCGATTCTTTTCGACAATTGGAATAAATTCAAGTGGTGAGATATGCCCGTATTGTTCACTTGTGTAGCGCGCTAGCGCTTCAAAGCCCAATATTTTACCACTTTCAAGTTTAATAAGCGGTTGGAACACAAGCCGTAACTTCCCAAAGCCCGCTTCATAGGAAACGTCAATTAATTCTTGCTTTAACGTATTTTCCCGTTTAATTTTATCTTCCGTTTCACTGTCATAAACATAAAGATTAATTAATTTATTTTCATCACGCGTTAATTCACTCGCAACACGCGCTCGTTGTAAATAGTCTTCGGCATAAACACTTGAGCGGTCAAGATGCGCAACACCAACATTACAACTAATTTGTTCGCGTATAATCGTGTTTTTAACTGCTTCATAAATGTCTTGATAACACGTTTTTATTTGGGCTTCATTGTAGGCCTTCTTCGTAAAGAAAACGTAAATATTTTCTTCAGCGTAATAAAGTGTCCGCTCATTATTTTCTAGCGCACGCAATTTGTTCACGAGTGATGATGTTAAAAGTTCCACATATTCATAACCATGCGAACGATAAAGCTTTTGGGCGTCTTTTAAGTTAATAAGGAAAATCGTTCCATTACTATATTTCATATCGACGCGGGCCTGGATTTTCTTCTTCAAAAATTCCCGGTTTGGTAAGCGGAGTTTTTGATTAAATTCATTAAAGTATTGCAGTTGCCGTTCAAGTTTTTTCGAATAAGAAATATCGATAATAATACCTTCAAGCGCAATAATTTCGTCGTCACCATTACGGACAGGCACACCACGTTCATATACCCACTTAATTTGGTTGCCTTTTGTTTTAATTTCATATTGATATTGGAAAATACCGCCTTGCGCGATAACCCGGTCCCATTCTTTGCGAATACCTTCGTCATATTTACGCAAGATTAAACTTGCAAACGAAATTATTTTATTATCAATCAGTTCTTTTGGTTTAAACCCCGTTAGTGCTTCACAGCCATCGGACACAAACCGCATCGTCCAGTTTTCATCATTATCACACCGATAGGCAAGTCCGGGTAAGTTATTTAAAAGGGTAACACGACTTCGATCGGTTTCTATTAACTGCTCTTCAAGGGCTTTGCGTTCTTCAATATTTCGAATTGTAATAATCGTTAAAAAGTCGTTATTCACAATATCGTGTAAAACATTAACTTGTTGTTCAATCCAAACAATCGTACCGTCTTTTCGCACAATCCGTTTTTGAAATTGCGTTTCAATTGATCCGGCATTTATACTTTCTCGTAGTTCTAAATCTAAATGTTTATCGGGCTCATATGTAATACCGTTCCACCCGAGCGCTTTATATTCATCTTCATCGTAGCCAACAATATTTAAAAACTCATCATTCATAAAGGCATAATTAATCCCTTTACTTGGAAAAATCGCTAATCCAAAGTTACCTTGTTCAAAGATTGCGCGGATAATACCACTTCTTTGCTTTTCACTAAATAATATTTGTTTAAATTCTAATGTTTTGTTTAGTAATGTTTCTTCGGATAAACAGTCATAACACCAAAACCGGCGTTCGATATTATTTTCAACAAGTTTTTTATAAAATTCACTAGAAACAAGGGTGATAATCTTCATCTCGTCATGACGCAGCCGAAAAACCAAATATTCTCTTATTCCATCTGCTTCATTAAGTGTTAAATCATATAAGGCGCTTGTTATACTTGGATCGTTAGCAAGAAACTCTTCGGCATTCGTTGGTGTAGCAATAAAAAGTGTGAATTCGTTCTCAAGTTGCCTTTTGAGTTTTTCAATCTTTGCTTTATCGTTTGAAATCAGCAATAGTTTTTCTAGGTTCATACTTTTCATTTGCGCCTTTATTATATCATTATATGCGCTTATGTTTTCAAAAAGGATAGGAATATGAATATTTTTTTCATGTTCACAAATTATTTATAAAAATTTTTAAAAAGTGTTCCTTTTTTATGCGTATTTTATACTTATTTTCGCTTTATTTAATGTGGAGGATAACAATGTTTTCAACGTGTGGTGTGCTTGAATGATAACCTGAAAGTAGACAACCTGTAAACAAGGGTGGCCACCCTTGTTTTGGTAAAATACGAACAGGAGGAAAAAGTATGTATACCAAAGAACAAAAGTATGCGATTGGGAAAGAAGCATACGACAAGGTCGATACAGTCAGAAAGCTCGCCATAAAATATGGAACAACATATATGAATGTGCGAAACTGGCGTGTCGCGTACGAAAAATCAATTGGTGTGACCAAAGTAAGCACGACCAATTACGACAATCTAACCGAGCAAGCGTTACGGGAAGAATTAATGAAGAAAGATATTGAGATTGCACGCTTAAAAAAAGGTTATGTAGTGAAAGGGGGTGGGGGCAAAAAGGCATACGATACTATACCCGATTAGAATATCAAATTGTCGCGGAGCTTTCTTATAAGTATGAGATCACCAAGTTATGTAAGGTGATGCAAGTAAATCGTAGCGGCTTCTACAAGTGGCAGCGGCGGGTGACTTGTCCCCACGAACGGGATCTTAAACGCGCGAAGGATATTGGGATGTTTCTAACTTATCATGCGGCATATCCAAGTCACGGGTATCGGTGGTTGAATGCGAAGATCAGATTAGACACCGGACTCATCATAAGTGACAAATACGCGCATAAATGCTGTAAATATGCGGGAATCCGATCCAAATCCAAACGATACCGTTATAAGAAGCCTGGTGAGGAAGGACGAAGCTATCCCAACCTTGTCTTACAAAATTTAGCAATTACAAAACCATATGAAGTAATTGTAAGTGATATGACCGCGATGTATATTCAAAATATTTATCATGAATTAACCCTTTATATGGACCTCTATAATAATGAAATTATTGGTTACGCCTTAACAAATAACCGCGGTAATCCCAAAACGTATTATGCGGGGTTACAAATGGTCTTAGCGAAAAAGAAAGAGTACCCACATCTTGAGACAATCTTGCATAGTGATCAAGGGAGTGTGTACTCATCCAAAAGCTATAACGAGCTTCTACCTAATTATAACATTACGCGATCAATGTCGCGTGTTGGAACTCCAACGGACAATGGTGCGATGGAAGCAATTGTTGGGTGGGTCAAGGAAGAATTGTTCCTCGACTTCCAACTTAATCAAAGTGATAATATCATCAAAACAGTTGATGATTATATAAATTACTTCAACAATGAACGACCAGCGTGTTCACTTAATTACTTAACACCGGTCCAATTTAAAGAAAGGAGACTAGCAAAAGACAATTAAAGTTTACTTATAATTATAGGTGTCTACTTTTAGTTGACTTATGCAGCTTGGCACATTTCTAGATATCTAATGCCCTATAATAATCATTTTATTTAAAAATACAATTCATTTATATAGTATTTAACAAATCAAAAATTATTGGTTTTATATACATATATCGCCGGGCATAATCATTATGGATTCGGTACAAAATAATACCATTTTTTCTACAAATCTCTTCTTTTAATTTATCACGACGTATTACCACATCATTTTTTGTGTGTTCATCACCATCAAGTTCAATGATTAAAACTGGTATTTCTAGCTTATTAACTACTCTAAATACAACAAAATCAAACTCGGCTTTTAAGCCGTATTCATGAAGAATAGTATTGGGCAACCTGCTAAAAATTGATGAAACGGCAACTCCTTCTTTAACTTTAAATCGCGTGTCATGTGTCAGAATATGTTGAATTGTTTCAAAAAACTCTTTTTCTGCTTCACTACTGTAGTTTTTAAAATTTCCACCTATTAAATATTTGTTCTCTTCAGCTGGTGTAATTGTAATTCCAATTCCATTATTTTTAACATACCGCACCATTTCGAAGAGCGCATTATCAATTGTAGAACGCCTCATTATTTCATTGTAATCAGTAACAACTACTAACTTTTCTCGCGCCCTTGTAATTGCAACATTAATTAATTGATGATTATTTTTAAGCCAGTCAAAGGTACGATCACGCGTTTGCGCTGTGACTGCTGCACTAAAATAAATTATATCCTTTTGGTCACCCTGGAATGTATGGATTGTTCCGACATCAACATTTGAAAGTTTTTCTTGTTCCAAATATATACGGATTAGTTCAGTTTGATTACGAAACGGAGTTATTATTCCGATTTTTTTGTCTTTATACTTCGAAGCCTTAATATCGGCAATTATTGCCCTTAATTCAGTTGGCGCAATATTTTTTTCGTTTTGTACATCATTAATATTACTTGGGCAATCAATAAATACAAGCGCATTTGGTAAGTTGGATGGCTCATCCTTTAATATTAAGAGGTTGCTATAATATTTTTTGTTGCTATAGTCAATAATTTTTTTCCGCGATCGATAATGTTCACGAAGTAATACATCTTTTGAAATTACATCAACCTTTTTCATTGCTGTAAGAATTGAATTTTCAACATAATCATAGACGCTAGATAAATTATACTTCTTCATCAATACCTTATTTGTTTCTGGTAATATTGCGATAACTGGTTTCAACTGATTATGATCGCCAACAAGTAGTAATCTTCTTGCTCGTGCCATCGCATACAGTGATGGCCCAATAGAACATTGCCCCGCTTCATCAATAATTGCTAAGTCAAAATGATGATCTGGTGGTCCTAATTTGTGGGCCGAGTGGTTTGTAGTTAAAATCACCGGAAATACTTCTTGTAAGTTTTTAAAGCTTTTTTCATCTCTAAGATAATTATTAAATTCTTTTATCCGCGCATCGTCGTTATCATTATTAATGATAGCTAATAAATTACTGTATTTTTCGGTAAAAAGACGTTTGAAGTGTTTAATGCTGGTGAAAAACAGCCAAGTATAAAAACTTGGATCAACTTTTAGTAAGAGTTTTTTTATATCGTTTTCGTGGATTTTTTCTAAGCTTTCGTATTCAATCTGTAATCTGCTAAGTTTTTCATGTGTTAAAACTTGATACGCAAGATTAGTAGTACTTACCTTAATCGATGTCATTAACGCATCAATTTGTTCTTCAAGTTCAATTCCCTTTTCGTATTGTTGTAACAAATAATTTATTTGTTTTGTGCGGCTTCGTTTATCAATCTCGTGCCGCTTAAGTTTTTCATCATCAGTTTGAAGATGTTTTATTCTGCCTAAAAATTCTTTTAAATTATTAAGCGTTTTTAGGTTTTCATCATTATTACCAACCCTTAAAAATGGTAATGTGATTAAACGTCCTTTTTCATTTTCAATTTCACTGATTTTTTCAAAAATATCATTAATTGGCTTATTATTACTTGATGATACAAGCACTTTTTGATTATTAAAGAAAGCAGAAATCAATATATGCATAATTGTCGCGGTTTTTCCTGTGCCTGGGGGCCCTTGAACATAAGTGATTGGCTGAATTAATGCGTTGTAAATAACACGGAGTTGATTAATATTTGCTTGATCATTTAAAAGAACAACGTCAACATGCCGTACGCGCTTTAGTTTTTTTTGGTTCATGTTCCCGAAAAAAGCTTCAAGTGGTGTTTCTAAAAGATCTTTTGCTTTCATTAATTTAATGTGATTTATTTCTTTTTCAATTGCCTGTGTGTTGCGGCGCCTTAGTTCAAAAATATATGGTTTCTCTTCTATTTTTTCTTCTCTACGTTTCCGCACTTCATCAAATAGCATCTTTACTGCATTTGGCCGATCTTTTATAAATAATTCGGTAAATTCATCCATTTCGACATCCAAATAATTACGTAAATTATGTTTAAAATCAGGAATTTCCGGATTAGCAAAATCATAATTAAATAATATATCTTTTCCTAAGACTAAACTTTGTTTTTTTGGATCAAATGTTATTAATTTATAAGCAACAATAAAGTAACCCCTCTTCGTATAAATTGATAAATAGTTAATCGCTAATGTGACAATCTCATATTTTCGTTCTTCATGTTGTTTTGAGAGCGTTTCTAATTTTGAAACAAGCATTATTACCTGTTCTAAATTTAATTTATACTCGCCTGTTTCTTTTATTTTTTCTAGTTCATCTTGGTCAACGCCTGAAACAAGTGTCACTTCGCCTTGAAATGCAACTTCTTCGTGTATCATACATTCCTTTATATAATCTAAAGTTTCATCATTATAACTATCATAACCAAGCCAATTGAGATTATCAATATTACGAGCGATTACCTCAAGAAGCTCCTCAGGTTGATCATAACTTGAGTTTTCAACAATTTCTGCACTTTGTATATTATCAAAATATATTACTGTCTCTATTATTCCGTTTGCATCTTTATTCGTATGTATTATGTTGAATGCATCTACAAGAAATCGCTTTTCAGAAGGAAAAATATTTTTTATCGCAATCCAATAGTGAGTAAAACCACCACTTTGATTTAAATATTCTACCATTACCCATTGGGAATTCTTAATTGCTTTTGAAATAATATTATTTATCAACTCTACATGCCGTCCTTATATACTAAGTTCATTATAGCGAAAAGCACAACTGTTTCTATGAATATTTAAAAGTCTTTACTTTATAAAGATTTACTAACAAGAAGCGCACAACTCTCAACATGTGGCGTTCGTGGAAACATATCGAGTGCTTCCACTACTTTTATCTCATACTCGGCTTCTAATAATTTTAAATCTCGGGCAAGTGTTGCGGGATCACATGAAACATAAATTAACTTTGCGGGTTTCGCTTTTGAAAGATGCGCAATAAACTCACTACTTAACCCTTTTCGCGGTGGATCAACAAAGACAACATTAATATTATGTAAGTCTTTATATTTGGCTAAAAAGTCACCAGCATCATCCGTGAAAAATGCGACATTAGTAATATTATTTTGTTTGGCATTTAGTTTTGCGTCCTTAACTGCTTCTTTAACGATTTCAACCCCGATTGCGCTCTTTGCTTTCTCCGCAGCGAGTAGTGTAATTGTGCCTATACCTGAATACGCATCAAGGACAACATCGTTTTTATTTAGTTCAGCTAAAGCAATTGCTCGCGCATAAAGTTTTTCGGCTTGTGGTGTATTGATTTGGAAAAAGGATTTACTTGATATTGTAAACACCAAGTCATTAATTTTATCTTTAATGACACCTGGGCCATAAAGAACAATTTCTTTATCACCTAAGTTTACGTTTGTGTCGCGCGGATTGATATTTAAAATAACTGTAGTAATTTGTGGACACCTTTCCACTAAACTAGTGACAAATGCCGACAAATTAGTAATATTTTCATCTTTAACAATTAAAACGACCATTATTTCATTAAGGTAATAACTTGTGCGAATCATCACTTTATGAATATCACCCGTTTTATCCTTTTCGTTATACGCACGAAGATTAAAGATGGGCATTAATGTTTTGATCGTGTCCATAATCGGCGTTACCCGTTCATCATCTAAATGCGTCTTTGGCATGATGACAATATCTTTTGTCCGATACCGATATAGCCCGGAAATAATTGTTCCGTTTTTTGTTTCGCCTAACGGGAGAATTGTTTTGTTACGGTAAAAGTTTGGCGTGGGTGCGGCGTGCATTTTACTTACTGCAATGTTCATGCCCCCAATAACGCGGAGTGCCCGTTCTACTTTACGCTTCTTATATATTACTTCTTGCGCATAATCAAGCTGGCTAAATTGACAGCCACCAAGATGAATTGTCTCGGGAACAACTGGAGCAATGCGGTGGGGCGACATATTTATAAAGCGGACAATTTTCCCAAGCGCAAATTTACGCATAACTTTCGTTACCTTAATTTTTGCTTCTTCGCCAATAATTAGATTATTAATGAAAATCGGAAAATCAGCGACTTTCGCAAGGCCAATACCTTCCGACGTATAGTCGCTACCAATCACGGTATATATATCATTTTCTTTAATCATTTTGCATGAGACTTTTAATAAAGTCGACTTCTTCTTGCACTTTTAATCGCGGGAAGAGTGGTTCACCTTTATTAACAGTTTGGCCACCAATAACACCATATGTTGCGAGTAATTCAAATTTTTGGAGTTCACTTGGAATACCCAACTGATTAAACAATTCTTTGTGCGCTGTTGTTAAAACGGGGGAAAGGAGCATACCGCTAATATATAAGTTATTCGCAAGGTGATTCATTGCTGCTTTTAACTCTTCGGTTTTCCCGGCACTCGCTAATTCCCATGGTTTTGTATTATCAATATATTTATTAGAGGCACTAATTAGTTTAAACGTGCTAATGACCGCTTCAGTTACTTTTAAATCTTTGTAGTTTGCCGTGTATTCTTTTACGACATGCATCGCTAATATTTCGATTTCTTTATCAAACGGAGTAATCGCGCCACTATAAACGGGAATCACACCATCAAAATATTTAATAATCATACTTACAGTCCGATTTAATAAGTTACCAAAATCATTAACTAGGTCAACATTAAACCGTTCGACGAATTGTTCGGGGGTAAATTGTCCGTCACTACCAAACGTGGTTTCGCGCGTTAAATAATAACGAACAGCGTCAACGCCGTAGCGTTCAATAAGTGGGAACGGATCAACAACATTACCTTTTGATTTTGACATTTTGCCGTCTTTCATCATTAAAAGACCGTGGACAAAAAGGCGGTCTGGTTGGCGAAGTGAAAGTGCTTCAAGAAACATTGGCCAGTAAATTGTGTGGAATCTAGCAATATCAGCGCCTAAAACATGAACAATTTCGGTATCATTATTTTGCCAAAACGTTTTAAACAGAGTTTCGTCGTCACTTAAATAGCCAAGCGCACTAATATAATTTGTTAAAGCATCAAGCCACACATAAATAACATGGCGCTCATTTTCTTTCACGCGAATACCCCAATCAAAACTTGTGCGGGACACCGCTAATTCGCTAAGACCAGGTTTAATAAATGTATTAACCATTTCATTTTTCCGGGAAATGGGTGTAATAAATTTTTCGTTTTCATCATATAGTTTTAATAACTTTGCAAGGTATTTCTGCGTTTTAAAGAAATATGATTCTTCACTTGCCCGTTCAACCGGACGTCCACAGTCGGGACACACTTTATTTGGGCCAACTTGCGTATCTGTCCAAAACGATTCACAATGCGTACAATACCAACCTTCGTAAGTACCAAGATAAATATCATCATTAGCGAGTAATTTTGAAAAAATCTTTTGCACTGCCTCTTTATGCTGTGGATTTGTCGTACGAATGAATTGATCATTACTTATATGTAACTTATCCCATAAAGCGTAAAAACCTTCGACGATTTCATCGACAAACACTTGTGGCGTTTTTCCCGCTTTTGCCGCATTTTGTTCAATCTTTTGGCCATGTTCATCACTGCCCGTTAGAAAATAGACGTTTTTACCAATCATGCGGTTAAACCGCGCAATTGTGTCCGTTAAAACCGTACAATAGGCATGACCAATATGTAATTTGGCGCTGGGATAATAAATTGGCGTTGTAATATAAAAGTTTTTCTTCATCGTTTACCTCGCTTTATAAAAAACTGCTACGGATGTAGCAGTTCGTTATAATTGATGTTATTTAATTCCGTATTTTTTATTAAATTTATCAACACGTCCATCCGCTTGGGTAAAGCGTTGTTTACCAGTGTAGAATGGATGGCAATTTGAGCAAGTGTCAACACGGATTTCTTTTTTCGTTGAGAATGCTTC
>WPCG01089518.1_pt1 | contig 12778 bp, 7 predicted proteins | sample 5403311 | NCBI WGS metagenome assembly WPCG01 (sample SAMN12869467, study PRJNA574797) | sludge metagenome | isolation source: wastewater treatment of Control | place: China:Beijing | collected 2019-05-17 | reverse complement strand
GCTGGTCATCCCGCAGGGGCTGTTGCTTCAGCGTCGTGGCGAACCCGGCTGGAGCGCAGACGCCGCCGCCCGCGCCCGCATCGAGGCCATTGCCATGCAGGCGGTCATGGATGCCGAGCGTGCGCTCGGGCATGAGGTCATCGACGTGTCCGCGCAGAAGTGCGGCTGGGACGTCACCAGTCTGCCCAAGTCAGTCGATGGCCGTCTGCCGCCCGCTCGCCACATCGAGGTCAAGGGCCGGGCCAAGGGCGCCACCACCATCACCGTCACCCGCAACGAGATCCTCTACGGGCTCAACCAAGCCGACAAGTTCATCCTGGCGGTAGTGCTGGCCGATGGCGACGATGTGGAGGGTCCGTACTACATTCGGCGGCCGTTCGTGCAGGAACCGGACTGGGCGGTGAGCAGCATCAACCTTGACCTGAGCCAGTTGCTTGCCAGGGCTTCGACTCAAGCGGTGGTCGCCGAATGACCGAAGAAGCCAACGTTACGCGGGCGCACTGCAATCTCTGTGGTCACGAGACCAAGCATGACGTAATGATTGTGAAGACGCGAGAGGACACTGAACTCGTCGACTTCTATCAAGGGCTCGTGGTTAGCTGGAGCAGGACGCATACATTGCTTGAGTGCCGAGGGTGTGAGGAAGTCACCCTACTTCGCACGATCTGGTGTTCCGAAGACGACCCGGAGGATGGGCCTTCGGAGACGTATTTCCCACCCCGAGTCTCCCGGCGGCGGCCTGTATGGTTCGACGAGTTGCCCTCTGAGTACATCGGGCTATTGAAGGAAATTTACACGGCTTTGCATGCCGACAGCCGGCGGCTCGCGATGATGGGCCTTCGCGCCGTTATTGATCTTTTCATGGCGAGAAAGCTGGAGGGGAGCAGTGGTTTTGCCGGCGGTCTGAGACAACTCGTAGCGCAGAACTACATCACCAGTCGCAGTCTTGAGATCGTTGAGGCTGCCGTTGAGGCGGGCCACGCATCTGCGCACAGGGCTCACAACCCAACTGCAGCACAGGTTAATGCCGTTATGGATATCGTCGAGAATCTGATTCAGCACGATCTGCTTGCCGAATCGGCAGCAACGTTGCGCCGCTCCATTCCTGCGCGAACGACCAAGGCAGATGCAGGATCAGCAAAGAAGGAGGCGTCGGAATGATTTGGCTGACGCTGTCGTTTGTGTCGGTTGTGACTTGTGCCGGCCAGTCCCGTCTGCACAAAGAGAAACGCCTCCACAAGGGAGGCGTCGGACCGGAGATGCGATCTCCGGCGGGGTTAATCGACCCAATTATGGACATCTTGTCCGCAGGGGTCAAGACGAACCTAGGCCACCAAGTCGGAGGCCATGTATGAAGCGGGTCATGGTCTACGTTGATGGCTTCAACCTCTACTTCGGCCTGCGCAGCAAAGGCTGGCGTAAGCACTACTGGCTCGATCTTGCTACCTTGTCGCGTTCGCTGCTGAAACCTGACCAGACGCTGGTCGGGGTTCAGTATTTCACCACTCGCATCCGTGCTAATGGTCGCAACACGGCCGACATGCAGCGGCAGAACACCTATCTGGAAGCGCTCGCAACGCTCCCAGAACTCAGTCTGTACTACGGTCATTACCTGGAGAAGAAGAAAAAGTGCCGGCAGTGTGGCGCAACGTGGACCGACTACGAAGAAAAGATGACCGACGTGAACATCGCCGTCGAACTGCTGGCGGACGCCTTCGCCGACCGGTTCGATACGGCGATGCTCATCTCTGGCGACAGTGACCTGACCACGCCCATTCGAAAACTCCGCGAGCAGTTTCCGGAGAAGCGTGTGCTCGTCGTGTTCCCGCCGGATCGGCACTCCTTTGAACTCAAGAATTCAGCTCACGCCTGCTTTACCGTCGGAGAGGCCAAGATCCGCCAGTCGCAACTGCCCGAGACGGTGCAGCGTGCAGACGGCTTTCAACTTCAGCGCCCCGCGTATTGGCGCTAACCAAGATCGATCATGACCCCCATCAAAACCCCCAAAAAACTCATCGAAGTCGCCCTCCCGCTCGACGCCATCAACGTCGCCGCAGCGCGCGAGAAGTCCATCCGCCACGGCCACCCCAGCACGCTGCACCTGTGGTGGGCGCGCCGCCCCTTGGCAGCGGCGCGGGCGGTGATCTTTGCGCAGATGGTCAATGACCCCGGCTACGAGCGCCACCTGGGGCGCGGGGTGAACAAGGAAAAGGCCGCCATCGAGCGCGAGCGCCTGTTCAAGATTATTGAAGACTTGGTGCAGTGGGAGAACACCAACAACGAAGAGGTGCTCGCCCGCGCCCGCGCGGAGATCTGGAAGAGCTGGCGCGAGACCTGCGCGCTCAACAAAGGCCACCCGCAGGCGGCCGAGCTCTTCAACCCGGACAAGCTGCCCGCCTTCCACGACCCTTTCGCGGGTGGGGGCGCGCTGCCGCTGGAGGCGCAGCGCCTGGGGCTGGAGAGCTACGCCAGCGACCTCAACCCGGTGGCAGTGACGATCAACAAGGCGATGATCGAGATTCCGCCGCGCTTTGCCGGCCGTGCGCCGGTGGGGCCACGCATCCCCGGCGACAAGCAGGGCAAGCTGGCCGAGGACTGGTCCGGCGCCAAGGGTCTGGCCGAGGACGTGCGCCGCTACGGCGCCTGGATGCGGGCGGAGGCGGAAAAGCGCATCGGCCACCTGTACCCGAAGATCGAAGTCACCGCCGAGATGGTCGCCGAGCGCCCGGACCTGAAGCCGCTGCTCGGGCAGAAGCTGACCGTGATCGCCTGGCTGTGGGCGCGCACGGTGAAAAGCCCCAACCCCGCCTTTAGCCATGCCGAGGTGCCGCTAGCCTCGACCTTCGTGCTGTCGAGCAAGGCGGGCAAGGAGGCGTATGTGGAGCCGGTGGTCGAGAGGGACGGCTATCGCTTTACGGTGAAGGTGGGTACGCCGCCGGAGAGTGCGAAGGCTGGAACTAAGGCAGCAGGGCGCGGTGCGAATTTCCAGTGCCTCTTGTCCGGCTCCCCGATCAGTGGTGACTACGTCAAAACGGAAGGCCGGAACGGACGTGTCGGGGCGCGCATGATGGCAATCGTCGCGGAAGGTGTCCGTTGCCGCGTCTACCTTTCCCCATGTGCTGAGCAGCAAGAGATCGCTGAGAGGATAGATACTGAGTGGAGGCCGAGTATTGAGTTCGCGAAGAACTCTAGGCACATGACTCCTTGGGCCTACGGTCTTAGCGAATTTGGCCACCTCTTCACCCAACGGCAATTGGCGGGGCTTACGACGTTCTCAGACCTCGTTCAGGAGGTAGTTACGCGGTGTAGAGGCGACGCAGTAGCCGCTGGGATTGTAGATGACGACCTGGGGCTTGAGGACGGCGGTCGGGGGGCTCTTGCTTATGCGCAGGCGGTAGGAGTCTTTCTAGGTTTTGCGATCGATAGGCTCGCGATGACTGGGAACAGTCTGGTGAGATGGAATGGTGTGGGGGAAAAGGCCCAGCACTGCTTTGGTCGTCAAGCCCTACCGATGTTGTGGGATTTTGCAGAGCCGAATTTTCTCGCCGATGCAACGGGTAGTTTGACCGCTGCAATCTTCTATTCGCACGATCCTATTGGAAACCTTCCCGCAAATCCTAGTGGATTTGTAACTCAGTCAGACGCACAAAGGCAGAACATCTCCCAGAGCAAGGTGGTGTCTACTGATCCACCATATTATGACAATGTCCCTTATGCCGACTTGTCAGACTTCTTTTACGTATGGCTCAGAAAGACTCTAAGATCAGTATTTCCAGGCTTGTACGCCACGCTGGCCGTACCAAAAAGTGAGGAGTTGGTAGCGGACTCGTTTCGTCACGACAGCAAGAATGCTGCGGAGGTTTTCTTTCTGGAAGGGATGACTCAGGCGTTACGTAACGTCGCTGAGAAAGCTCACCCGACTTTCCCGATCACGATCTACTACGCATTTAAGCAGTCCGAAACGACTGTTGGAGAGGGAACTGGTAATACCGGTTGGGAGACATTCCTACAGGCAATGGTGGATGCAGGAATAGCTATATCAGGCACTTGGCCGATGCATACGGAAATGAAGACTCGGCAGCGTGCGATGGAATCTAATGCCCTCGCCTCCAGCATTGTCCTCGTCTGCCGCAAGCGCGACGCCGACGCCGCCACGGTCAGCCGCCGCGAGTTCATCCGCGAGCTCAACGCCGTGCTGCCCGAGGCGCTGATGGACATGACCCGTGGCGGCATCAACAGCCCAGTGGCGCCGGTCGATCTGTCGCAGGCCATCATCGGCCCCGGCATGGCAATCTTCAGCCAGTACGCGGCGGTGCTGGAAGCCGACGGCAAGCCGATGAGCGTGCGTACCGCGCTGCAGCTCATCAACCGCTTCCTCGCCGAGGACGACTTCGACCACGATACCCAGTTCTGCCTGCACTGGTTCGAGGGCCAGGGCTGGGCCACCGGCAAGTATGGCGAGGCCGACGTGCTCGCCCGCGCAAAGGGCACCAGCGTGGCCGGCCTGACGGAGGCCGGCGTGGTTGAATCCGGCAAGGGCGATCTGCGCCTGCTGAAATGGGCCGAGATGCCGCGCGACTGGAACCCGGAAACCGACACCCGCGTGCCGGTGTGGGAAGCCCTGCACCAGATGATCCGCGCGCTCAACCAAGACGGCGAAGCCGCCGCAGGCAGCCTGCTCGCCCGCATGCCCGCCCGCGCCGAGCCCATCCGCGCGCTCGCCTACCGCCTCTACACCCTGTGCGAGCGCAAAGGCTGGGCCGAAGACGCCCGCGCCTACAACGAGCTGATCACCGCCTGGAGCGGTGTCGAACGTGGAGCAAGTGAAGCTGGGCATGTCGGGGCGCAGGGAAGTCTGGGTATCTGATTTAGGAAGCGACAACGATGCAGAACAAGAAACTCCCGATCCGGAAGATCGTCAGCTACCTGAACGACGACGAGGCGGAAGGTGGCGGCTTCTGGTTGCCGAACATCCAACGCCCCTTCGTGTGGAGTGAAGAGCAGATTGCGCGCCTGTTCGATTCGATCATGCGCGAGTACCCGATCAGCACGTTGCTGGTGTGGAAGACCAAGGAGGCGGTGAAGCACCGCAAGTTCATCGACAATTACCGGCGCGACATCAAGCTGACCGATTTCTATGTGCCGGACAATACGCGCTCGAAAATGATGGTGCTCGATGGGCAGCAGCGCCTGCAAAGCCTTTTCATTGGTCTGCGCGGCAGCTATGAGGGGCGCGAGATGTACTTCGACGTGCTCAGCGGCGGCGCGGCGGCGGCACCGGAGGACATCCGTTTCCGCTTTGCCTTCAAGGCGGCGAATCCAGGTTGGCCCTGGGTGCGGTTCAAGGATCTCGTTTTCCAGAACAACAAACTGCCGGGCGAGATGGCGGATGCACTCACGCAGAATGCCCCTGATCCGCTGTCACAAGACGCCTTCCGCACCGTTAGCCGGAACGTCGAGCGGGTACGGCAGGAGTTTGTGACCGACGACAACATCACCTTCCAGGAGCTGGATGGCATCGACAACCCGGATGCCTACCGCGTGGATGACATCGTCGAGATCTTCATCCGCGCCAACTCCGGCGGCACCAAGCTGGGCAAGTCGGACCTGCTGTTCTCGTTGCTGACTTCGAGTTGGGATGAGGCTGATGGCGAGATGGAAGCGCTGCTGGAGGATCTCAACCAAGGTGGATTCGATTTCGATCGCGACTTCGTGCTGAAGTCCTGCCTGACGATACTGGGCAGGGGCGCGCGCTACGAGGTGGGCAAGTTCCGCGACGGCAAGACCAAGGAAGAGATCATTGCCAAGTGGGACGAACTGGCCGAAGCGATCAAGGCGGTGCGGGATCTGCTGGTTGCCAAGACCTATATCCGCTCCGACCGGGCGATGCCTTCCTATCTGGCGCTGATCCCGCTCATCTACTACCGCTTCCACTACCCGGCGAAGTTCGCGCTCAATCGGGACATGGCGGCCTACCTGCTGCGGGTGCTGGTGACGGGGGTGTTCGGTGGCAGTCCGGACAACCTGATCGACAAGCTGGTGCGCAACATCCAGGAGCAACAGGATTTCGTGCTCTCCGAGGTCTACGGCGTGATCCGTGCGGAAGGGCGGAGCCTGGAAATTACGCCGGCGGTGATCTTCGACCAATACTACGGGTCGAGGACGATCCACCTCTTCTTCAACCTCTGGTATCGGGACTTCGACTATTCGCCCGCATTGGATGCAAACGGCCCACAGGTGGATCACATCTTCCCGCAGAGCCTGTTGAAGACGGTGAAGGACACCAACCCGGAGAGCGGCAAGCGCAACATCCTGCACTACCGTGCCGAGCACCGCGACCAGATCGCCAACTGCATGCTGCTGACGGCCGATGAGAATGGGTTCGCGGGCAAGTGCGACACGCCACCGGAACAGTGGTTTGACCGTTCCCGATTCGCCACGGATGAGGAGCACAAGCGCTATCTGCAGATGCACCTGATTCCAGAGGATCCCGCATTGTGGGCGCTGGAACGCTACGACGACTTCATCGCCGCCCGCAGGGCACTCATCAAGGAGAAGTTCGCCTACATGCTGCGCAAGGATGAAGAGGTGCTGGCGTGAGCAGTGCAGTGCGAGGAGTCTGTTGCTTTTTGATGCAGCTGGCAGGGAGGGTGGTGGTATGACTCAGGCGGATATGACTGATGCGATCAGCGGCGACGCTGCCTTCGACGTCTTTGCGTCCGATAGCCCTGTCGTGCACAAGCAGAAAGCCCTCAAAGCCTTGATGCGGGAGAAGCTGATTCCCAAACAGGCGGATGACGCGCGTTTCAAGGCGGGGTTGGGTCAGCTGACGCAGGTGGCGGTTGACCCCACGGTAGAACCGGAAACCCGTCTGCTGGCAATTGCCTGCGTGGTTCATGCCGCGCAGATGGTGAAGCGTCTGCAGCCGAATCTGCAGCCGTGGCTGGCGCCCGCAATGGGCGAGGATTTTCCGCCATTGCAGTTGCTGAAGGAGGCTGATGATCGGCTGAACGTTGCACGTGCCTTGGCGCTGGCGGACGGTGCCTGGTTGGCTGGGTATCTTGCGGATGCGATTGCATACGAGGAGACCGGTGAAAAGGCTCGCGAGGAGTTGATTGCTGCCTTGCTGGCGCGCAGTGAAACGCTGGCTGAGCTGCTTGGGCGTGTGGCGCAGGCAATGGCCGGAGTTAGACCCGAAACCGAGAAGCCGGGCGATTCCATCGGCCGCCGGCAAGCGCGGACGCTGTCAGCCCTGCGTGCATTGATTCCGACATCCGAGCTGGAAGCGGGCGATGAGTTGGGTAAGGCGCTGCATGCGCTGGTGAGCTTGCCGCTGCGGGCGGTTGGCCGGCCGAAGGAAGAGAAGGTTCAGCATGAACTGGCGGAAGAGGTGGTGTTGCTGACACACGAGATCGTGCGGTCGCGCTTTTCGGTGGCGACCGATCCGGCGGTTTTCCAGGCGGTGGCCTACTGCCGGCAGATGCTGGGCGGCAGTACCTGGCCGGACGTGCTTCAGGGCGCCCTGTCATTGTTGGTCAAGGATGTGAGGGAGGCGCTGATTCTGCTGGGTCGGCAAGGCGTGCGTGACCAAGGTCTCTTGGAGCAGCTCGACATGCTGTGCAACTATCCACTGCGGGCGCGCGCGATCGCGAAGGAGATTGCGGAACGGCATCCGGAGCTGGATGAGGACACCCGGCAATGGCTCATCCATGGCCGCGTTATCGCCAAGCGTGAGGCCAGCAGTACCGCGCTGGAGGTGGCGGCGCGCGAGGCGGATGTGGCAATCGGACTGGCGCTGAATGCAGCCAGGGAAGCCCGGCAGGCGGTTGCGGGCGTGAAGGAACCGGTGATCTCGGTGCTCGATATCTACGAGCAGAGCCTGGTGAGCGTTACGCAGGATTGCTTCCAGCGTTTCGAAGGGTTGCTGTTGCAGATGGACCAGGTTGCCCAGCAGCGAAGCCTTGCGTTGTACGGGGAGGTTGGGCAGGAGGTCGATTTTGCGCCGAAGTATTTTCAGGCGGTGGGTGAGGTGGCGCGCCAGAAGGTTGTCATCCGCCAACCTGCTGTGGTGCGCATACGCAAGGATGGAACGGCGGGCGACGTGGTGTTGAAGGGATTGGTCGAATAACTCAGAACGAAGTTGGGGAGGGGGCAGGTGAATCCGGAGATTGCCAGGTTTCTGCTGGAGAGCTTGATCGAGCGTATCGATCGCAATGCCATCGGCACGATTTCGTCTGCAGAGCGTGAGGCGCTGGGGGTCGCCTTGGGTCTGCTGCGCGGCAGGGCTGCCGGACCAACCCCGAAACCCCCTGAGACACCGACTCCCATGCCGCCAAGTCCGCCGCCTCTTGCCGGGGGTGCAACCGTTTCCGCGCCAACTCCTCAGGAGGAGGCGCCTGTTCCAGAGTTGCCGGAAACGCCTCAGCCGCAGGTCGCACTGGTCACGGATGCGTTGGACAGGAGCACGCCTGACGACCCCGATGTGCTGCTTTGCCTGGACTTTGGGACGGCCATGTCCAAGGCGTTTGCGCAATCGGACGATGGTCAGCCGTTTGAGCTCGAACTGGGTGCTCAAGCCGGAGGTGAAGGCTATGCAGTGCCGTCGTCGGTTTTCATCACTGATGGCGGCAAGGTGCTATTCGGTTTCGAGGCTGTGGATGCGAGTCAGGAGCTTTCTGACTCCAACCGGGCTCGATTGGATTCGATCAAGAGTTGGCTGAGTCAGCGCTCTGACGGAAATCTTGACGCATACCCGTTGCGCGCCGAAATGAATCCGACCCAGGTCAAGCTGACCGAAGGCGATCTGATCCGGATCTATCTCGCGTACTTGACCGATCTGGCGGTGTCGCAGGTCCAGACCTGGTCGGTGGAAGACACGAAAGGCCCACTCTCTCGTTATGTGCGTCGGCGGTTTGCGCATCCGTGCTGGCCGTCATCGGCGCAGAAGTCGTGGGCGGACCGTTTGATGCGTCACTGGATGGCCGAGGCCCAGATTCTTGCCGACACGTTTCACGGTCGGTGGGAGGGCGGCCTGGATGTGGCTGAAGTTAAAGATGCTGTCGATCAGGTGCGCGCCTTGGACCGGCGACCGGAGTATCTGATCGCCGACGGTGTGCCCGAGCCCGTGGCCGTGGCGGCCGGTGCGCTCGTCGACGGCGAGGACAAGCGCCTTCCTTTCATGGTGATCGACGTAGGCGCGGGTACGACCGATTTCGGACTCTTCCTGCTTCGCGAGGATGAGCAGCGCGAGATCACGCGTGTGTTTCAGGTGCCGGGATCGATCAAGGCCCTGATGCAGGCAGGCGATCGGATTGACATGATGCTGAAGAAGTTCATCCTGGATGCCCAGGGTGTCGACCTGACCGAGCCTCACGGCCGACTTGTGGCAGCCGATCTGAGCCGTCGAATTCGTGGGTTGAAGGAGCGCTTGTTTGCCGACACCTCGGTCCAGTATGTGCTTAGCGACGGTACGCTCGGGAAAATTGAACTGGATGACTTCATGGCGTCGCGGCCGGTCAGGGAGTTTTCCGAGCGTGTCGATCAAGGTTTCCGGGACGTGCTGGAGGGGTTGCACGACACCTGGATCAACTACCTGACCAAGACCGACCTCACGGTGATCCTCACCGGTGGCGGTGCAAGCCTGCCGATGATGCGCGCACTGGCTGAGGGCTGGGTGGAAGTGCGTGGAAAGCGGATTGCGCGCAAGGTGGTCAATCCGCTGCCGAGCTGGATTCTTGACGATAGTCCGGATCTGGAACCCGTTTATCCGCAGCTGGCCGTGGCGATTGGCGGCGCGGCGCATGAGTTGCCGGAAACGGTCGATGGCCCTGAAGCTTTCGCGGGCGGTGGAGGTCGAGCCGCCTACGAGGTCGGGAATCTTCAGGTGAGTGGGGCATAGCCCATTTTGAACATCGAATGATCGCGGTATCGAAGTTGCCGAAGCTTTGAGTTTCGGCTGCTTCATGGGAGATGAAAGGGATGAGTTTGAAACCGTGGCGTGAGATCGCCGTTCCGCACGAGGACGTGCTCAAGGGCACCTTCCAGCAGGCCGAGTTCGCGGCTGATCTGTCTCGCGTGCATCTGGGTACGGCGACCGCCGAGTATCAGGATCCGTCGCTGTTCTTCCAGCGCACGTTCATTACGGAAGGCATGCGCCTGCTGCTGGATTCAGTGGTTCGGCGTCTGAGTGGACGTGGAGGCGATCCGGTGATCCAGCTGCAGACCGCCTTTGGCGGCGGCAAGACGCACACGATGTTGGCGGTGTACCACTTGGCCAAAGGCGAAGTGACGGCGTCGAACATGCCGGGGATTCCATCGATACTGAATGCGGCTGGCGTCGTGGAGATACCGCGGGCGCGCATCGCGGTGCTCGATGGCATTCGCTTGTCGCCCAACCAGCCGATTCAGCGCGACGGGCAGGCGGTGCGGACGATCTGGGGTGAGCTGGCGTGGCAGTTGGGGGGTGCCGAAGGCTACGGGATGGTGCGCGAGGCGGACGAGTCCGGCACCTCACCGGGCAAGGGCGTGCTGGCGGACCTGCTCGGACGCTTTGCGCCATGCGTGATCCTGATCGACGAACTGGTCGCGTATATCCGCCAGTTCGAGGAAGGCAAGACGCTGTCCGGCGGATCATTCGATTCCAACCTGAGCTTTATTCAGGCGCTGACCGAGGCGCTGAAGGCGGTGCCGACGGCGGTATTGCTGGCCTCGCTGCCCGAGTCCGACAAGGAAGCCGGCAGCCAGCGCGGGGTGAAGGCGCTGGCGACGCTGTCGCATTACTTCGGGCGGGTGCAGGCGCTGTGGAAGCCGGTGTCGTCCGAAGAAGCCTTCGAGATCGTGCGCCGCCGTCTGTTCTCCGACATCAACGACAAGCTCGGCGCAGAAGCGGTGTGCCGCGCGTATGCCGACTACTACATCGCCAACGCAGCGGACTTGCCGCATGAAACCCAGGAGGCGCGCTACTTCGAGCGCCTGATGCATGCCTATCCGATTCACCCCGAGGTCTTCGTGCGGCTGTACGAGGACTGGTCTTCGCTCGACAACTTTCAGCGTACCCGGGGCGTGCTGAAGTTGATGGCGAAGATCATTCACCGGCTTTGGAAAGACAACAATTCCGACCTGCTGATCATGCCGGGGAGCCTGCCGCTGTACGACGCGGACACCCGCAACGAGTCAATCTACTACCTGCCGCAGGGTTGGGATCCGGTGCTGGAGCGCGACATCGACGGCGAGCGGGCGGAGACGACGGATCTGGAAAGCTTGGATACTCGCCTGGGCAGCGTGCAGGCGTGCCGCCGTACCGCACGGACCATATTCCTGGGCAGCGCACCGACCACGGCGAGCCAGATGGTGCGAGGTATCGAACTGGAGCGGGTGCTGCTGGGTGTCGCGCAACCAGGGCAGCAATTGGGGGTGTTCAAGGATGCGCTGCGTCGCTTGAATGACCGCTTGCACTATCTCAACTCTGGCAATAACCGCTTCTGGTTCGACACGCGTCCGAACCTGCGCCGCGAGATGGAAGACCGCAAGCGGCGCTTTCAGGACAAGGACGATGTGATTCCGGCGGTGCGCGACCGTGTGCAGCGAACCTTGGCGCAAGGCGTGTTCGGTGGCGTGCATGTGTTCACCGCCAGTGCCGACATTCCTGACGACTGGGCACTGCGCCTGGTCGTGCTGCCGCCGACGGCCGGCTACAGCCGCAGCGGGGATCAGTCGGCGATCCGCAACGCCACCGAAATCCTCAAGCAACGTGGCGAGCAGCCGCGCTTCAAGCAGAACCGCCTGATCTTCCTGGCCCCGGATGCGGACAGCGTGAGCCGCTTGAAGGATCAAGTGCGCTCCGTACTGGCTTGGCAATCGATTGTCGCCGACATCAAGGACCTGAAGCTCAACCTTGACCAATACCAGGCCCGCCAGGCCAGCCGCAGCCTGGATGACGCCAACGAGGCCCTGCGCGGGATGGTGAAGGAGACCTACCGCTGGCTGCTGGCGCCGGCACAGTTTGCCGAGCGGGGCAAGGGTTTGTCGGAGCTGCAATGGGAGCCGTTCCAGATCAACACCGGCGCACAGAACCTGACCCAGGAGATCGAGCGGGTGCTGCGCGAGAACGAGCTGCTGATCATCGAGTGGGCGCCCATCCACCTGCACAATCTGCTGAAGACCTGGTTCTGGAAGGACGGCAACGCCGAGGCCAATGCGCTGAACGTGTGGCAGCAAACCTGCCAGCAACTGTACTTGCCGCGCTTGCGCGACGACGTCGTATTCCACCATACGCTGGCAGCGGGTGCGGAGAGTCGGGACTTTTTTGGATTCGCGCAGGGCAAGGAAGGCGATCGTTACCTTGGGTTCAGTTTCGGCAGGCGCACGACACCGATCCTGGATACGTCGCTGATTCTGCTCGAGCCGGTTGCGGCTACCGCGTATGCTGAAGAGGAGCAGCGCGCGCGAGAAGCAGTTCAGCCGGCAGGATCAGGTGGCGCTGTCGTTTATCCGACTGGCGGCGGGCGCAGTGACCCTAAGGCCGAAGATCGCGGGCGCGACGAAACTGCGGTCGTCACGCCGCAATCTGGAGCGGCAAAACGAACGCATTTCTTCGGCACGATCGATCTCGATCCGGTCCTGGCGAAGAAGCAGTTCGCCGAGATCGTGGACGAAGTCGTATTGAACTTCACTGCAAAGCCGGGGGTGAAGGTGCGGGTCTCGATCGAGATCGATGCAGAGAGTGACGCAGGATTCGACGATGGTTTGCAGCGTGCGGTCCGGGAAAACTGCGGCGTGC
>WPCG01075031.1_pt1 | contig 12786 bp, 5 predicted proteins | sample 5403311 | NCBI WGS metagenome assembly WPCG01 (sample SAMN12869467, study PRJNA574797) | sludge metagenome | isolation source: wastewater treatment of Control | place: China:Beijing | collected 2019-05-17 | reverse complement strand
AGTTCCTGCGATTCGGGCGGCATGCACCAGTCGCCATAGGTATCCTTGGTAAGGATATAATCCTTCATCGAGACTTCTTGTATTCGCTCCAGGTAGCGCTTCATGGAGGCGTAATGCTTTTCTATTGGCCGGGTGTCGCCGAACTGGTGCCACAGCATCTTCGCCCCGTAGAAGTACGCGGCCGGCCACGTAACGTCGTCATTATAAAGGGTCCAGTAGCGAGGGGATACTACTGATATGCTTCCTTCCGGGCTTTGTGAATCTTCGATGTCCTGTAACCACTTGCTGTACAGCAACGCGTTATTGAACAGGAAAGCCTCGCCGAAACAGCCGGTGGCACGGTCGCCCAGCCACCCTTGGCGTTCGTCGCGTTGCGGGCAGTCGGTAGGCATGCCCCTGTAATTCCCCCGGATGCCCCAGTAGGCGTTCTTTACCAGTTGATTGATGGTTTCGTCGGATGTCTCGAACTGCCCGGTGGTCTCCATCTGGTCGTAAATCACTTTCCCGGTGAAGTTGGATAACTCCGGTTGGTAGTCCAACCCTTCGATCTCCACGAATCGAAACCCGTGGAACACGAACGAGGGCTCCCAGCTGAACGGTCCATCTTTGGCGGGCGTGTAGATATCGGTGACCTTTGCCCCCCGGAGGTTTGCCATGTAGAGCGTTCCGTCGGGATTAAGCGTTTCCGCGAACCGCAGGGTGATCGGTTGTTCTTTTTTAGCTTTCAAACAGTTGATCGCGATCCATCCCACCATGTTTTGACCCATATCCAGGATAAATTTCCCACCGGGTAGTCCCGTGATGGATACAGGTGTCAGCTCCTCCTGTATCCGGATGTTCGGATTGGGCTGTGCGGTCAATGTTCCTCCCGGAGCAGCCATTATATCGGCTTGCTTCCACGCAGTATCATCGCGGATGAGGTTCCATAAGGGGAGCTCTTTCCGGGCGTCGTATTCCTCGCCGTCGAACTCGTTATTGGCAACGACGGGGCCTTTTGACGTGACCTCCCACGATTCGTCGCTTACCACCATTTCGCATGTTCCGTCGGTGTACTCGATCTCTAACTGTGCCAATAGCCTGGGAAGACCGAATACCTGGGTATCCGACTCCCTCATGCCAAAGTAACGTCCGTTTCCCAATTTCACCGCAAGGAGGTTATCGTTCTTCCACATAAGACGCGTCACATCGTGCACGTTGTAGTAGACCCTCTCGGGATACCAGGAGACCGTGGGGGCGAGGATATCATCCGACACCCGTTGTCCATTGATATAAGCTTCGTACGCGCCCAATCCGGAGATATAGAGGACGGCCCTTTTTACCCGCTTCGCACTTTCGAACGGCTTTCGCAGGTAGCGGGCCGCCAGGCGGGTATCGCCCCGACCGGTTTCCCCGGGATTAGACAGGGTGTCTTCCCCAATCCATTTCGCTTGCCATTCGGAAGCATTGAGCAGTGCCATGGACCAATGCCCGGTTTTACTCCAGGCTGTTTCTCCTTGGTTGGTAATGGCTTTTACGCGCCAATAATAGACTTCTCTTGACAAGAGTGCTTCGCCTTCGTAAGGGATCAGTACGGATTCATCGTTGGGAACATCCCCCGAATCCCATAATAGGTTCGTTTCTTTTTTCAGGTCTTGTTCCGACCGGGCAACCTGTATCCGGTAGGCTTTCTGGTGTATGTCCTGAACACTCGAGGCTATCTGCCACGAGAACCGGGGCGTGGATGTTCCCACTCCCACCGGGTTTTCCTGCATTTCCACTTTCAGGGAATCTACTTTGACCGCTGTTCCCTGACATCCGGCCATCAATATGGCCGCTAGTCCGATTAAAAAATAAGTGTGTTTCATTTTCTTTCAGAATAAAGAGTAAATACTTTTAAAGCCAAGAATCAAGAGCCGCGACTTTTCCCACATTATTCACATTGACTTCGTCCATTTTCTGTCGTCACTCGGCAAAGCTCAAACAAGTTTGGCTATGCTCTCATTCCTAAGAAAATTGGCACATTGATATATTATCTAATCATTAAACCGGTATTTCCCTGCCGGGATCTCAAACAATATATACCCGTTTTTTCTCCCCGTCTCCTTTACATGGCGAGCATCCACGTGTGCGATCTTTCCGTTGTCGTCAGGAAACCATACGGTTGCCGTACAGTTTGGCGGCACCGTCACGTTTAATTCCGTCTTTCCGTCTTTCCTTTTCCACGACGATTCAATCAACCCCGCGGGGGAGTGGAACGAAGCTTTTGCAGCGGATATTTGTGTTTCGGTGAGCTTGGGTATCCGTATCATAAACTTTCTGAATCCGGGAACATCGGGATCCCTTCTGATACCGGCCACACCGTCGATGTACCATGCGCCGGGGTAAAGGTAGGAACTATGTAGCAGTGAGTGTCCCGGCAGGTCCTTTTCCCACATCTCCCAGATGGTAGTGGCGCCACTCTCGCGCATCAGGCCCCAGCTTGGATAGGAGGTTCGAGAAGTCATGGAATAGACGAGGTCGTCGCGTCCCTCTTCACGCAATACCTTAAAGAGCATGGCGCCACCTGTTATTCCCACGTCAATATGCCCGTTCCGGTGCACGAGTATTTCTTCTGCCAACCTGTCTATAATGCCCGGGCGCAATTTCGGCGGCATGATATTCCCGTACAAGGCTGCCGCGAGGCTGCGCATCGATCCGTCGGAGTAATTGCGGTCGTGGGGGAGGTAATATTTTTCGTGGATGGCTTTAGATGACTGTTCTGCCTGGCGGGCCCATTGTTCTGCCTCTTCAGTTCTTCCGATCACCCTGGCAATTTGTGCTGCAGTTTTCAGGTTATACACCCAATAACAATTATTGAAAAACAGGTTTTCATCGGAATAGTTATTCATCCCTTGTGACGTAGCCCCCGGCCAGAGCCAGTCTCCCAGAAAATCCCACCGGGCGCCATATCGTTTCAGGAGGTCGTCCTCCACGTGGGTATCCAGAAACTCCAGCCATCCCTTTATCATGGCGAAATTCTCTTCAAGCACCTGCGTGTCGCCATGGTATTGGTAGATGAACCAGGGAAGTGTCACTACTATTCCTCCCCATGCCGGGCCGCCGCCACCATGGTAGGTAGGTGCCGTTTGGGGGAGTATGCCCCCGCCGATGAACCTGCCGCTCCCCTCCTGTTTTCGTGCCCACCGGGGGTCATTCATATTGCCTGTCATCGGTTCGGTTCCCTGCACATCCCGCCAGTCTTCGAGCCATTTCGTATAGAAAGCCCCCAATTTGTAATTGAGCAGCCCGGTTTCGGAAGTGGCATGTGCATCGCCGCCGTAACCGAATCGTTCGCGTTGGGGACAGTCGACGATAAATCCGCCGAGAGACAGATTCTCAAAAGTCCATTTTACCGTATTGTAGATCCAGTTTTGCAATGGATCGGAACACTCGAACCGGGTGGCTTCATTGAAGGCGGTGCGTACCATCCAACCTTTTATATCCTGTTTGCGGGGAACCGACGCCAACCCTTTGATCGTGATCCACCTTCCCGAACTGTAATTGAAGCGGTTTTCAAATACACCCTCTCCCGATGGACCGATTACATAGGCGTTCATCATGTCGAAGGTCATGTCGTCCTGCTCTCTTTCCGAAAACAGGAACCGGACGGTGTCGCCGGGATTTCCTTGCACGGGGATGCGGGTCCATCCCGCGAAGTTCACTCCCATGTCTACCCGGTAGGAACCATCGGGGCGGACGTCTATGGCAACGGGCTGGATTTCATTAAACAAGCGATTGGTTTCCACCTGTTGGGCTGATAACTTCAGGGGCGGTGTGTGTACCGTGGCATTTTTCCAGTTGTTGTCGTCCAGGGCAGGCAGATTCCAGCCTTCCACCTCTTTACCGGCATCCCAAATCTCGCCCCCGTATCCACCCACGGGAAATCCCCAATTGCCGATCAGCTTATTGGGGCTTGGGTGTGTTCTCCATGATTCATCGGTGACGATCCTGTCCAACTTCCGGTTATCATTACTGTAAATATCTGTCTGGGCTATCACCAAGGGCGCGCGGGGTTTGTCGGGAGTCGCGTAAGGCGCGAAAATTGACCATGAGGTCCCCAGCCACAACACAATAACGTTGGTGCCGGAGGTAAGTGCGGGTGCAATATCGTAAGCAATATAGCGGGCCCTTTGGGTATGATCCGTTACCGCCGGTGCCAGGACATGGTCGTCGATCCGTTGCCCGTTGACATATACTTCATGATATCCTACCGAAGCCACGAACAGGGTTGCTTTCGATGGTTTTTCGTTTACATCGAAGGTTTTCCGGAACCAGGGATCGTACATCTTATTGGGCCCTTTTGCGGGGTCGTAGGTTTCGTCCGTGCCGATCCACTTCGCCGTCCACTCGTCTCGCGAGAACAATCCCGTAGTCCATTCCGCTCTCTTGCCGGGCGATATCCTTCCCTTTTCATCTTTGACCGATACCGACCAATAATATTTTTGATCGGATTGCAACGGTTTACCTTCGTATTCCACCAGCCGCATATTGTCTGATTCGATCCATCCGCTGTCCCACATATCGCCGGAATGGTCAATCCTTTTTTGCATTGAACTTCCTACCAGTATACGGTACGCTGTTTGTCGTTGTCCGTAAGCCGATTCGTCGGCCGGCAGCAGCGTCCAGCTGAAACGTGGACGCGCCACATCCAGGCCGGTCGGATTGGTCAGGTATTCGCAGGTGAGATTTCCCGGTGTGACTGATGCTTCCTCCTTCCCAAAAACCGAGATCGAAATAAGGGTTATTAAAACCAAGAAAGATATTGTTTTCTTCATACTATCCATACAAATGCAATGGACGATTTATTGTGACGGTTTATTTCTTGATGCTAAAAGTGAGATTATGGGCTCCCGCATCCAGTTGTATCAGCCTGCTGCCTTCCACGTATTCGGGAAGGTACAACGTGGCATTGCTGTTTGGAGGCACCACGATCTGGTAGTTTACTTTTCCTCCCTGCCATTTCCATCCCGAGTGGATGAGCCCGCGGGGCGAGTTAAACCGAGCATCGAATTGATCCAAGTCTTTTTCAAAGTGGGGACGCAAAATAATATGCTTGAATCCGGGTTGTGAAGCGTCGGGATAGATGCCTCCCAGCCCCTTAAAGAACCACGCGCCAATTTCACCGAACATCATGTGGTTGTCTGAGATGTCCCGCTCGGCATCCAGGTCCCAGTTCTCAAGCAGGGTCGTGGCCCCGTTCACGATCCACCAGCCCCAGGAGGGATAGGTATCTTGGACCGCTATCTTGTATGCCACGTCGGGATAGCCGTTTTCGCTTAACGCGTTCAGGATGGCTTTGGCTCCCAGCACACCCACGTCAAGGTGGAATCCGGCTTCTTTAACCCTTTTAGCCAGATTACCGGCCACTTTGCCGATCATATCCTCAGGCACTACCTTCCATTGTAAGGGAACACTTAGTTCCGTTTGGGTACCGCTCGCATAGATGCCGGTTTCCCGATCCAGGTATTTCTCGTTGATGGCATTTTTGATTTTCTCTGCCAACGCGGCGTAATACCGGTAATCTTCCTCTTTTCCGAATAGGTTCGCCGCTTCGGCCAGTATTTTTGTATCTACATAGAAGTAGACGGAGGAGGTTAACTCGAGGTTCGAGCGAGATTTCACCGGTACCCAGTCGCCCCTTCCCCACGAGGTAAGCCCATTGGGGCTGATGCGATCCACGTAATCCACGTATCGCTTTATATTGTCGTAACAGTCTGCCAACAGTTTGCTATCGCCATAGAATTTATATATTTCCCAAGGGATGATAGCGATGGTGCTGGTCCAATCTAATCCATTGGCGGTACCGTATCCCCAGCCTCCCGTTGGGATAATATCCGGGAGCACCCCGTTGGGTTGTTGCTCGTCGCGGTGATCGGCCAACCATTTCTCGTACACGGTGATGCCATCGAAGTTGTACAACGCCGTTTCGATCGCGAAATGGCCATCGCCCGTCCACCCGTTTTTCTCCCGTTGCGGGCAGTCGGTAGGGTAGCCCATCAGGTTGGATAGGTACGCGTTATTGGTTGCCCACCATAGCTTGTTGATCAACTCGCTGGATGTTTCAATTTTCCCGACGGGGGGCACATCGCTGTGCATGAAATAAGCGGTCACGCTGTTTTCATCGAGCTTGATCGGTTCGCTGCTTGTTACTTCCACGTACCGGAATCCCTTGTAATTGAAGCGGGCCATAAACTCATCTACTCCCTTCCCGCTCAATATCAAAATATCTGTTTGAAATGGATCCTTTTCTTTATCTCCCCGGTAATAGACATCGATATTGCTCATATCGAGTCGTCCGTCATCATGAAGCCGCTCCCCGTGTTTTACACGTAACTCGGTGCCTTCTTTGCCGGAGACTATTATTTTGGTTACCCCCGCCATGTTTTGTCCGAAGTCATACACGTATGTTTTCTCGTTTATCTTGTTGATGGATTGAGCCGGGAGCGTCAACACGTTGCGTATTGGTCTTACCTGTTGGGAGGTAATGTTCCGGGAAGGGGCGGAGCGCAGGCCCACGCCTTGCCACTTGGAGTCATCGAAGCCGGGCGCGCTCCATCCTTCTTGTTCTAGCCGAGCGTCGTAATGTTCCGCCGTGTAGATGCTGTTAAAGACAACGGGACTGTCTGATTTCTTCCAGCTTAGATCGGTTGAAATGGTTTCCACGGTGCCATCCGCGTAGGTGACCCGCAGGTCAAGGCAGAAGGTGGGCCTGTTTCGCCACGGCGCGCGGTGAAAATCCCATACCGCCATGGATTGATGGTTATACCACCCGTTTCCAAGAATCACTCCCACCACATTTTCTCCCTTTTGCAGTTGATGGGTCACGTCGTGCGTTATATACAGGTTCCTTCTATCAAAACGGGTATACATCGGGTCAAGTCTTTGGTCCCCGATCTTTTCGCCGTTGATATACAACTCGTGGAGCCCCGCGACCGCGATATAAACCCGTGCCGACTCGATCTCTTTCTCGGCTTCGAATTGTTTACGGAAATAGGGAGCCGCCTCGTAATGGATATCCCTCCCGTCGCTGATCCAGCTCCCCTGCCAGTTGGCGATATCCATCATCCCGGTTTCAAACGACTGTACGGTTGATCCGCTCTCCTTTTGCCACGCGTCCCAAACTGTCACCTTCCAGTAATACTTCGTGAACGGGACGAGTTCGCGGCCATTATACGTGACCAGTTGTTGGTCTGAATCCTTTTTCCCGGAATCCCATACCGACCCGTTTCCCTTGGCCACTTCCAGGGAGTCGGTGCCAACAATGATTCGGTAGGCGGACTGCCGTGCCCCTTGCCTACTATCATCCATTCTCCATGCCAACCTCGGGTTAGGATTATCTATGCCGATGGGATTTTCCAAGTGGTCGGTTTTCAGGTCGACTGGAAGTAAAGATTCACCTTTAAGAAGGTAGCTGTACGAGAGGAGTATAATCAAGATAATATACCTGTACGATTTTATCATAATTGAAATATTTTTTTGTCATGGCTTCCCCGTAAAAACCTACAAAATCGCTTTTTTACCTTGAATTGGAAGCTATTTAAAAATCTGTTGGTGATGGATTATCCATGTCACAAAGATAATTAACTTTCTTAATTGTTACCGGCCCAAATAAGCCGGAAGGTTGTAAAGGGCTTTCGGCATTATAAGGATTCACGAAGTACCATGTTTCGCGTTCTACTTCCGGCAAATTCAGGTCGCCGATAACGCGGTTCATCCAGTTATTCACCACTGTAATGGTCAATTCATTCTCTCCTTCTTTTGCCTGTTCCGTGATGTCCAGCCGGTACGGTGGGGTCCAGGCACCTCCGGCGTAGGCTCCATTGACGGTCACTTTTGCCATCGCGGTAAGGTTGCCCAGGTCGATCAGTATGGTTTCTCCCTCCTCTATTTCGGGAAGCGTGAATTGGATCGTGTAGGTTGCTTCCCCTGAATAATATTTGATCTGTTCGTCGGAGGATGTGGTCCAGTCCTGCAGTGTCTCGAAAATAACCGGTTCTTCCGGTCCTCTTCTGGACGTGTCGAACATGACTTCCCATGGACCACCTAACTTTTCGAGCAGTGCCGGTTCGGGGTAGTTATCGGAAATCGCGGTAAGAGAATTCGACGATGCCCGGTTTCGGAAGACCACGAACGTGCTTTCATAAGGAGCCAGTTTTATAGGTACGAGGGTTGACTCTTTCTTTTGCTCGTAGGCAGGCAGTCTTCGGATGGATCCGGTGGTCGCGTCCCATAGTTCCGGTTGCCTTCCCGTTACCCTGAATTCAGGATAAATCTCTTTCACTTCGTTTGCCTGGTTGGAAATAAAGTAGAGATCGATTCCCTGCATCGTCCTATGCCCGAAATGGATGGAGTTATCTTCCGGGAGTTTACAGTCGGGGATACAGTTGATGATCTCGAACACCTCTTCCATCGAGAGGTCACTCATGATCCGTCCTTTTCCGTACCGGGCGTGTTTTGTATTTATTCCGTCAATCTCACCCCACAGTTCCGCGGCCATTTCACGCACTTGCTCGTCGGCCTCCGGTTGATTTTGGAGGCTGGGCGAACGGGTGGGGGCGGGACCCAGTACCACACCACCGTCGCTTACTAATTCCTTGATCTTTGCCAGCACTTCGGGACGTATTGTCTCCTGTTGCGGAAGAACCAGGACTTTGTATCGCGTGCCGTGGGGTAACGTGAACATCCCGTCTTTTACTTGCATATCTCTCAGGATCACTTCGGCGTTCATGTAATCGAACTGGTATCCCACGGGGAGTGGTGGATCGGCAACACCGGTCATTTTCGGGGTGTCTTCCCCGATAAAATAAGCCACGTCTGCCACGTTCAGTCCCTGTTGCAGCATGAAATTGGATCTTTTCAAGTAGGTCGTGAAGAGATCCAGGTGTGAAAACCAGGTGTTCTTCCGGTCGAACTCGTTCCCGAACCACGCGTTCACGCCTGGGTTCCTCTCCTCGTAGGGCTGCATGATATAAACGTGCAGTAATGTATTGTTGATTCCTTCGGCAAAGAAACGGTCGGTACGCTGTTTCATCATGGCCGGGTAGCGCGAATAGGCCGGGCCTCCCGACGTGTTCGACTCCGCCGAGATCTTGGTCTTCCCGTAGATATGCCCGGCGGAAGAGGCGGCGCGGTTTTCGATATCGCCCAGTTCACCCTGGCTCCAGAACTCGCCTCCAATTTCGTCGGATTGACCGCCGTACATCAAGAATTCGCCCGGGAAACCCCAGTGCCCGTAATTTTCCAACCAGGTTGTGAGCCCGTGCTCATGGCTGACATCCCTCAATCCGCCCACGTAGTCGTACGCCACTTTATCGGCGACCATTCGCCGCATGTCCCATAAAAACCGGTCGGATTCCATTTGGCTGTTTATGACGAAACCTTGGTAGATCGGGAGGTAGGGGAGTGGATCGTAGCCGTATTGATCTTCAAATTCAGCCAGAAAGCCGTCCGTGAAATTCTGTCCTCCCGTTTCATAACTATCCTGAACCACCACTTTGAAGCTTTTCCTGTCAGCCTCCGGGATCCTTCTCAGAATCTCTCCGAGAAACCGGTCGAAATGCTCTGCAACCCACTGTTTACTCATTTTATCCACCTCCAGTCCGGTTGCTTCGGGGGAAGCGGGCCCGTTGGTCACGAGCGTGGGAGCCATTCCCATTCGTAGGATAGTCCATTCCCCTTCGGGAACATCCCAGGTGAGTATCCCGTTGGAAGCGAGATGTTCTGAAATATCAAGGATGTTATCTCCTTCGAGGATAAGATCCGGATCACTCGTTTCCGGTTGTTCGGGCCACATATACGCGTCCCAGTAGGGAAGGGGGGTGGGGTGCATTTTAGCCAACGTTTTCTCGCTGTACCTTTCCACCCGGGGGATGGCACTTAATTGAACCTCCGCCAGGCCGGCCCCGGGGTGGACATTGTTCAATGTTAACCGGAACTCGGTGGCTGTAACTTCCGGGAAAGAGACAGCTACCGGGGCATAGGGCTTAAAACCCACGTTGAGGGCCGTGTTGGAGCGGTTAATCTCGAACTCTGAAATAGTTTTAAACTCGCCGTTCTCCTGCTTTACTTCCAGTAACGCTTGTGCATGAAGGGGCGATTCAGTGATCTGAACCGTTAGGCTTCTCGCGGTAAAGGGGGCTTTTGCCCTAAACGCGACTTGGAACTCTCCCCTGTTTGGAAAAGCGATGCCTGTGGAGTTGTCCCGGTCGGTGATATTCGATAGCCTCGCCACGGAAGGAGTGGATTGGAGTGTGGCGTTTTGGTGGCTCAACACATCATTGCCGCTACCTGTTGATGGGAAAGCGATTACTTTCACATCTTGGAATGATTCTGTTGGTTGCTCCAAGGGTTGTTCTATTTTCCGGGGGCCTTGCACGGTTAGCTTTGTGGAGGCAAGGTATCGCATCGACTCCTCCGGTTTAATCCACGGACCTCCCGACTGGCTCCAACCGGGTGAGTTAAAGATACCAATCTCGATATCGAGTTCGGTGGCGGTCTTCAGCGTGAGGTGAAGGATTTCCCACCATTCGTCGCTTAATATTTTTACATTCCCGTATGGGAGCCCGTCAATACCGATATTCCCGATAAATGCCCGGTTGATGCCACCCTTTTTCATAGCATGGAGGTCTTTTACCGCTCCTTCCTTGGAAATATTATCTGATATCCAATACCAGTAGACACTCGTTTGAATAGAATCGGGAGGAGAAATGAATCCGTTCTCTAAAGCATCTGAAAGTTGCTTCGATTTCATTTTCGCACCTTGTGTACACGAAAGTACGCAAAGCAGGACCGTTACTGCTAAATTAATGATTTTCATTATAAACACTTATTATCTTTTGTCAATTATTCCAGAATGGTTTTAGCGTATCGAGATGCTTACACGCTGATAATGTAAAAAGATTTGGATTTCTAGTCTCTCCCCGCTTATAATTTATCTGCTTAACAGGTCAGTTATTCCTCTTTCATCCAATGGTTCTAATGTCTGTATTTCGTCTATTTTCAATCAATACGGTGTTATGATGACTCCGGCGGAAGAAGCTAAGTGTTTTCCAGCTGAAAACCCCATTATACCGATCTTGTCGAGAGTAATGCTTTATTGTTTCGCATTTTCGCATAGGAGTTGGATAGCACCTACATCTTTTAGTAACGCAAATGATTTATCATTTATGATTTTCTCATGCGGTAAGCGGTATTTGAGTACAAAGGCTGTGATCCCCTGTTTATTGAATGCTTCTACAGCCCTGAATCCTTCCCATTGGATATGTAGGTTATGATATCCTCCACTAGGACAAATAATCACCGCTGTTTTAGCTTGATTGCCATCTGCAGGTATAAGGAGATCCCGACAGATTATCATTGTCACACTTTCTCCGTTTTTAATTAGGGTTTATATTGAATAAAATTTTAGATGTCTGATTATCAGTTGTCCCGTTCCTTAATCAATATAATGTCTATTGTTCATTTTACTTTTTTATTCCATATAAAAGACCTCTTTCAAGGGAATTGATATTGGAGAATTATCATTATTCACTTCCATTATATCCGCCATGTAATCCCACCATTTTTGAATAATGGGATCTGTACCTATCTCTTGTGAAGATCGATCACCGCTCATTTTTTGAACAGCGAATAAAACATTCGTTTCCTTATCCCAAAAAATAGAATAATCTCTAACGCCGGTATCCGTGAGGAGTTGTTTAAGTTCAGGCCAGATAGCAGAATGCCGTTTTTTATACTCTTCTTCAAAACCGGGTTTCAAAAACATTTTAAAAGCTACTCGTTGCATAATTGTATGTTTATTAAGTGTAAATTGATAGCAATAATACGTGCTTTATAATTAGTATCTCATGTTTCGCACTTCCCCTAAATGTATGACAGAGAGGTAGAATGGAAGTGCGTTAATTTCTATACTCCTGTTTATTAATATTATATATTATCCAGTTTCACTATTTTCATTTTTTCTTACAGCAGTCCACAGCGCGGAAACCATAGATTCTCCCTCCTGATTGTAAAGCAACCTTTCCAGAAGGTCGAGTGCGTCCACCCCGAGGACTCCGGCTACCGTGCAAACCATTTCCAGAAATATCCCCCAGAGACGCCTGTCAAGGGTTTCACGGAGAACCTCTCCGTTCATCGCCCGGTACAGGGCTTCCTTTAATTCGTAGTTGTCGTAACGGAAACGCAGTGTCAACAACAGGTATGCTATCATGCTCACGGTGGTTTCCGCTATCTGGGCGTCGAAGTTGCTTGAGTGGCATTTACCCAGGTTCAGCAGCTGCTTTGCTTCCCGATTGAATACCTCGACAACCCATCTGGCCTGGTAATGTTCGATCATCTTCCTGAAAGACAGGGGAGTGTCGGTGGTCAAGAAAACTTTCCACTTGTCGTTGCCTCCCCCGCGGCTGAAGAACAGGCAGATCTCCACGCCCTTGTATGTTACCCTGGCCTGTTTGTAATGGTATCCCAGAGAGCGACAACGTTTCGGCTTTCCCAGCATGTTGTTGATCAGGGCGTGGGTCAGCAACTTGCCCCCATACTCGAACCGGGTTTTGGGAAACTTGTACATCTCGATCAGGTGTACAGCCTGATCCTTCACTCCCCGTACCGCCTGTATCAGCGCATCGCAGGTGAACCAGCTGTCAACCAGCACATAATTGACCCTGATCTTGCGGTAAACCGCAGAGTGGAACATCCGAAGCACCATCGTGATCTTGTCCGTGTCCAACTCTTCGGCGCGTTTTGCCGTATGTGACCCTTTCACTCTCTTGC
>WPCG01044880.1_pt1 | contig 12793 bp, 13 predicted proteins | sample 5403311 | NCBI WGS metagenome assembly WPCG01 (sample SAMN12869467, study PRJNA574797) | sludge metagenome | isolation source: wastewater treatment of Control | place: China:Beijing | collected 2019-05-17 | reverse complement strand
ATGCAACCTTATTATTGTTGCTTTATCCATTCCACTAACCATCCTTCCGATACCTCCCTATAGAGAGTATCAATTTAGTGGCCTAGTTTTCAATTGGCGTTAATTGAAAAGTGGCCTACTTTTAGATTAGCGTTTACATATTCTTAACAATAAAACGATTAATGAACTGCCAGATCATTTTAGTAGTTGGCTTAGATTAATTTTTAAAGAACATGATAAAAGAATTTTTGCATATAAATTAAACAATCATCAAAAAGCTGATATTGGGATTAAAATAAAGCAAACAACTAAATATATTTCAATTAAATCTGGTACCGATAATTCATTTCACAGTGAACCAATCGACCATTTTATTCCTTTTTGCGTTCGGTTGGTGTAAGTGAACACATACTTAAAACTATTGTTTTCTTTCATTATGGTGATAATACACTTACTGGTACAGGAAAAATACGTTTTACATCGCAAGAAATGCGGCGCACAATGAATAAACATTTTAAACTTGCAAGTAAAGAATTAAGTGAAACAAAAATAATGAAGAAAGTAATCATACGGACGATCATCAAAGGGCGCTTTAATGATAATGTTGAAATTGATGGTATATATCACGGAACAGCGAATGATGGATTCTTTCTTTCCCAAAAGTTAATATATAAAATTTTATTGAGTAAAAAGTACGTTCGTTATAATGGGACTATTAATTTCAAATTTTTAAGTTATCAACCGGGGTGTCGTAATTTGTCTATAATACCTGGTGCTGAAGAAAAACGGCAAAGTTCGGTCATCAAGTGGCGGAGTTTCCTTAACGATGCTACTAACGAATTAAAGTTTCAATAATTGTCAAATTAATGATAAAGAATTCAATGTTGGATTTTAATGTTAAAATGAAAATAATTTAAAAGTGAGGACACATTATGGGCTCTGTATGGATAACTTTAGCAAGTGGGTTAGTGAGGCTTGGTGCAATATTTGGTATTGTCAAGTTATTCAAATACTTTCGTTAACCAAAATAAGGTACACACTTGGCAGTCTATCTTATATCATGATTTTTAACATTAGTATAATTATTAACAAACTTACTTTCGTGATGTAGAGATGATGTATTGTATTGTAGTAAAATAGAAAAGTAAATTGCGTGAATAAAGATGGACAGTAATAAATTTTATAATGTGTTTGCAAAATATTATCATAAGATTTTCCCCGTTACTAGCGAAGTGGTTAACAGCTTTGCAAAATATTTAAAGCGTGGGACGATGCTTGATGTTGGCACTGGTACAGGTGAGTACGCTGCTTATTTTACGGAGCACGGGTTTGAAGTTACAGGCATTGATTTAAGTCACGACATGATTGAAACTGCTAAACTTCGGCATAAAAATATTGTGTTTAAAACCGCAAACATGCTTGAATATATACAACCAGGTGTTTTTTTAAACATCATTTGTCTTGGTTCGACAATTGCACACTTAGCAAGTAAAGCTGAAATTAGTGCGTTTATTAAATTATCCTTAAACAACTTACAACCTAGTGGAGTATTAGTTATTAAAACACTTGATTATAGTTTTGTGCTTGATGAGAAAATTATGGCGATGCCAACTTTAATAGCAAGTGACAAAACCGTAACCCTTGAACGTAATTATGAAATTTTAAATAACGAACTATATTTTTGTACGACATTAAAGACAAGAAATAATCTTTACAAGACAAAAACAAAATTGTTTCCGGTGACGAAAAAGGTAATGGAAGAAGTGTTAAAAGCTTACAAACATACAATCACAAAACATGAACGCCAACTAACGATTGTCGTGCAAAAATAGATGTTCTAGCCTTAACTTGCTGACAAACCAATTAAAAACACCATATTTAAAAACCCCCAAAATATTATGATTCAAGCCAATTTATAAAAAAAGGTTTTTTTCTGTGTTTTGTTACTTAATATATTTTTTTGTTAGTTGAAGACTGAAAAGTTTTGTTCATTATTCAGTTGTTTACAATTTGTAGACAACTGCATGAAATGTTGGTAAAATAACAGGGATGATAAAAAGCTCAATCCGTTATTTTATGGGAAAGCCGGTTCGTGCTTACTGGGATCTTTCTAAAAATGAGTGGCGTTACGCTGCTGTTGATTTAATCATGATTTTAACAACCTCAAATGCACCGCGTATTTATTGGAATGCCGTTAAACGCCGCAATCGTGTACTCGAGTCGCAGACACTACAAGTAAAGCTCACGGCAACAGATGGGAAGCGATATTTAACGGATACGATAAACACTGAAGGATTACGACTACTTGCGCACATTATACCGTCAAGACATTACCCGACTTTGCAAAAATGGATTAGTCGGTTAAGTGACCCACTCGACACACAAAGTAAAGACCGCGCCTATGAATTATTTAACAATGAGTTAATTCCACAAAGTGAAGTTGGAACATTTACCGCTTTAAGCAAAATTCATGCGCACTTGTTTGCTGGGCTTTATGATTTTGCGGGGCAAGTACGCACCAAAAATATTGCTAAAGGTGGTTTCACATTTGCTAGCGCGAAGTTTCTTCGTGAAAGTTTAAAAACAATCGATGCCATGCCGCAGCAAACGTTTAGCGATATTGTTACAAAATATGTTGAAATGAACATCGCGCATCCGTTTCTTGAAGGCAATGGTCGTGCGACACGTATTTGGCTTGATCTATTGTTAAGAAAAGAGTTAGCACAAGTCGTTGATTGGGCAAAAATCGCGAAAAAAGATTATTTAACGGCAATGCAAGAAAGCCCGTATTCAAGTGCGAAAATTTTCACACTCCTCCAAGGTGCATTAACAACCGACATTAATAATCGGGAACTATTTTTAAAAGGAATAGATTATTCGTATTATTACGAAGAAGTATAAATAATATAACTACCAGACATTACGAACTTTTTCGGCAAACCCAAAGCCGTTTTTAATTTGTAAAGTTTCGGTCGGACTTATTTTAATTGTCCCTGTAAATTCACCAAATACTTGGTGGGCATCTTGGCGTAAAAAGCCAACATTAATATCCGTGCGATTATCATAAAGCGGGGTAAAAATTAAATCAATTGCGCCGTCTTTACTTGTAAAGTGCCACGGGTCGGTAAAACTGGGCTCTGGGATACCAAAATCGACATCATTTAATTTATAAGCTTTCTTGTTATAAAAGACCATGTTTTCACTCGCCGCACTTGTATCACCAAAGCCGTAGCCTAAATTAAAGCCGCATGGGGAACCGTCTGGTAAAAGAAAAGAAGCACTACTCCAATACCATGTATTATCGCGTGTCCACACCCCACGACCCCAATCAAGGACGCCTTGTTCATTTTCAAGTTTGTACGTCGTTGCACCAACTGTGAATGACCCGTTAGCGACTAAATTATTTATCTTTTGATTGTAATAAAATGCTTTCGGGTCTTCTTTAAATGGGGTGACTATAACCATTGAGTCATCGTTCGTATATGTTACATCAGCGTTAAATTCAAAACTTTCCCCACGTTTGAATTTTGGTATTTTACAATAGATTTCTCGTCCTTTTGCACTTAATTTCACACTGAAGGTAATTTTACGGTCATGATAATATATATCACCAACAAGCGAATCATTCGGCATGTTCAGTTTGCCGTTAGAGAAAAACTTAATGCGTTTAAAGTCTTTTTTAACTTTATGTTTAAAATCAAAAAAAGTTGCACCAACAAGTGACATATAACTATTGTCGGCAATTGTTAAGGCGACACCAATGTCTTTGTTGCCAAAAAAGTAGTAGTCCCATTCTTTGATGCGCCGCCGTTTTGCTTTAACATCCTTGCGACTATACTCGCGTAATAAACTTGTCGCATAACCTTTTTCAATTAAATGCCCATGTTCGTCTAAAAGTTTACCTTTATGCGTTATTTGTGTTTGTTTCATTGCGAACCTCCTTATAAGTTTCAATGTTTGTTTTATTAATAAAGATAATTGGAATAATCGTAAAGAGTGCCACAATTGCGCCTGCTAAAAAGATGTATGGTGTTGGTACATAAAGAATTTCGCCAAATTCATCAACATAATTCATATTACCGCCGCGAATAATCGCCGATCCTATAAACGGACCGATGACCATTGGAATTAAAACGAAGAACACCATGCGGACACCGCTATAAGTGCCCGCGCGCCCACTTGGGATTGTGTCACGTGCTAAGGCGTTAAGCGGCACAAGCGCCACAAGATAGGCACCCATCATGAGCGTACCACCAATAAGCGTTAATATAATCGTCAACGTCATGTTGTTTTGTAAGAGTAGACCAAAAAGGAAAAGTGCAAAAAGTCCAGCCGCATACACGATCGTTGCTGGAATTAAAAATGTTTTCTTGCCGTATTTATCAACGAGCCGCCCACCAAAGAAGGAAATGACTGAAGCGAGAATTAAAATACCGCCTAAAAGGAGAGCATAATCACTTAACCCAACATATTGTTCAAAGTAAATAATAAAGTATGGTAAAAAGATTTGTTGGGCAATCCCTAAGATACAAACAGCAGTGAAGATAACATACACTAACCAGTTGCGTTTAACATTTTGTGGAATAAAGCCGTAGGCAACCTCTTTTAAGAAATGTCCATCTTTTTTTGGTACAGCTTCATCTTTAATGATAAAAAGGCCAACGATACCTGCCAAAGTAACCATCATCCCGACAACGAGGAAGAACATTAACCAGTTGCCTGTTTGGGTTAAGCCGTCTAGTGCCCCAAACACAACGAGCATCCCAATAAGTGGCATGGTGGCAAGAACACCTTCGACTTTGCCGCGATTATGCTCGTTTGTAACATCATTGACCCATGCATAAAACGTTGCATCATTTGCCGTTGAACCAATATAAGTCATGAGACAATCAAGGAGAATAATAAGGGCAACGGTAACGACAACAACATTCGCGCCCGGAAATAACAGTCCTACATTATGTTTTGTAATAAACGCAAAGGCAATAATCGAAAGCCCCCATAAAATATATCCGCCACTCATAAAGATTTTACGCTTTCCAAGTTTGTCACTTAGTGCGCCCATAAGTATTGTCGCTATTGTCGCTACAGCAGCGCTTAGCGCAACCATCCATGCAATTGCATTTGGATCATATGTAACTGTACGATAAATATAAAGATTTAAGTACATGTTTTCAATTGTCCAGGCAACTTGACCAATAAACCCAAAAAGAATGAGAATAATCCATTTTTTTGGATGTAACCGTTTTGTTTCCATTGCTAAAAACTCCTTATTGTATTTATTTTACCATTTATCAAATAAAGAAAAGGGAAAATGTTATACCGAAAGTAATGTTTGTTATGTTTGTACAATATATGCATTTGTGACGATAGCATTTGCGTCAAACGTTATGTAATAAAGATGTGAGTCAATCGCAAACCCACGGCCAAAGCCTAAATAATAATGACAATTTGTGTCTCCTAAATGATCAGAATCGCCTAGGAGCGAAATTGTATACGTTAGTGGTTCACCAATAATTGTATGCTTTTTTTCAAATGATGGAATAAGGCGTAAGCGGTCTTCAACATTCGCTTCTTGCCATTTTTCACTTGTGAACGTGTAAAACTTATTATAATTAGCTTTAATAATTGTCCGTGCAGTAACAATGCCCGTTAATGGTAGTAAGGCACTAATTACTAAACCAAGCCACACCCTTTTTGTTGTTAAAACACTTTTTTTCTTGTTGAACCATAAGATAAAAAATATAACTGGGGACAAAACAAAACTAAGCAGGGGAAACGAAAAAATATAAACAATATAGCCTAACATGTTATGCCATAAGTAATCGTAGTAACTGATCGCTAGCATCGTAAAATAAGCGGTTAATAAAAGCGCAAGGACACAATAAAAGATGATTAATAAAAGTAAAGGCTTTTTCTTTGCATGTGTATCCATATAAATAAGTTTAGCATAAATAATAGGGAGAAAATGCAAATTGTTATTGCTGTTGCCGTTGGAATTGATAGCAACAATACTAGATATGCAAAGATTGTAGGAAGGGCCATATTACAAGTAAACAGTGTTTGGATAGTTATGGCAAGCACATTGAAAAAGGATCGCATTTAATCCATGACGGAACCTTTAGTCATGATCAGCTTATTAAAGAGTTAGAACTAAGTGAGGAAACTTGGAAACCAATAATTAAAGCGTCAAAAAAAGCAATGCAACCAATCAATAGTTTCTGTGCTCAAATTGAGAGAAATTTTGTAAAACATATCGGTGGATTATCATCAAATATTCAAGATTATTTAAAGTGGATAGTATTTAAGAATTCACTAAAAAGACTAACTATAGAAGAAAAAATTGATAAATTGGAAGCGGTCTGCTTAAAATCAAGGGTCACCTACAAGGTAAAAAGACCGATACTAAGCACATTCTTCATAGCCATTATTGTAAAACCTTCTATAATAAAAACCTTTCTTGATAAAACGCTTCGGCACCCGTCATTATGTATTTACTATATAGGCAGATTTTGCTACAATAAACACTAGATAGTCGATAACAAAAGCTTGTTAATAATAAACATTTTGTGAGGTGGTGCTATTGAAAAAAACAGTCTTATATGACGCTCATGTTGCACTTAATGCACGGATGAGTGAATACGCTGGGTTTCTTATGCCAATCGAATACAAAGGCCTTGCTTTTGAACATCATGCAGTCCGTCAAGATGTTGGCGTGTTTGATGTTTCCCATATGGGCCAAATCCGTGTTAATGGACCACAAAGTTTAGCGTTTCTTAATTATGTATTTACAAATGAACTAAGTGATTTAACTGTTGGTAAGACACGATACGGTTTTTTTTGCCTCCCAAACGGCGGCGTTGTTGATGATTTAATTATTTACTTTTTAGCCGAAAATGATTATTTACTCGTTGTGAATGCCGCTAACAAAGATCAAGACTTTGCATGGCTCGTTGAAAACAAAGGAAACTATGATGTTAAAATTACCGACTTTTCGGATCATATTGCGCTTTTAGCAGTCCAAGGCCCAAACGCAATTCATTTATTAACGAACATTTTACATACAAAACTTGCTGATATGGGTTCGGGAACTTTTAAAATTATGCATTATGAATCCGCAGAAGTATTAATTTCACGGACCGGTTATACAGGTGAAGACGGCTTTGAAGTGTATGGGAAACCGAATGATATTAAAACATTATGGACGGCACTCCTTGATCGTGGTGCGACACCATGTGGACTTGGGTGTCGTGATACACTCCGCTTTGAAGCAAGCATGCCCCTTTACGGCCATGAATTAAGCAAAGAAATCACGCCACTTGAAGCCGGATTAACATTTGCTGTCAATTTTAATAAAGATTTTATTGGTAAAGCCGCCCTTTTAGCGCAAAAGGAAGGCGACTTAACACGGAAAATAGTTGGTCTTGAATTAGTGGAACGTGGTATCCCACGCGAAGGATATCCCCTTTTTATTGAAGATAAAAAAATCGGTTATATTACAACTGGTTATTTATCACCGACAACGCAAAAGCCACTCGCGTTTGCACTTGTTGATATTGCCTACACTGCACTTGGTACGCCGGTAAGTGTCGAAATTCGTGGCCGCCGTGTGCAAGCGGTAGTTCGTGACAAAAAGTTTTATCAAAAAAGAAATAAAAAATAAGGAGAATAGTATGAGTCAAAGTAATGTGCGTTATGCCAAAACCCATGAATGGGTAAAAGTTGAAGCTGGTGTTGCCACGATTGGTATTAGCGAATTTGCTAGTGACCAAGTTGGCGGTGTTGTGTTCGTTGATTTACCAGAAGTTGGTAAAGTATTAAAGGCCGATGAACAATTTGGTGTCCTCGAAAGTGTTAAGGCGGTGTCTGAACTTTACACACCAGTCGCCGGAGAAGTCGTTGCGGTTAATGCTGAACTTTATGACGCCCCCGAACTATTAAACGAAGCACCACTTACGCATTGGATTGTAAAAGTTAAAATGAGTGACTCGGCACAGTTTGATACTTTGCTCGATGAAGCAGCTTATCAATTATTTTGTGAAGCCGAAGGTTAATTGTAATGTTTAAATATTTTCCGCATACGGCGCTTGATATTGAAACAATGCTAGCGCGCATTAAAGCACGCTCAATTAACGACCTTTTTGCCGATGTTCCAAGTGAACTTATGCTAAAAGAAGCTTTAAATTTAGAAGATGCGAAAAGCGAAGTGGAAATCCGTATGTTAATGAATAGCCTCGCTCTTAAAAATAGTGAGAAAGTTTATTTTCTTGGTGGCGGCGCTTATGATCATTATATTCCCAGTGTTATTCCTGCGCTTGTTAGTCGTCAAGAATTTCTGACAGCATATACACCATATCAACCGGAAATAGCGCAAGGAACATTAAGTTATATTTTTGAGTTTCAGTCTTACATGACGTCCCTAACTGGCCTTGATGTGAGTAACGCATCGATGTATGACGGGGCAACGGCAACTGCCGAAGCAATTATGATGGCAGTCGCTGACCGAAGAATTAATCATGTCCTGATTAGTGAAACATTACATCCGGCGATTATTGCGACAATTAAAACGTACGCCACGTATCGCGGGTTTACATTTAGTCTTATTCCTAGTAATGACGGACTAACGGATTTAGCTGAACTTAAAAAGCGCGCACAAGACCCGTTTGCCGCTATTGTGATGCAATCGCCAAATTATTTTGGGCTTATTGAAGATATGGCACCGATTTCTGCGTTAGCTAAGGCACATGACGGGCTCTTTATTATGAACGTTGATCCAGCAAGTTTAGCAATATTAAAAAGTCCCGGTGAATATGGCGCTGATATTGCATGTGGCGATGCACAAACGTTAGGTATTCCGTTAAGCTTCGGAGGTCCGCATCTTGGCTTTTTATGCGCGAAAGAAAAACTTTTACGCCGGATGCCTGGCCGTATCTGCGGCATAAGTAAAGATGTTGATGGTAAACGTGCGTTTGTGTTAACATTGCAAGCACGTGAACAACATATTCGCCGCGAAAAAGCGAACTCAAACATTTGCTCAAATCAGTCACTCATGGCACTTTGGGTAACGATTTATATGTCGATAATGGGGAAAGAGGGTTTACGGCAAGTACAACTTGACTCCTTAAAAAATGCCCGTTATTTATATAAGAAACTAATTCAAACAAAGTTATTTAAACCGCTATTTAATGCGCCGTTCTTCTATGAATTTGCGCTAACTTCCACACTTGATGAAAAGGTAATAAAAAAAGCGTTAGATGGCACAAAGTTTGAAGGGCCATTAAGCGCAGAGTATCACGGACAAAAGGTATTCATTTTTGCGGCGACCGAAAAGCGCACCCAAAGCGAAATCGATGAATTTGTTCATGCCTTGGAGGTGTCCCAATGAATAAGACGCATGATAAATTAATTTTTGAATTGACAAAACCGGGCCGTGTTGGTTATTCCTTGCCATTAAATACTTTACCGTTTTCATTAGCAAGTGAAATACCAGCGCATCTTTTACGGGAAACACCGACCCTTTTACCCGAAGTTAGTGAACTTGATGTTGTCCGCCATTATACGAATTTATCAATGAAAAACTTTGGCGTTGAAACCGGTTTTTATCCGCTTGGTTCGTGTACGATGAAATATAATCCAAAGCTAAACGAAGAAATCGCCAACATTACAGCATTTAGTAACTTACATCCACTAACGAGTGAAGCAAATAGTCAAGGGATACTCGAAATATATTACGAAACATCAAAGATGCTTAGTGAAGTAACAGGCATGGCCGAGTTTTCCTTTGCCCCATTCGCCGGAGCACACGGTGAACTTGTTGGCCTCATGATGATTGTTGCATATCACAAGAGTCGCGGCGACTTTAAACGCACAAAAGTCATTGTGCCAGATAGTGCTCACGGCACAAATCCCGCGAGTGCAACAATGTGTGGTCTTGATATTATTGAAGTTAAATCAAATGCAGATGGCACCGTTGATGTGGAAGACTTAAAACGCCATTTATCTGACGAAATAGCAGCGATCATGCTCACAAACCCGAATACACTTGGTATTTTCGAAAAAGACATTGTAACGATTAATAAATTAATTCATGAATGCGGTGCACTTTCCTATTACGATGGTGCGAACTTAAATGCCGTGATGGGTGTTGTAAAACCGTCGGCGATGGGCTTTGATGTCATGCATTTAAATTTGCACAAAACATTTTCCACTCCACACGGTGGTGGTGGACCAGGTTCGGGCACAGTTGGCGCTAATGAATTACTTGCGCCATTTTTACCAAATCCGCGTGTAATTAAGGTTGGAGACGCTTATAAATGGGCTGACGCTCCCCAATCAATTGGTCGTGTATCGCGGTTTTACGGTAATATGCTCGTGATGCTCCGCGCCTTTGTGTATTTAAAAACATTAGGGCACGAACATGCACCAAACGTTGCAAAATACGCGGTCTTAAGCGCAAATTATATGCGCGCTTCGCTTAAGGATGATTATCTTTTGCCAATAACTGGACTTTGTAAACATGAAGTTGTTTTCCAAGGTTTAAAAGATAAATCAACGGGCGTTACAACGCTCGATGTGGCCAAACGCTTACTTGATTATGGCTATCATCCACCCACCATTTACTTCCCACTCATTATTAAAGAAGCATTAATGATTGAACCAACGGAAGTTGAGTCACTTGAAACACTGGATGCATTTATTCGCGCAATGAAAGAAATTGCGAAAGAAGCAAAAGCACAACCAGAACTTGTAAAAAGTGCGCCACACACGACAATTATTCGGCGCATTGATGAAGTATTAGCGGCGCGGCGGCCGATTGTAAAATTTCAAGATTTACATAAATACGATTAAATAAAAAAAGCTAAAAAATGGGCAGCATAACGCTGCCCATGTTGTTAAGTTGTTACTTATTTTGCTTTCACTGAATCGCGCACGATCAAGGTACCGGGAAAGCTCATACTTTTTTGATGGCGCGGATTATCGATTAGTTTTAAAAGTAAGTCACATGTTGCCTTACACATTACTTCAATTGGTTGTTTAACGGTTGTAAGTTTTGTTTCTAAGACTGACGAATAGAAAATGTCGTCAAAGCCAATTAAACTAACATCATCCGGAATGCGTAAGTTTTCATCGCGCGCGACTTCAATGACACCATAAGCTTGGAGATCATTAAAGGCAAAAATCGCACTGACATTACGTAAAAGTTTTTTTGCACCTCTTTTACCTGATTCAATATCATAATCGCCGTAATAAATTTGTTCGTCATTAAACGGTAAGTTTGCGGCTTCTAACGCTTTTTTAACACCTGCAAAACGGCCTTGCGCACTATTTAAATTCATTGATCCCGTAATAATGCCAATTTTTTTATGGCCATTTGCAATTAAATAATTCGTTAACTCGAAGGCGCTTTGTTCGTTATCGACAAAAACCTTCGCATCATCTCCAGGATAATAACGATCATAAAGAACGTGTGGTACTTCGTTTTCTAAAAGCATCGCTTTAATTTCCCGCCAGTTTTCATCAACCATTGATTCGGCGGAGATGGAAATAATTAAACCATCGACTTGGCGGGAGAGTAAAAGCCGCATGTATTTTAAGTCATTTTCATATTTATCATCACTATTACATAAAATAACTTCATAGCCGTTGGCACTCAATTCAACTTGCAAATGGCGAATTGATTCGGCAAAGAATGCGTTGGTAATGGCGGGAACAATAATGCCAATAATATTTGTGCGCCGTGTCGCAAGTGCGCGAGCAACGCCGTTAAACTGATAATTCATTTCTTTCGCCGTGCGAATAATGCGCTCTTTTGTTTCTGGTGAGAGATTACTTGGTTTATCGTTTAGCGCAAAAGAAACGGCGGTCGTCGAGACGCCACATGCTTTCGCTACATCGCGTAATGTTAATTTCTTTTTATTAATCTTCATCTTCGTTTAATTCATGGCGGTAGGGGATGGCAATTTGTGCTCCCATCCGTTGGACCGTAATACTAGCGGCGAGCGTCGCAAGGCGCATTGCGGTTGCAATGGCTTTCTTTTCCGCTACCATTGTGAGAAACGTCCCAATATACGTATCACCAGCCCCTGTTGTATCAAGAGTTGGGACCCGTAGTGCTTTTTCAAAATGTCCGTCTATATTATTACCAAAATAAGCGCCTTCGTCACCTAATGTTACTAAAACATTTTTTGTCCCCTTTAAAAGGAGGGCATTCACGACTTCGATAGCACTTGCCGCATTCGTTGGATAAATCCCAGTGTAAAATTCACTTTCCGTTTGATTCGGCATAAAATAATCAACAAACGGGAAGATATGATCATGTAATGGCGCGGCTGGTGCCGGGTTTAAAAATGTTATAAGCCCTTTTTCCTTGCCTTTTTTAAGTGCGTACTCAACAAGCAGTGGCGGGATTTCTAGTTGACATAAAAGAAAATCACCTGGTTTTGCTTCATTTAGTGCCGCATCAATATGCACCGTTGTAATTTCATAATTCGCTGCCGGATTTAAAATGATACGATTATCGCCGTTACTCACAATAATTGTTGCCGTACCACTATTAATATCGGGCAAATTAGTCACAAACTTTGTCGAGATATTGTATGTATGCAGTGTATGGAGTAGTTCATCACCAAACTCTTTGCCGACGGTCCCGACCATTTCTACCGGCAAACCCATTTTTGCAACCGTAACGGCTTGATTTGCCCCTTTACCGCCCGGGTTTGTGAAAAAACTCTCGCCCATTAATGTTTCGCCATCTTTTGGAAAAACTTTCGTGACGACGACTAAATCCATGTTGATACTACCTATAACATATACTTTA
>WPCG01068564.1_pt1 | contig 12812 bp, 20 predicted proteins | sample 5403311 | NCBI WGS metagenome assembly WPCG01 (sample SAMN12869467, study PRJNA574797) | sludge metagenome | isolation source: wastewater treatment of Control | place: China:Beijing | collected 2019-05-17 | reverse complement strand
CCTCGATCTTGGTCTGGTACAGGTTGTAAACCTCGGTTTCGGCGCGGTTGAGCACCAAACCATTCGGCCAGCGGTAGCCTTGCGGGATGGTGGGCATCTGGTCGGTGTTCATGGCTTGGCTCCTTGGTCTAGGTGGGGGGGCTCATCCCCCGACCTCTGTAGTATCGCAAACCTCACGCCTTGCGTCAATACTTTGTCATACGTCTTGTGCGCTTTTTTTGCTGCGCCAGGTTGGCCGCCAGGGGTGCCGCTACCTCGGCAATAAGCGGGGCCGTCGCGTAGCGACCCGGCCGAACCTGTCCGCCAGGGCCAGGCCAGGCCGCCGCCGCTGGCGGCCGCCACCAGGGCCGCCCAGCACCACCGCGCCTCACTGCAGAACAGGGGGTTGGGGTTGGGGTGGATCAGTCACCCAGCGGGCCAGCCTGCCGCCTCACGGCGACCGGAAGCCGGTCAAGGGGTTGGTGCGGCCCGCAGCGAGGGACGAGCGAGGACACGGCCCCTTGACGGGCTGGAGGCGCCCCCAGCCTCCCGGCGCCCCCGCGCCGGGGAACCAGGGCGCGCAGCGCCCGCAGGACACCGGCCGGGGCTGCCTTCCGGCGAGGACGGGGTGTGGGGCGGCGCCCCACGGGGGTCGCAAGCGGAGCGCGCAGGCCGCGCAGCGGCCGGAGGGGCGAGGATCGTGACCCGAAGGGACGAGACGCGGGGGAGCGAGGAACGAGCGGACCCGTGGCTCGGTCGCGCAGCGATAGAGCCGTCCCGGCCCCTGGCCGGGCGACCACAAAAAACCCGGCCAGGGGCCGGGCAAAGGGAGCGAGATTAGCGCCGCCGCCACAACCAGGGCTCCATCGGATCATCCGCAGCCCACAAGCCCCGGCGCGCTTCGCGGGCCTCATCCTGCCATTCGAACAGCTCCGGCGAATCGGCATATCGCGGGTACACCCACGCATGCCCCTCACCCACCAGCCAACCGTTGATCCACACGTCCTGATAGACGAGCTGGCCGATGGCCCGGCCATAGTGGTCAGTATCGGTCTGCACGACCTTGAGGGTCACGCCGTCGATCAGTTCGACTAGGGCGGCGGTCGCCTCGTCACCATAGGGCTGGTCGCTCTCGGGCGCGTCGATTTCTGCCAAACGAACCCGCACGGACTCGCCCACGGACGGGCAAGCGCGCACCGTGCACGTCGAAGCCACCACCACGCGCACGGTGTCGGCATCTGAGACGTGGGCCACGCGGCCGGTGTAGGACAGCGGGTAGGCAGCGGCCGCACCCGCTGACAGGATCGAGGCCGCCACCAGGGCGGCACGGAAAGAACGCATCCAGCGCATTGGAACCTCCTGTAGCACAAGGGCAGGGGCCGGGCGGCGCCGCCGCCCGGCCGGTCGGGTTAGGGCATCAAGGCACGCCTGACGGTTTCGGAGATGGCGGCCTTCTCCGGCGCGGCCAGGCTCAGCACAGCGTCGACCATGGCTTCGGTGATGATCGCCTTGTCGTGGTCGGTCATGCGATCCACCGCAGCTGCGATCACCTTGCGGCACGCGGTATGGGCGGCGGCCTGGGCACTGGTGCCGAGGTTCAGCCCGGCGTGGTCGGCCTGCTGCTGGGCGGCCTCGATGCGCTGACGATCAGCGGGGGAAAAGAGACCGAGCAGGGCGGCGGCAACCTGGGCCAGCACCTCATCGCTACAACGGCCGGTGACCTCCTGGGCCTCTCGCTCGAAATCCGTGGCGTTAGTCATTGTGTAGCTCCCTTGATTTTCTCGGCGCAGTCCATCACGTCACCAGCGGTGAATATCATGTTGCCGCGGTTCTCGCCGGCCCGAATCAGCGGTTGGGGCGGGTCCACCCCGCGCAGGGGCGCCCCTTGGTGGATGGCGGCTTTCAGCTCGGCCACCGGGACACCCAGCAACCTGGCGGCGTTGGTCAGGCCGATCCGCTCCTTGCGGAAGTCACTCACGATCATGCTCCTTGTCTTAGCAATGGCCGCCTATAGGGCGGCAACTCTACGGCCGGGACGCGGCTCTGCGCCTAGCACCTGGCGCAGCCGCAGCGGCGCGTAGGCGGCGCGAACCTGGGCCATGTCGGTGGTGTTTTCGATGCTCACCGACGTGGCGCGGGCCGGGTCGGGGTCGTTGTAGACCAGCACGGCATCCTCTTCCTGGGTATACCAGCGCATGCGCTCGGGTCGATTCATGATGCGTCTCCTTTGCTGGTGTCCCGGCCGGGGAGCGGTTGCCGCCGCTGTCACCCGGCCGTTGCGGTGTGCTTAAACCTCGGTGCTGCCGACCCACTCACCCCCGAGATAGGCATCAGCGCCGTGCTTGAGCTGATCGGCAAACATCGCCTCCAGACCCGGCCCAAGCTCGGTCAGCTTGTCATGAGTCCAGGGGCCGACGGGCAGAACCTCCGCGATCTTCTCGCCCTCCAGGGTACGGATGACCAGCGGGGCCAGGCGGCGCCCGGTCAGCAAACAGGGCTCCAGGGTGCCATCGCGGCGAGTCTGGCGGTCGGTGATGAACTTCAGCATGGGATAGCCCTCGCGGAGTGGGCCGGGGCGGTCAGCCCCGGCGTGGCCGGTTACTTGGCGGGAAAGGTGTAGTAGCAGCATTCGTCGGCGTCGCCATAATCCGGCGAAGCAATGAAGCCCGCAGGCTCAGCGCCCATGCACGGGCCAAGCTCCTTCTCCATCGCGTAGCAGCGAAGCTCGTCTTGCATGTCGCCGTGGTAATCGAAACCGGACGCATCGCCGTTGACGAGGTAGGGCGCCCAGCCGGACGGGGCGGTGACAGTGATGAACTCGATCTTGTTGGCCATGATGCTGACTCCTTTGCTTGTCCCGGCCGGGGAGCGGTTGCCGCCGCTGGCTCCCCCGGCGTCGGGGGCTCATCCCCCGACCTCTGTAGTATCGCAAACCTCGCGCCTATAGTCAACTCTTTGTCATACATTAAATGCCGTCAAGTACGCGCCTGGCATGCTGCAAGGCGGCGCGCTTGCCGATCTCATCAGCGATCATCCCGCACGCTCGCCAGGTATCCAGGCACCCGGCCGCCAGGGCGTCGTGACGCGCCCCGCGCAGCTCGTCCACCTCTCGGCGCAAGGCGGGGACTATCAGGGTGCTCATGCTGCCACGGGTGGCCGGGTCGTCGTATGCCGCGCACCAACAAAGCTCGGCATTGGACTTGCGGCGGGCGGGCGCTGTCGCGCCTTGCCGCTGGGGGGGGTGATTCATGGTGCGTCTCCTTGGCTGTCCTGGGGCGGGGGAGCGGTTGCCGCCGCTGGCGTCCCTCGGCGCTACATGGCCACGGACCAGCCGCAGTCGACGGCCGGGGCAAGCTGCTGCCAGTGGTGTTCGCAGGCGGCACGGGCGATGCTCGCCCGCATGGCGGGGGCTTCGTCGTGCCCTGGTACGCGGAACACCACACCCACGCCATCAGGCGAGGGGGCGATGCTGTAGACCAGACCGGGGGCGGGCTCGGAGCGGTAGTAGCCCAACCCAAGACGCTCCCATGGCAGGGCGCGTGTCTGGCGTGTCTGCTGGCGTGTGGCTCGCTGCTGCATGGTCGGTGTCCTCCTTTGCCTTCCCACGCTGGCGAGCGGTTGCCGCCGCTCGCCAGCGCTCACCTGGGCGCTCAATCTCGTTCAAGCGTTGGCCGCGTCGACCTCATCCGGCGTCAGCCAGGTAGAACGGTCGGTAATGTCGACGTGCTTGGTGGCGTAGCGGTCGCCGTGCCGGGCGTGCTGCGTTGTCCAAGTGCCGGAAGTCATTTCACAAATGCAGAAGCGCTCGAAGTCGACGCCGCGCTCCCACTTCGCCGGGGGCAGGCAATTGAGCGCCTGGGTGAATGCCTCTTCATCGCTGGGCCTGACGACTGCCTTGGCCAGCATGCGGCGGCGCTCCCACGCCATAAGCTGCTCAAAGGTCATGGTCACCACCGGGCCAGCCAGGGGCTCGGCCTCAAGGTAGTAGCGGGTAGCGGCATCCTCGGCGGCCAGGGCATCCCCACCGGCCGGGGTGACGGTGTAGGGGGCGACCCAACGGTTATTGATCGCCACGGCCCACAGCTCGCAGGGCGCCTCCAGGGTGGGCATGGTGGTCGCTACATCGGACTTGGTGAGAAGGGGGGTAGTCATGCCTGAACTCCTTTGCCTGTCCCGGCCGGGGAGCGGTTGCCGCCGCTGGTAATCCCGGCGCCGGGGGCTCATCCCCCGACCTCTGTAGTATCGCAAACCTCGCGCCTTTCGTCAACTCTTTGTAAGTCATAGTGTGACAATAAAGGAACAAAAAAAGGCCGCTTCCTTGCGGCCCTGGGCTCACGCTTCCGCTGCCGTCCAGTCCTCGGCGCGGTTGCCGATGCCGTGCGCCTTGTCCTGCTCGATGGCCTCGATCATCGCCGCTGGCACCTCAATGCCCAGCCTGGCCAGAACCTCGCGGTAGTAGGCGAAGCTCGCCACCTGGGAAAGCCCGGCACCGGCGTCGTCCAGATTGGAATAGACCTCCTCGGCCTCGCCCTCGGGTGTCTCGCGCTCCACGACCAGAAAGAAATAGCCTAGCGGCCGATCCCAGCCGGCAAGGACGCTCACCGGGTCGCCTTCATGGTCGCGGGTCTTGTAGTGGTGCTGGCTCATGCTCGCTCTCCTGTCGCTGCCTGGGCGGCGCCCGGCCATGCCGGGCGCCGGGGTGGGGTCAATCAATCGCCGCGAAAATCGCGCTGTTTTCGGGGTGATAGGCCGCGAAGTGGCGCAGGGCATGAAACAGGTCGACAAAGCGCTGATCGCGGGTCTTCCATGCCAGGCGATTGAAGCCCACCAGACAGGCCACGATGCCCGCCGCGTCGGCGCTCATGGTGCCTTCGTAGTAGTTGCCAGCGCAGGCCATCGGCAGCTTCTCGTCGCGGCCGGGGGCCATGTAGAAGCTGCCGTTGGATAGCTCGTACATGTACCAGTAGCCGCCCTGGTACTCGCGGCAATACTCGCGCATGGCGTGGAAGATGGCCGACTCCAGCGCCGCCATGTGCTGGCCCGCATAGCGGGGCAGGATCGCAAGGCGCTGGCTCTCGACTACCAGGGTGGCGGTGATGCCGTTGGTTTCGGCCAGGTTGGTCATGGTGACTCTCCTTTGGCGTGTCCCGACCGGGGAGCGGTTGCCGCCGCTGGTATCCCCGGTGCCGGAGGCTCATCCCCCGACCCCTGTAGTATCGCAAACCTCGCGCCTCGCGTCAATACTTCGTCATACGATTTGCGCGATTTTTCTGCTCCGCTGGCTGGCCTCCAGGGGTGCCGCTGCCTCGGCAATAAGCGGGGCCGTCGCGCAGCGACCCGGCCGAACCTGTCCGCCAGGGCCAGGCCAGGCCGCCGCCGCTGGCGGGCCGCCACCAGGGCCGCCCAGCACCGCTGCGCCTCACTGCTGAACAAGGGGTTGGGGTTGGGCAAGCGGAGCGCGCAGGCCGCGCAGCGGCCGGAGGGGAGAGGGATCGTTACCCGCAGGGACGAGACACGCCAGGAGCGAGGAACGAGCGGACGGCGGGGCTCGGTCGCGCAGCGATAGAGCCCGTACCAGCCGCAGGCAGGGCGACCAGACGCGGGCACGTTCTACGCCTGGCCTGGGAACTGTCATTCACTGTCTTTAACCAGCCAGCTATACACAGCAGCATCACCATAAACCACTTTCCAATCGCGCAGCTTGGCATGATTAGAGCCCCTGGTTCTAATCGTCTCTCCTGTATGGGGGTTGTGGTAAACCATGAGTTTCTTTTTCCTGTAACTACGGCTGGCAAGTTTTTCTATACGGGAAAGCTCATCCACGGCCTCTTGGCTAAGACCGCTATCTTCACAGGATGCAAGCTCAACAAAAGCCGACACCTTCCCATAAGCGACCACACGCGGCCAGCGGTTGCTATCACTAATCCCTTCTGTCGCCTGCAATTCTTCAAGCGCACTTCTCGCCATAGCGAGAATGGTATTTTCCAGCTTATCCATAGCCACAACGTCTATATAGAGTCTTTCGAAGCCACAAGGATGGTGAGAATCATTATCCGCCCTTCAGTTTGGCGTTGACGGCGGCCAGCATGCGCCGGCAGTCATATCGGCTCTGAGCGGCCTCGTAAAAGTCGGCGCCCGCATCATCAGTGGGTTCGCCATCCTCGATGACATCCAACCGCGCCTCAGCCCAGGAGGCGGCTTCGTCCCAACGGTCATCCAGGGTCGAGTATTCGGCATAGATCATGGGCCGCTCTCCTCGGCATCGGCCATATCGAAGGGCAAGGGCCAGCGCAGTGTGAAACGGCCCAGCCCCGCAGGATCGTCATTCAACGTCACCGCCTTTCGGTGCCGGCTTCTTCCGGGAAGGCGAGGACTTCGGCTTAACCTGGGAGCCTAGCGCTGCCATCAGCTCGCGGTTCTGCTCGGTGGCCGCTTCCAGGCGCCCAGACAGTGTAGCGGCACGCTCGCGTGCTTCGCTCACGGCAGCATCGGCGCGCTCCTGGGCAACCGCATGTTGCTCACGGGCCTTGTCCAGCTCGGCGCGCAGGGCGGCAGCGCGGGCCTCGGCTTCCTGTTCGCGTTGCTTGGCGGCATCGGCCTCAGCCTCAGCGCGGGACTGCACCCTGACCAGCTCAGAACGGGCCTCCTCCAGCTTCGTGCGCTGCTCGGCCATATCGGCATCGTGACGCTCGGCGGCGCGCTCGGCCTGCTGACGCTCATCGGCCAGCTCGCGCTTGAGCTCAGCAATGCGGTCGGCCTTGTCCTTGTCGCGGCGCTCCGCATCGTCCCAGCGACCTTGCAGAACGTGGACTTGCTCGCGGGCCTCGGCCAGCTTGCTCTCCACCTCCGCCGTGGCCTTCTCGGCGGCGTCGGCCCGCTCCAGGGCAGCGGCTAACTGCTTCTGCACGTTCTCAAGATCGTCGGCCTGGGCCTCGTAGGCGTCGGACAGCTCCCGGCGCAAGGAATCGGCCTCGGTGCGCTCACTCTCCCATGCCTGCTGGGCGGCGGTCAGGCTCTCGTTGGCCAGGTCTTGCGCCTCCTGCCATGCCTCGCCAAGCGCGCCATGGAACACCTCTTTGATCCGGTCGGGCACTTCGACTGCAATCGAGCGGGGCGCGGAGGTCTGCTGCCTCCGCCACTCCTTCATGACAGCACTGGCATCGTTCATACCCACGCGGGCCAGGCGCCGCACTTGGTCGATGGGCGGGAAGCGCTCGCGGCCTGCATCCTCGAAAAGCTGCTCGGCGGCATCAATGATGCGGGCGCGAACGTCGCTGCTGATTTCCATGACTCTCTCCGGCGTGGTGTAGTAGTAAGAATAATAATACTACTACTATTACTACTAAAAGCAAGCCAATAACGCCCAGCCACCCCGGCCGTCAGGTATCGGCCAGCCGGTTGAGTTCTTTGCCTACCGCCTCGATGCGGCACAAGGTGCGCAACAGCCGATCATGCTCATGGGTCAGGTAGCAGGCGTAGGCGTGGCGCGGCTGCTCGCTATCGGCGTGCTGCGCCCACCGTCGCTGATCTTCGTCGGAGAGCCCCTGCCACCAGTCCATGCTGCACGCTTGCAGCACGGTTGCTACCACGCCATCCATGGCCTGTCGGGCAGCTTGGGCCTCGCCAACCTTCAAAGCCTCCATGGCCTCACGCAACCCCTCCATGGCCTGCTCGATGGCATACCGTACCGCTGTGCGGCTGGGGATCGGGTCATAGGGCCACACCTGCACGCGGCCGGCCAGGAGGCCGATGCGCTTGGCCAGCCGCTCGCGGGCATCGCTTGCATCCCCTTCATCCAGCGCCTCGCGCACGCTCTCAAGGGTGCTGCAAACCGCCATCAGGGCGTTTCTGTCGTGCTGTTCCGAACCATCCATGTTGTCTTGCTCCTGTCTGCCACCTTGCCTACTTCGCTTTTGCCGCTGCCTTCGTCGCCTTCTTGCGCTTGGCCTTGGGCTTGTCGCCCTCGACAACGCCGCCCTGGTCGCGGGCATACTTCTTCACATCTTCAACCGCCTCCTGGGGAACCCACACCAGCACCGGGACAAGCTCGGCGGCCTCATGCTTCTCCAGTCGCGCCCGCACCCGCTTGACCGCCGCGTGGACGGTTTGCCGGGCACAGCCTAGCTCCTGCGCCACATCCGGCGCGCTGCGCCCCTCCACCAGCACCTCGCGGGCCGTGGAGATGGTGGACACGGAGAGCGACCGCAGCGCAGGTTGAAGCTGCTCCCACTCTTCGGCGCTGTACTTCACGGGGTCTTTGGTCTGGGCGGTCATGGGCGCTCCTGGTGTGACGATGGTTAACGGTATACAACGCGGGCAAGTCCGCCCTTAGTGGGCGCGCAGCATGCCCATCTGGGCAGCGCGCACCCGCGCAACGATGGCCTGGTGGGGCAGGGTGGCGACACCATGCAACCGCCAGTAGCGCTCGCCAAGGCGGGCGTAGATGGTGGCCATGGCGCCGTCCTCCAGCTCGCCAAACACAAACGTCTCGGCCTCGCCGTCCTCTTGGTGGCTGCTGTGCCAGCTCAGCGGCGGCATCATGTCCCGCGCACGGCAGAACGCCTGGTCGCTGATCGGCTCCACCGACACCCTCGCCGCCAGGTGGGCAATGAAGTCGTCTTCACTGCCCACCTGGGCGCCGGGGTGGCGAGTTTGCAAGTCGCGCAGGGGGAGGCCGCTATGCAGCCCCAAGCACTGGCCATGCTCGTTGAGTTCGGCCGCATCAATGGCGCAGGGGCTACCGGGTACGAAAATCAGGTTCATGGCGCTATCTCCTTTGCTTGTCTACGCCTGGGAGCGGTTGCCGCCGCTGTCGTCCCAAGCTGGGTCTAGTGTCGCAGCCGCGCCGCATAGTGTCAATACTTTGTCACACTATAGCAGACAACAAGAAAACCGCGAGAAAGGGCGCCGCCGCAGCGGCGCCCGCAGGGTCAGGCGTCAGCCTGGGCTTGAAGGCGCTGTTCGGCATCCGCCAGGTCGCCCGTCAGCGGCTTACCGGCCAGCTCCATGAGGGCAGCAGCGGTCAGCTTCACGCCGTCAGCGGTGCGCTGCATGCGGCCCAGCGACCCCCAGCGGCCTTGCCACATCGGCGCGCTCTTCATCGGGTCGACAGCGCACAGCGGCACCATGGCGGCCCAATCATGGGCATCGGCATCGAAGAACGCCGCATGCTCACCCCCCAGGATCGTGCGGTTGGTGTAGGTGGCCAGGGCATCGAGCCACACGGTATGGCCGATGACATACTCACGCCGCACCATCTTGGCGGGGATGCTGCCTTCGATCATGGCCCGCCATTGCGGCACATGCTCGGCCGCTTCCTCGAAGAAACGCATCACCACGCGCTCACAGCGGGCCAGCTCCTCGCCCTCGGGCATCGCCTTGTCGCGCACCCCGGTCAACAGGCTCACGGCCTTCTTGAAGGCGACCAGCGACCACAGCTTATGGCTTGCCGCGCTCACGCTGGCGTTCTCGAAGTCGATGCGCGCCTTGATCGCGGGCATCTTGTCGAGCAGCGCCTTGAGCCAGGCGTTGAAGGGGTCGCGCTGGTTGTACAGGGCGTTGATCGCGCTGGACGGCTTCACCTGCTTGGCGTTGATGTCGCTGAAAATCTGCTGCGACCGCTCCAGCCCCTCATCGAAGAAAATGGTCACAGCGACCGTCTCATGCCGCAGGGCCGGGCGCTCCGCGATGGCATGCTCGATGCCCCGGCGACGGTGCTGGCCATCGTTAATCAGCAGCGTGGCGGTGATCGGGATATTCAGCATGCCCAGCCGGTCGCTGGCCCCGGTGACAGCCACCGCATCGAAGCGCATTTCCTTGGATACCGTGGCGGTCAGCGCGGGCAGCACATAGTCGGCGTCGTTGTCGACGATGTACTGACCAATGTCGCGGGCGCGCTTCTCGTTGAGGCTGCGCTGGGCACGCAGCTCGGGCGGCACGTCCTCTTCATCGAAGACGAACAGCTTGACCAGCACGCCGTAGGGAATCTGGGCGATGTAGTATTCCTTGCCCGCTTGGATACCGCGCACGGCCGGGAATGAGTAGGTGTGTTCCTGGGCGGCATCGGTGATCGCGCTGGCCGCTGCCTCGCGGCGAGCCGCTGCTTCGGCGCGCTCTTGGCGCTGGGCCTCGACGCGCTCGATTTCGGCGCGGGCCTGGCCGCCATAGCCTGCCACCAGCTCATCGAAGGACAGACCCAGCGCGGCCAGGCGACCCGCGTGGCGCTCCACCCGGTCGGCCTGAGCCTCGGCCTGGGCGGCGCGCTCGGCGTTGTACAGGCCCGGCTCCCAGATCGCCACCAGCAGCGCCACCGCTTGCTGCTCTCGTTGCGCCTCCAGGGCGTCGGCCAGCAGATCGGGGTAGCATTCGCCCTTGGTCAGCTTCTCGCTGCTCTCGACCACCACGAACGCCTCCAGGGCATCCGCTTGGCGGTTCAGCCGGTGGGTAGCGTCGGCTGCCGCGTGATCCGCCTTGTGGCCCGACACCACTTCGGCCACCCGGTAGGTCTTCGGGGTGCAGCCGTTCGTGGTGACGGCTGCGCTCGCGCTCATGACGTAAAACATGGTGTGAACTCCTTTGCGTGTCCCAACCGGGGAGCGGTTGCCGCCGCTGGTATCCCCGGTGCCGGGGGCTCATCCCCCGACCTCTGTAGTATCGCAAACCTCGCGCCCTACGTCAACTCTTCGTCATACGATAATCGCGCTTTTTCTGCTGCGCCCGGTTGGCCGCCAGGGGTGCCCAGCACCGCCGCGCCTCACTGCCGAACAAGGGGTTGGGTTTCATGGGGTTTGGGGTTCAGTCAGTTAAAGAAGAAATGATCCCTTTTGCTTAGCGCCCCGGTGGGCATGCGCGAAGCGCTGTCCACGGGCGGCGCGACTGAGGGTGATGCTGGGGGCAAAGGACGAGGACGGTTGAGAACCGCGAAGCGTGTTATCACCGGGACGAGGCCGGGCGCGCAGCGCTTGTCCCCATAGTCACCCGTGAGGGGGCCGGCATTAGGCCGGGATTTATGAGATTTATGAGATTCAAGAGATTTAGCCGTGGATAATCGAAGATTTCCCTTTCCAATCATGTGCTTACAACACACCTCGGTTCCTAATAGACGGCGGATGGTTCCTAATAGACGGCAGATGGTTCCTAATAGACGGCCCATCCACAGGCTAGGGAGGGGTGGCGCCCCCCGGCCGTCTATTAGGAACCGGCTACGTGCTTACCCCTCCTTTTCACCGTCTATTAGGAACCGGCTAGGATTCCTCTTCTTCTGAGGCCGCCTCTGCTGCTACCGCCTCCCTGTTGGTCATGACCAGAATCGGGCCTTCCCTGCCCGTCTGCTCCTGCAATGAGTATTCAGGTAGATCGTTGGCCTTGATTATCTTCCTGATCGTCCAGCAAAATTTCTTGAACTCCCCTTTGCTGCCGCTGCGTTCGTAGAGCGTGCTGAACCCCCAGCTTGCCTCCCCTTTCCCTGCTGCCCGGCGTGCAAGTCGATAGATGAACCTTGCGACGCCTGGTTCGATCAGGAAGTAGTCGGGATGTACGGCAAGAACGTCAGGACGCTTGGAAGCTGTGACTTCTTCATAAATCCAGGTGGGAATGCCAATACTCACGCTAGAAATTGAGCCGCTGTCGGTGCGCGAAATAATGTCGTAAGAGTCAATTAGTCCGACTGAGCTTGTTTTCCTTTCCTTCCGCCCCCTCCCCTTTCGAGAAAACTTTATCTGCGTACCTTTCAGCCGATCAAGAGCCCCCTCTATTTCCTTGTATTGCCTTGCTCCATTGCTTTTTCGGCAGAACTTCAATATGTCAGCAACATGGGGCTGGAAAATGCGGCCGGGGCGCTCGCTCTTTCCGTCACGATAGCGATTCATAGCCTCTGTGAGCTGGGAAACCATCATCAAAATAATGTCATAGTCCCAAATAGACGCCATGCCATACGGCCCGGCAGAAACCTCTACATAGCCATCGGGCATGTCATAGCGGACAATCTCTCCTGCCCGTTTATCTCGCTTGGAGAGGCGGAACACTGCCACGTCCATCAAAGCTCTGTTGTCTTTCCCGCTCACGTCATAGAGGCAGGGAGTGAAGAAATCGTGTTGATCGTCGCCTTTCGGCTTGTTGCGCATCACTCCCTCGCTCCGTGGCTGGGGTTCAGTCACCTCCTCACCCGAGGCCGCCTTCGCATGGGGGGAACGGCTGGGCTTCGCGGCCTTCTTGGGGGCCTGGCCGCCTCCTGTAGTGCAGCCTGTGATGGTAGCAGGAGAGGGGGCTTGCTCCGCTTCCTTTCGGCGGGCCTCGGCGCTTTTGCGTGCCACCTCGGCGGCTGTATCGGGGTCAACGCCCTTTTCAACCAACTGCCTGGCGTATGCCTGAGCATCGAAACTCATAATGGTGCTATCTCCTTTGCTTGTCCCGACCGGGGAGGGTAGCGGTTGCCGCCGTTGATCCACTTCCCCGGCGTCGTCAGGGGTTTTCCCATCCGACTTTTCCTCGATTTGTGTGGCTGTCGGCAGCCGCCTCGCCGAGGCGGCTCTCGACAGGCCCCGGCGAACCGGGGCTAGCTGGGCCTACTGCGTGTCGACCGGGATACCGACGCGCTCACACTCGCCCTCGTTGGGCAGAAAGTCGAAAGCAATGTCAGGCCCGTAAAGCTCCAGGCCCTCGATCTCACCGGCCACCTGGTAGCGGCGAGCTCGTACCTCACCCCCGCTCTCCGAGCAAAGCCCCTGGCCAGGCATATCAATCACCGTCAGGGAGCCAGGAGTCAGTGAGCCGCCTTCCTCGCGGTAGTGCCCCTTGATGATGCGGATTCGACTATTCATGTGCTTTTCCTCGAT
>WPCG01091198.1_pt1 | contig 12830 bp, 8 predicted proteins | sample 5403311 | NCBI WGS metagenome assembly WPCG01 (sample SAMN12869467, study PRJNA574797) | sludge metagenome | isolation source: wastewater treatment of Control | place: China:Beijing | collected 2019-05-17 | reverse complement strand
AGGCGGAATAGATGGACTGAAGCTCCGTCTCCACCACCTGGTCGGTGGGGTGGCTCATCTCCATGCGGGTCAGCCAGGCGGTACCGTGGCACTCCCGGCACTGCACCAGGGGCAGGCGCACCTGGCGCTGGTCCTTGGGCGGCTTGTCGTCACCGAAGGAGAGCAGCGGCGGCAGACGGTTGGCGGCGGCATTCTCATCCGGCACTTCAAGTGAGCCGGCAGGCACCCCGGGCTCGCGCAGGGTACCCACAATGCGGCGCAGCTCCCGGGACCAGAGCTGCAGTCGGAGCTGCACGAAGGGGCGACCGACCGCATCGCGGGCGTGGGCCATCAGCGAGAGCAGCGCGATCAGGGCGAGCTCCGGCTGGCGCTGAAAGCGACCGGGGATCTGCCCCGCCAGGCGCTCGGCCAGGTCACGGAAGGTGGGCGTGCCGGGGCTCAGCTTGATCTGGCGCAGCAGGTTAGCCAGCTGGCCATGCTGCTTGAGCTCCCGGCCCAAGGCGATGCGGCCGGCCTTCGCCATCAGGTCGCCCTCCGGTGCCTTGCTGAAGTAGAGCTCGTAGGCCTTGTGCAGGTACGCCGAGAGCCCCTGGCGAAGCGCCTCTCGAAGCGCCTCCGGGCCGACCTCGGGGTTGGGCGAGAGAAAGGCGATGTTGTCGAGGAAATCGGAGTCGCCCTGGCGCTGCTCGCTGATCACCGCCTCACGGCCGAAGGGGCTGGAGAAGATATCCGAGGCGTAGTGCAGCAGCCCCTCGACGCTCTCCTCGCCCCCCAGGGTCGCGGAGGTACCCACGCAGATCAGCTGGTCAGGCGTCATCTCGAAGCGGGCGCGCAGGCGGCGGATCAACAGCGAGAGATCGGTGCCCTGGGCGCCATCGAAGGTGTGCAGCTCGTCCACCACCAGGTAGCGCAGGGTCTCCGGTCCGTTGTGGGCCCACAGCGGCTGATCCTTGGGGCGCATCAGCAGGTAGTCGAGCATCTTGTAGTTGGTGAGCAGCACGTCCGGCGGGTTCTCACGCAGCACCGCCTTGTCGGTGATGACCTGCTGCGGCCCCATGGCCTGGGTCCCGCGGGCATCGCCGCCCACGAAGAGGCCGACGCGCAGCCCCTTGAGCGCCGGCTGGCCGTGAATCACCTCGGCGAAGCGCTTGGCCTGGTCCGTGGCCAGGGCGTTCATCGGGTAGATCACGATCGCCTTGATGCCCGGCCCCGCCGCACGCTGGCAGTGGTCCAGCACCGGATAGAGGAAACACTCCGTCTTGCCCGAGCCGGTACCGGTGGCCACCAGCGCGTTGGCGGCCGCCCCGCTGGAGGCCAGCCGTCGCCACGCCTGCTCCTGGTGGGCATAGGGCGGAAACTCGGTCTCGAAGCCGGGGAAGAAATCCTTCTCGACGCTACCGGTCAGGAACGGCAGCCCCACCGAGACATAGGGGCCCTTGAGGAAGGCCTCCCCCTCCTGCTGCTCCTCCACCAGGCGGCGGAACTCGCCCTTGAACGGCGCGGTTTCGGTTTCATAGCCGGTGACGATGAATTCGCGCAGCGCCGCGGCGACTTCGCTGGCTAGCAGGCCGGGGATCATAGAGGTCCATCTCCAGTCGGGGACGTAACATCAAACGCGACGAATAGGCCCGGGGTACCGGGCGACGAGTTCGTCGGCGGTGAGCAGCAGGAGGCCTTCCGCCTCCGCCTGAGCGACGAGAATCCTGTCGAAAGGATCCTTGTGAAGAGGTGGCAGATGGGCAACGCCAAGGGTGTGCTGGGCGCTGATGCTCAGCTCGCTGTAGCCGTTGTCGACCAGGCCACGCCTCAGCAGGTGGGGGTCCACGTGAAAGTCGGGGCGTTGCAGGCTGTTCTTGATCACCACTTCCCAGAGGCTTGCCGCACTGAAGTAGAGGCGATTGGCATCATCGATGATCAGCTCCACTGCCTCGGCCGACAGCTTCTCCGGCTCGGCGGCAGCCCACAGCAGTACATGGGTATCCAGCAGCAGGTTCATCTCATACCCCGAACATGCTGGCGATTTCCTGCTCAGCCATGCGATCAAAATCATCCGGCACACGGAACTCGCCCGCCAGGAAGCCCAGCCGCTTCTGCTGCTCGGGCGCCGGGCTGTCGATGGGCGTGACGCGCACCATCGGCTTGCCAGCCTTGGCAATGATGAAGCCTTCGCCCTGCTGGGCGCGAGCAATCAGCTGCGAGAGCCGCGTCTTGGCCTCATGGATGTTGACGGATTCCACGGCACACCTCCGATCTAGTTGAACTAACTTAGCTTAGTCGAGTGGCACTCGGTTGGCCATTTACCTCGCAGACACCCGACCAACCCCAACTGGCTGCTACCCGGCTCCCCCGGCCAGGGACAGCAGAGCCATGGCGATACCCTGCTGGACCAGCACCCCTTCATCATCGTCCCCTCCACGGTTTCCCGACACAGCTGGAACATCGCGATGAATCCGGTGACGGCGGAGGGGCTTTATGAAGTCGTGATTGAGGAGCCTGGAAAATTAACGATTTTATTTTATACAATACAAACCCCGAAAACACCAATAAAAAAACCAAGGCCACTAAAAGTAAAAAACTACTTATACTAAAAGGCTGACAGCAATGCTGCCAGCCATGACTTATTAAACTATACCGGTATATATACGCATATCATCTGCTTCTTTTTCAGCAGCCGGAAGAAGACCCATTAAGATCATATTTACTTGACGAAGGTCATCCCAGTCCTCAGTAGCAATATGTCTTCTACCGGCTTCAAGAAGCTGCTTGGCCTGAGCCTGGTCATTCATTGAAGACTGACGATTGACCAGGTGGTCAAACATGCCAAGCAAGAAATCCGGCAACCTCATCAGAATACGCCAGCGGATGCTCTCAAGTGCACGAAGCTCTTCTTCCACTCGATCGGGGTTAGATGAAGAAAGAAAAACACTTTCCCGCGATATTATATTTTGTAACTCGTGCCTCTCTCTGTCATTTCCATGGTTCATTACCAACTCAGCAACGTCAGACTTAACATCTCTATAATCAGAAACAGCCAAGTCAAGCCGCTTCGACGAGGTCAGTTCAAAAAGGCTCTGCGCTACACTTCTTTTTTCATCCTCAACTTTGAACTTGTCATCAGTAACGTCATCATCATTCATAGAGCCACTTTTTAAAATAAGATCGCTCACCTCGTCATGTAATTTACCAAGACTTTTTACTGCATCGAAATTACCAATTGCTTTCGCTTCCTCTATTTCGTTCCTAACCCTTTCTTCAAGGTCTATAACATCAGCAGCCAGAGTTCTCACATCAACACTTCGCTCGGAACCTTTAAAAACTTGGGAAAACTCTTGCCCAGTGCCATTGAGATAAGCTGATATTGTTAGATCACGTGACTCTGAAATCTCAAACTTCAAGTCAATTTCGGACCCCTTGATAAGATCTCTTTTTAATTTATCACCCGACACCAAAAGAACGCCAATGGGCTTGTTAGTCGTAGAATGCTTCTCTGAAGACCCCTCAACAACCATGATTCTAACTTCATCACCAGAACCGGAAACGACAGTTTTTGCCACTTCGACAGTTCGCTTAGTATTAGCAGGGAGAACACCATTTTTAGGAAATATTCTATCCAGTCTGGTATCCTTGTTTGATAGGTCGTCGCGGACAAGCGAAATGTCTTCAGGCAACATTTGTCCTGTGACACTGTACCTGCCTTGTGCGATTTGAATGCGACTAAAACCAACATCTACAGGATTATTTTGTTGGTCAAAAACATGAAACTCAAAAACATTATAGGCTCCCTCTCTCAGTGGAAGATCTTCAGATATCCGAGATGAAACCTCTTTTATGCCACTATCAAATGATCCGTCCGCACTAACGATTCGATAAGAAAGATCATCTATATCGCCTGTAAGTTTAGCCGAGAACATCTCTTCACTTTCTTGAGAGTTTTTATTGTAGGCAGTTTTTATTTTTATGCGTCTATCGCTTTCAAGTTTTTCGTCATTGGCATATGTGGAATCAACTTCCTTAGTGCCCGCATAAAATGCAGCACCTATCACAACCGCACTTGTTGGGTCAATTGATGTATTAACTGGCACCTCCATCAACTCTTCTATTCTTTTTCTAACAAGAGGGATGTAAGTTCCGCCACCAATCATAAGTACAAAGCTCAGATCGCTTGGCTGAAGCGAATTCCTTGTAATTATCTCCTTCATCATTGCTGCAGTATTATCTATCGAATCCTTAATGGCATGCTCAAAGTCTGACCTAGTTATTGAAAAGAAAAAATCAATCTCCTTTCCATCGTCGTCCTCTACAACAACGTCGATATCAGTAGAACTTCTAATTGAAAGTTGAATTTTAGCCTCTTCGGCTTCAAAAAGAAGCTTGTGCCATAACCTATTATGCCTACCGTTCTTCCCCTTCATCTCAGTCAAAACATTTTCAAATCTTCCGACTTTCAACAACTCAGGGACAATAATTTTTTCTACGATAATGGCATCAAAATCAGAACCACCAAAATAATTATCGCCTTCATGATCTACTACGGTTAGCTCACCTTCAACAATCTTAACAAGAGCAACATCAAATGTACCACCGCCAAGATCATATACAATCCATTGGCTATTTCTCAAGTCAAGCGACTTCTCTTTGTTTGCATAAGCCAAACTTGCAGCAATTGGCTCTTGTAAAAGCACGACCTCCTTAAATCCTGCTTTAAGCCCTGCATCCTTTGTTGCGTTAGACTGTACCGTATCGAAGGAAGCTGGGATTGTAATAACCGCCGATTCTACTACTTGACCCGTATGAACAAAACCCTTGAGCTCTTTTAAGATAATTGACGATAGCTCAACCGGCGTCTTGGATCCAACATTTAAACTAACAACCTCTGATGTCCCCATCTTCCTTTTAAAGCGACTGGCAACATTGCCAGGATCTTTTGTCACAAAGTTTCTAGCCTGCTCCCCAACAAGTATTCTATTGTTTCTAAAGCCTATGACAGAGGGCAGCGCTTCTTTCAGCCCGGCCGGATGCTTAAATACCTGAACCTCACCATGCTCAAACTTAGCTATGAGCGAATTAGTAGTTCCCAAGTCTATAGCAAAGTCGAATGTTTTATTCATGACGATCAAGCTCCTTTAGATTCAACAATAACAATACCTTTTTGCGCTACTGCCGAGGCCTCTTTATTTCCATAGCGAACTATAGGCTTAATCACTTCTACAACATATAAGTTATCCAACCCTTCGCCTGAAATAGTAGCCTCCAGATCTGTCCGGGTTTCTTTGAATTCCTGACCATGAGGATTTTCATAGAAAAGCCCCATATCTTCAAATTCATCCTTAATTTTCTCAACATTCCTTAAAACTGCCCCTCCGTCATCTATTTTAGAAAGGCGTACTTCAATCGCATACAGGTTGTTAAGAACATTCAACAGACGCTTATCAATGCCAACACCTGAATATTCACGCATACTACACCTGCTCGGTCATAACTGAGGGAAGGATTGTGAGAGCGAAAGAGTTTTCAGTATCTATAACATTAAACTCAGTCTTCTCCTTAGGTTGATGCCTGTCGCTTACGTGAACAACCCCATTCTTTATACTCACATCTAAATTTCTCCATGAGACAAAATGACTGTGCGTAAAAAACCAACCTCTTACATCGTACTTGACACCTCTATCACTCAAGACACAATTACCAATTTTTTGACTTTTACCACTATGGATATTTTTTTTAATTTTTTCAAGTACAGAAGGAAAGATAAATAGCAGTATAGCATTAGCCATATCATTGAAATATTTGGATGGGTCAACGCCTCCATTAGCGCTCCAAGAAAATTTTATTGCCCCGCCCTTTTCGCTCTTGAAACTAACCAAAAAATCATGCCTCGGGCTTCTTGAGTCGCCAGTAATAGTGGCCCCCCAAGTAACTCCTGAAACATCTTCAGCGGCAATAAATCTTGAACCACACCTTACACCGCTCTTCAATATTTCCCATTTCTCACCAGATTTACTCTGAAGCCTAACTTCATTTTTCTTTTGTTCTGCTCTCAAGCTTTCAATCTGAGCGTAGTCATCATCAAGTTGAGCTTTATCTCTGCCTGAGACATATAATAGACCACTAGCAACATTTATGAATTCAAATGCATCCTCAAAGGATGCATTAAATTTCACAGATAAAATGGCACAGCGTCGAAGCGATTCTACAAATTTTGTGTTTTGCACGCCAACCCCAATGGGCAAGGCGTCAAGAATGCCAATAACATTTTTGCAAACTTCTAAATCCAGCAATGGCTTAACGATTTTTTTATTTTTTTCACAGTCATCAATCAATCCATTGAAATCTTCAATCAACGTATCAAGATATCTTCCTGATGGCTCTAAAGCTTTGTCAAAGCTTACCTCATCGATCCAACTCCTTCTTGCCAAAGCAGCTTTCAACAAACTAACTTTGTTTTGCTTTACGGCATATGACAGTAGCCTGGGCAACTGTTCGCCATAATACTTGCCCAGCCATATCCTGAAGTCATCACCTCCACAATAAACTTCCTCGAGGAGTGAAATACGGGAACCACTATCCGCAGGATCACTGACAAAGAACTGAGAAGATCCAGAATGAAGAAAATCCATCATATACTTATCTTTGAAAACGACACGATGAAAGTGTCTGAGCTTTTTATTATTTAGCTCCTCGCAAACTTCGATCACCTTTGACTTATCAAGCCTCGCACCGCCAAGCCAATCAATACGACCATCCTCAAGTTCCATCTCTTGGAGCAAGGCCCGCCTATACTTTTTTATATCCTGAGGGCCTATATCATCAATTGAAACCCTTTCTGGAATATTTAAAAGATGAAAGGGATTGATGTAAACATCATATCTCGAGTCTTGATCACCACGTTCAAAACTAGCACCTCTGATCTCACTAAACAAACCAGAGAACCTCTTTCGGTTTTGAGAAAGAGCTGCTCTTGACTGCTCGTAATGCGGGAAAAGTTCAGAATTTAGCTGCCAAACATCCATCGCATCAATGAAACGGGAAACACTTGAGTGATTATAGGCAACTCCTAAGTTAAAAAAATCCACAGCGCTTGATAATGAATTGGAAGATATTTCCCAATACTTTATTGCCTCATAAACCAAGCTTTTGCGGAAGGAAATATATCCAAGCCGACTTGCCTGATGGCTTTGCAGTCCATTCTTATCTTCAATTTTCTTCAGCACCTCAATTTCATCTAAGTCTTGACTTTCAACATTCTCTGACGAGTAAATCTTGGAAATTTCAAGTAGGGCTAAGCTTTGATATGGATTAATCTCCAGCGCCTCATGAAGACATTCTTTTGCTTCAATAAAATTATTTTCTTCAGCCAGCGCTTTACCCAACTGAGCCCAAGCCCCATCTGCCATAGGCCATAATTCAACAGTTTTCTCCAGAGAAGCTATTGACTCATGCCTCAATCCTAATAAAACTTGATTAATAGCAACATTCCACCATGCTTGAGGGCTTTTCGGCTCTAGCTCAATAGCCTTTTGTGCAGAGATAAGAGCTTCTTGATAACGACCTCTTTTTCTCTGATCCTCTGATTTGGCAATCATATCAGCTGAAGTAAGGCTCATTTTCAACCACCCTCATTGTGAAATGAATATTGAGATAAAATCTCATCATCAACAAATAATGTGCAAACACAACAACCATTGAAACCCAAGTCAAAATGAAAGCACTTATATTTACAAGGATGTGTAATTCACTCCATCGCCATAAAAAATGGCATGATAAAAATCTAGAAATGAGAATATTCATACTTATTCGTCTGCATGCCGTCCCTTGAGGTACAGCGCCACGGCCCCCTCAGGATTCGAGGCAGAGACGGTATCCACATGATCATAGCCACGGCTTGAAAGGTGCTTCTCGCGCCAGCGGTTGCCGTTGGTGCCACAGGCGACATAGATGCCGAATGAGATCAGGGTGGCCAGGCCGCCGATGGCAGTATCGACGGGGAACATGGCGAGCACGATCACGGCGACCAGCAGGCCGACGCCGAGCCCCCACATCTTCTTAACCATGGCCCAGATGGGGCCGAAGAAGAAGCCTGGCCAGGACCAGCCCTGCTTGACCGCCACGTGACGGCCTTCGGGATATTCGAAAACCTTGTATTCCTTCATTTTTTCTCCGGCGCTTGGAGGGGCATCCACTCTGGGATGCCCCGCCATGGAATCAATCCATGTAACGTATGGCGCGCACGATAGCCTTACCTTGTCCCCAAGTAGCCATCGTCACGCCTTGGGTGTCAGCCGACTGAACCAGAATTGCATCGGCCCCACAGCCACAGGCTTCTTTGCGCGCATGGTCAATAGCTGCAGCGGCATCGCGGCGGTGGAACAGGGTAGTCCCTGTGCGAGAATCGATCAGGCAGGCAGTTTGAAAAGGACGATTGATTTCTGTCTCACTGGCATAGACATCCAGCTGACAGTTAGCTGGTTTGGCCGCGGTAGAGTTGACCGGTGTCACACCGACGGTCGTACACCCTGCCAGTAGAAGTGCAGCACCTGTGGCTGCCAAGATCTTGATATTCATCATGTTCCCTTATATTTGATTATCGTATGCCTCTTCCCTGAGGGAGGGCGGTCAAAAGAAGGACTCCGGACCTTGCAGCGGAGCACCTTCCTGCCGGAAGAACTCTTCCGGTCCTTGTGAGGCCTGGCGACACATGGCAGCAGCACGGTTGATGGCTGCCATGGATCCGCGAAGGCCAAACTCCAGATACCACGTATCAATATTCTCGCCTGAAAACTGGAACCTTAGAGTATTTCCATTGCGCATATCTTGTAGGAGCTGATTCTTATCCGGGACCATGTAAAATAAATACATCCCGGAATCGCCGCGTTCTAGCTGGACTTCAACCAAGCCATTCTGCACCTCACGCCGGTCAACTCGCATATCGACACGATAGTAAACACCACCACCACTTTCTGCTTGAACTTCATCAGTTTCAACACGTGTATTGATAACAGGGTCGGAACAACTACCTGGATAATGATCCACCGCCAAGTACCCATCGTTATACGCAACATTATTGATCGCTCTGAAAAATCTCTCCTGCCCTAGATAGAGCTCCAGAGACGACCAGTGCCCATGATTTTGGTGGTTCCGCATGTTGTAGGTTGCCGCGTCAGCGACTTCAACCATGACGAGAGCAGCTGACAGAATAGCCGCATTGAATGACATCAACTTCATGACTGTTCCTCCTCAAAAATCCCCCATGCCACCCGATAGTCCTCCTCCCGATCCGGGCGGAAGAACGGGGCCTTGTACTCCACGGTGGTTTCCCAGGGGCCGTCGGGGAGGGTGTCGTCTTCATAGGTCTTGCGGACGACGCCTTCCTGCATCTCCTTGATGTCCTCCCAGCCGAGGGCAATGTCGTATTCAGTACGCTCGGGGGATCCGATGGAGTAGTGGGTGCCCTCCTTCAGCTCGGCTTGCTTGGCCTTGCGGGGCAGGCCGACGCCGACGAGGCCTTTGCTGGGGGTGAAGACGATGCGGCCGTTCTGGTCGTACCAGGTATCGGCCTCGTACTGGCGCATCACCGGGAACTGCACGCGGTAGATGGTGAGCAGCTCTTCCAGGGTAAGGCCCAGCGCCTGCGCAACGAGGACGTCGATCTCCACCAGGGCCTGGCGGCGGGCGTAGTCGCTGCGCAGGGCGTTATGACGCTGCCATTCAGGGGTCAATTTGGCGAAGAAGTCCCGGGGCAAGGCACTGTCGGGAACGTGATCGGCGGCGGCCCACTGCTGCTGGCGGAAGGCCTTTTGCCAGTTGGATTGCCAGAGGTCGGCGTAGTGGTTGGTAACTGATGTTAGTGCCAGCACTCTGACTTTGGCAGCCTCAGTCTCCACCAGCGGAAATGTTCGAAGCGTGGATTCATACACATCCGCCTTGCCAGTTGTTTTAAGGAAAAAATCGGAGACCACCGAATAGCATGCAGCAGCAAAACTCAGCAGATGCTTTGAGCTCCTGAATGTCGCCGAGAGCACTGGATGAATATGACCTACCCTCTTAGGAACGATTGTTCCGATCAGAGAACGTTCCGAGGATGCACCAAACATCCTGCGATTGACCCAGCGATAATACTCAGTCACCAGCCTCTGCCTATGCTCGCCCTCCTCCACCCAAGTCACACGCGGGGTGCGGTCGCGGTAGGTGGCGGGGTCACAGGCGGGCAGATAGTTGGTGCGCGGCAGATAGTCGTCAGGCAGGGTTTGCAGGTCGATATTGTCGTAGGCCCGGTGGGTTTCACAGATGCGCTTGGGCGTCTGGAAAACAGGATTACCGACAAAGAAGTGGGGACCGGAGAGGATCCACTGCTCGGGGCTTTCCGGGAAGCGAGTTTCTCTCTTAGTCGTGCCGTCCTTCTGAGCAGCCGTTTCGTCGAACATATAAGTGGAGTAGTACTGCCCTTTCAAGTCGCCTAGTGCCCGAGGTTGGGCAGCAAACTTGTCCAGTACCGCCATCAACTGGCGAGCGTGCAACGCCGGCAGGCGGGCTTCAAGGGCATCGGTACCGGCTTCGTCGTAGAGTTGGGCAAACAGCGACAACTCATGCTCGCCCACTTCGATAATGCGGTCCGGGTGCCCCTCTAGGTTCCACTCGTCCTGATCGTTCTTGATACCACCCACCAGCCGTTTTACTGGGTCAACATAGCAGCCGTCCACCGTAGAGGGGATAAATAGATTGGCAATATTATCGAAGCCAACCTGCTCTCTACATGGCCCATAGACATTAACGCTGAACTTGTTTCTGTTGCCGATCGGAAAGAGCTTCTTCTCGTTCTGATACTGGTGGTGCGCACGCAACCGTGGATATACGTCCCGACGGAAACCTCCTCCATTGGTATCATCATAGACGCCGTCTGGGTGCAGGAAGCCGCTGACTCCCTCCTTATTGGCGTTGGCCCAGGCGCGGGGCAGGAAGCACTTATAGAGGTTGGCCTTCTGCCCCTCCAGCTGCGGATAGTTCTGCGGCGCATTTAGAAAAGCTTGGCCCCCTTCGGCCTCGGCCAGCTCAGCGAACCAGGCGGCTTCCAGATCGGGGCTGCGATAGAAAGCCGCTTCCCGCTCATCGCTCAGTTTCTTGGCACTCAGGTTATGAAGCACAAAGCGCGGGTTATGGTCGCCGAGGATGCCGCCCTCCTGCCACTCCACCTTGCGCCAGGGCGGGTTGCCCAGGGTGATATCGAAGCCGCCGCGGTGGGCGAAGAGGTCGGCGAAGGCCAGCTCCCAGTGGAAGAAGCGGTAGTGCTCACCCAGCTCATTAGCCAGCTTCAGGGTGGCGAAGAAGGGGTTGGCAAATAGCTTCTCCAGGTTGAGTTCGCCGCGCTGGTTGCTGACCTCGCGGGCGGCTCGGGCTTCGGGCCTGTTCTCATGCAAGCTCTGCTGGGGCTCGTCGGCGGCGAAGAGATCCTCAACCGGTTTGGCGAAGAGGTCCTCGCCAGCGCCGCCTTCCGCCGGGTCGCCACCGCCCAGCAGGCTCTCCTGCTCCGGGGCGAAGGCGAAGGTGCCGGCGCTGTTGAGGATGGTGTTGAGGTCGAACAGCCACTTCTGGCGGTCGGGCAACTGGTCGACGCGCTCCAGGGGCCAGAACCAGAGGGCGCACCAGTAGTCCATGGCGAGCTTCAGGCGCCGGTAGGGCGAGGCGATGCGGGCGTGGGTATTGAAGATGCCGCTGGTGCGGATATCGTCCTTGGCCTGGGTGCTGATGTGGCGCTCCTCGCCGCCCTCCTGGCCCCACAGGGTGTAGCTGTCCTGGGTGCGGCTTCTGTCCTTGGCGAGCATTTGGGTGTGCTCGCGCCACAGGCGATCCACGGCGTCGGAAAGGCTCTGCAGGGTGCGGATCTCGTCGTCGTCCAGCGGGGCGCAGAAGGCCTTCTTCCACGCCTTGATCGTCTGGAATGCCTCGGGGCGGAGCTGCTTGGCCACCTTGTCGCTATAGCCGACCATGCCGGGGTCGGGGAGCAGGAAGTGATAAATCTCATGGTCCTGACGGGTGCCCTCACCAGTCGGCGCCAGCAGGCTCTCGGACGGGAGGCGGCGCGGGGCCTGGTTATACCAGTAGCCCTCCTTGGCCTGTTTCTTCAGGGCGCGCACCGGGTAGACCTCGCGGCGGGCGCCGATCAGGCTGTTGCCGGTGAAGAGCTGGTAGCCGAACCAGGGCACGCTGTGGCCGCCGGAGAGGGCGTTGAGCCACAGCGAGACCTCGGCCAGCTCCACGGCGATGGGGTTGAGGTCCACGCCGAAGACGTTGTGGTCGGCAATATGCATCTTCACCCGCTGGAGTTCCTGCTGGTACGCCTCGTGGGGGATGCGCTGGCCGAGCTCCTGCTCCTTGCGGGCCAGATACGCCTGGGCGAGCTGGTTGACGGCTTCGTTCAGGAACGCCGCGCTGCCCATGGCGGGCTCGCACACCGTCAGATCGAGAATCTCATCGGCGCTGAGCTCGTCGGTGAGCCGCTCCTTCAGGGTGTACTTCACCAGGCTTTTGGTGAGCACCTCCGGGGTGTAGTAGCTGGCGGATTTCTCCCGGTCGCGCCCGGCCATGCGGTAGATGAACTTGCCTTTCGGGTGCACGCGCAGGGTCTTCTTGCCGTCCACGTGGTCGTAGACGCGCTCGTTCTCGTGGAACTCTTCCAGCTGCGCCCGGGTGACGAAGTAGCCGGTGTCGAGCTCGTCCGGGTTGATGTTCTTGCCCTTGGGGGCGACCTCGTAGAGCTCCTCGGTGGCGAAGAAGCCGCGGTAGCTGAGCAGCGCCTCGTAGACGGCGCCGAGCTGGTTGATGCCGAGCTGGGTGTA